>OODG01002933.1_pt1 | contig 9841 bp, 3 predicted proteins | sample 1671621 | NCBI WGS metagenome assembly OODG01 (sample SAMN06348175, study PRJEB24527) | human gut metagenome | biome: human gut; feature: ankylosing spondylitis patient; material: feces | host: Homo sapiens | place: China | collected 2015-10 | reverse complement strand
AGTAATTTCATTACCAATCTGTCCAATCATTCTTAATCCTTGTTCCCAATTACTTTGATTAACAGCACGTTCTTTATCAAGTTTTTCATGGTCATCAACAGGATTAATATAAACATCATAAGGAGCATATTTATCTATATCATATTGGTTAAGATTATATGATTGCCCAGCAATACGACTAAATAAATGACCACGACCCTGGTCACTAATAGAAGTGCCAGGGTTGTAATCAACTAAGGTAGGAGGCTGTATAGCCCCCTTTTTAGTTTTAGGATTATATTCAGGATTAGGTGTTTTGTTACCACCTTGTAGAAACTTTAATACATCCATATTAATATAGATTATTAGTTAATTCATCATAGTAATATTGAATAACATAAGGGTCTGAACTACCACTAAGTTGAGCAAGTTTAGTAGCAACATTTTGTTGAATAGCTTTAACAGCATTTTCATCTACTGCCATACCAGCTTTAACAGCAGTTACAGTTTGTTCCCATTGAGATAAATTATCTACAATATCAACAGCATTTTCTTTACTTACTAAACCAATAGTTTGATTATTAGTAGAATTAATTAAATTAAAACCTCCACCATTAGGCACTAATTTAAATTTATCAATTCCAGTAAATGCAGCATTATTAGTAAGCGAAATAGGTCTATTAGCATTATAATAATTTTCTACTTTACCAGCAGCTTTCCAACTAGTATCTTGATTCCAAGATTGAATAACAGCACTATCAATAGCTCCACTACCAACAAGAAGAGTTACAGGTTCTCTTTTAAGTTTACCTTCTGTATCGTAATAGCCAGCAATATTAATTTGAACACCAACATCTCCAGTTTTTGGGTCACGAACAATAGTAGGAGTAATCTCATTTTCTTTAGCACTTCTAAGATAAGCTGTATAAGCTTTTCTATCTTCAGAAGACATAGGCTCAAATATTCCATTTTCACTAGTAATATAAGATTCTCCTTGAGTTAAATCAATACCAGCTTTAATAGCAGACATAGCTTGTTCTTCTAATTGTTTCTTTTGAGCAGAATATTTACTAGCAGCTTCTGGATTAGAACTCATAACAAAATTAAGTTCAGCAAGTTCAGGAGTCATTGCAGATATACCAATAGTAGAAGCATTTATTTGTCCACCATCAAGAACAGCATCATTTTTAGATTTAAGAGAATCAACATAATTAACTAAACCAATATAAGGTTCTTTATTACCTGTTGGTAATCCAGCATGATGTTCTTCACCATTAGAATCAACTCTAACAAATTTATCACCATAACCAAAGAATCTAGTTTTAGCAGAATTAAGAAAAGCATTTAAAGGATTTCTAGTATCTTCAGCTTCTTTAACAGCTTTACCAAAACTATAAATAGATTTATGATAATCTTTAGGTAATTCAGCATATCTATAACCATTACCATCAGAACCAAATCTTACTCCAAGACTAGCAGCTTTTTTCTCTCCACCAATAGCATTAATAAATGAATTATAAACATCATCATTATTAAAATATTGTCTAATAGCAGAACTATCTCCAAATATTTGATTAACATATTTACTATATCTATCTGAATATTTATTACTAGGTAAATCACTTAAACTAATAATAGAATTATATGTATCAAATCCATCAATACTATCTTGAGATTTACCAACTTTAAGACTATTAATATATTCTTGATTATCAATAATATCATTAAGATAACTAAGAGCATAGGCTCTATCAGATGGATTAGTAATATTAGTCATAATACTAGTTCTAATATCATCTGGGTTAGCAGTTGCTAAATCAATATTAATATCAGGATTATATTTGTTGAGTAATCCAGCTATTGATTGTCTATTACTAGTAATTTCGGCTTGAGCTTGAGCAGGCATAAAATTATCAATACGAACAGGAGTACCTTTATAGGTTAAATTATCAATAGCTTGTTTTCTTTGATTTGTACTTCCTAATCCAGCTTGTTTAGCTAAAGCTAATTGAGCTTTCCATGCTTCACCATAAGTAGTATTACTATCTTGATTATAAAAAGTTGCAGCATTATAGAAAGGGTCAATACGTTTAGCAAGATATTGTTCAGGAGTAAGCAGAATACCATTTTTATCTGTTATATCAGGATTACTACCATTTTGGTCATATTTCCATTTAGCAATCTTATAATCTTGTTCAAGACTAGCTTTAGCACCAGGAGTATTTTCAATAACAGCTTTAACAGCTTCAGCAAGTTTAGCTTTACTTAATCTTTGCCAATCACCTTTAGTATGAGAATAAATCTCTCCTGTAACAGATTTAGTAATATCATCAGTAACTTTACCATTAGCATCAAGCCATCTTGTTTGACTACCACCACCTTGTTCTTTAGCAGCCCATTGAAGTGCTTGATTAAGTATTTGATTCATAGGAATTTCAGAAACTTCTTTATCAATAGGAGTCCATTTACTTCCACCAATAACATTACCATTCTTATCAGTTATATCTTGATAATTATATTTATTAACAGCACGATAATAATTCTTATAATCTTCAGATAAATCAGTACGTTTATCAAGATTATCCATATATGCTTTATAATCTTGTTGAGCACGTAAACGACCAATCATTCCTGGACTTGAAGTTATATCTCCATAAGTTCCAACTATATCATCAAGACTAGAATACGCATTACCGTACTGCATATTTTCAGTAAGAGCATTACGAACTTTATTAAGTTGTTCTTGACGCCAAGCATCTTCAGCTTCATTTAAATCTAATTGAGCAAGTTGAGCATCAATCTGAGATTTAGTTTGAATAGCTTGTTGATGTCCTTGTTCAAGAGTATTATAAGTTCTAGCTAAGACATTTAAGTCAATAGGATTAACTTGTTGTCTAAAAGTAGGAGTATAAAAGTTTATCGGCATGATTGTTTTCCTCCAAGTTTTCTACGTTTGCGAATAATAAATTCATCATAATCAACTCCAGCATCTCTCATAATTCTATCATCTACATTAGGAGCAGATGCCCTCATAGCACCAATAGTATTATTTAAAGCTTTACGATTTTCATATCTACTAATCATATCTTGAATACCAGCATTAATTCCACTAAATAAATTATTAATATTAGTTACTTTAGCTTCTCTAATACCATTATCAAATGCTGCTTTTCTATCTATATATTGATTGTATTGTTGAGCATTAAATTGACGAACACTTTGCTGATTACGTCTATCTTGATTAATAAGATTAGTTTCTATATTTTCTTTATTACCATAAAGTTCATTAGCAGCTTGACCAGCAGCATTACGAACTCGTTGTTTACGAGCTAAACTAACACGACTACTAGCAGTATTAGAATCAATATCACGATAAGCTTCAAATTTATCTTCTCTAATTCTATCAAGTTGAGGATTAATATTATATTTAGTTTTAAGTTTATTAGCGCTAATAAGAGTAGGTTGACCCGGACCTCTCATTTTATTAATAGCTCTTTTACTAGCAAAATAACTAGCTAAACCGCCAGCAACATTACTACCTAATCCAATCCAATCAGCAGTAGTAAGATTTTTAAATCTACCTTGTCCTTTACCATCTGAAGATGTAATTTCTTGAGCAGAAATATTAGTAGAAACAGGTAAAGTAGTAGGAATACTAGCTTCTACTTTAGGTAAATTACGATTATAAACAGCAATAAGAGGAGTTTTAGTAGAAATAGATTGAGTTGATTGACTTGACTTACTTCGTCCTCCACGGGGAGTCTTCCCGCTATATTTAGTTTCAGATAAACTTGGAATATTAGTATTATTTGTACTAATACCTCTATTATTTCCATGACTCCAACCAGCTCTAACTAAACCACTAGTAACTCCAGCTCCATCTTCAAATAAAGGAAGTCTACGTTTAGCATAATATTGAGGACGACGATTTCCATTATCAATATTAGATTTATTAGTATTAGTATTTACATTATTATTTGTAGTATTATTTTTAGACCATCTACCATTCCTAAAAGTATAATTACTACCAACAATAGTTTCTCCTCTAGCAGATTTATTAATAGGATAAGCAGAAGTTCTATTAATAGTTCTATTAGTTATAGGAACATAAGCTCCAATTTGTTCATCATATTCCCAAGTTCTTCCATGACGATTAATACGATTTCCACCAACAGCAAATTTATCGCGTAGACCCCCCGTAGAGGATGGAGAATGAATTAATCCATTCTTAACATTACCACTAATACTAACAATTAATCCATTACTACCTTTCTTTCTAAGTTCAGGATATTTATTATAAACTTTAGCTTTAACATCACTTCTACCATGTAATCCAGCTAATCTTAAAGCATCAATAGCATCAGCTTTAGTAGGAATAGGATAACTTCTATGTCCTCCAGCAAAATCTTTTTTAGCTACACTAGGATAAGGTTTCTTTTTAGAACCATAATCTTTATCTCTACTTAAACCACCCATAGCTTTTATAGTACCATCATCATTAATTTTATTTCTATCTTTAAAATCTTCTTGAGCTTTAAATACTTTATTAGGATTAGCTCCACCCATAACTAATTTAGCAGGACTAACTCCGTTAATAATTGGTTGAGCAGAATAAACTTTAAGTTCATCACCATTAGTTTCTACAATTTCACCATCTTCTACTTCAATACCAGTTTTATCACTAGGACCAATATCAATACCACCTTGACTATGTTTTCTTCCATTCATATAAAAGAAATTATTACCAAGAGGTTGAGCAATACCACCAGCAACTACATTTGGTATTTTACCACCAACAGCATATTGCTTTTGAGGAAGCTTTTTTCCATTACTTCTAGTAGTTTGAATAATATTAAATGGAAATGTTGGTCCAAGTTCATCATCACTAGGTAGAGATTCTTTATTAAAATCTTTAACATAATTAATAAGTCTACCAGCAGTATTATTCATTAATTTTTCTCTATTATCTTTAGATACTAAATTGTTTATACCATTATAGAGAAATTCATTACCAAGTCTTATTAAACCAGTAGATTTAACAACTTTATCATAAACTCCGCCAAGTGGAGGAATACCATTCTGAATAAATCTTCCATTACGAGTAACATTACCTCTAAATGTACTAGGTAAATTACTTATATGAATAACTTTATCTTTTCTAGGCATTTTATATAATATAATGAGAAATTATAATTTGATTGATTTTAAGGCTCTCTGTCGAACGATAGGTTATCAGCCGATTAATAGTTCATACCTATATATAATAGTTCAACAGAGAGCAAAAGATTAACGTCTACGTCCGCCACAGCGATATGTTTTAAGCCTATCTCGATATATTGATTGAGGCATAATAGATGGCTGAACATTACCATTAGTAATCCATTCAGGACGTTCAAGACCAGTTTTAGGAGCACTATAACTAGCTTGGTCAGCTTGTTCAACTTTAATAGGTTGTTGTCCTTTACTACCAAACATACCACCAATTAAACTTCCGGCAGCACCAATAGCAGCACCAATCCATGCTTTTCTACGTCCACCACATTTATATTTATTAATAAAACTAGAACGCTGATACATAGTCATTGGATTAGTCATTTTATCAGAAGTAATATTAAGTTGCTGTTGACCAGCTTGAAGTTGTTTACGTTGCTCAGCTTCTTGGGCAATACGTTTATTTTCATTAATTTGTTGATTAGCAGAAATACCTTGACCTATTGCGGTACCTAATTCACCAAGTCCTTGAACTCCTGTAATAGAACTAGCAAGATTACCTAAACCGGGAAGAGCATCAGCAAATTCAGTACCGAAACCAGCTTTATGTCGAACTCTACCGCCACATTTAAGAGTTAATTTATCATTATATTGACCAACATAATCTTGATTAGCATAAGCACTAGTTAAAGCTTGAGCATTTTGTAAAGCATCTTTATGGTCTTGTGCAGCTTGAGCTTCAGCTTGAGCTTTTTCTTGAGCTTTCTTTTGCTTATTACCTTTAATTATACCACCAGCAATACTAGCAGCTGCACCAATAATAGCACCAATAAAAGCTTTTTGTCTTTGTCTATCTCTATACTGTATCATAATTTTCTAAATTGAGTTTGAGCACATTCAAGACTTTCAAATTCAATGCGCTTATTATCTGAATTATTAAATATAAAACGAATTACAAAATAATTACCATATACTCTACGAAGTTTATCACTTACTGTATTAGAATGTTCTTTAATTGCATTACGAAAATAATTAAAGTTATATTGAGTAAGTTCATACCACGGCTTTTTATATTTATTAAATTGATTAAGTTTATCAATATTAATATCTATATTATCAGTATCATTATCTTCATTAAATATACGAAGTATATCTCCAGCATAAGGATGTTCTCTTAAATCAACAGGATTATTAATATTATCACTATAAATAGGAATATATATCTTACGTACTTTATATTTAATAAATTCAAGAAATTTAATAAGTTCATAAGATTCATTAACTATAATATCAATATAACTATTATGAACTAATATAGGTTCATCACCAACTTCTTGTTTAGATACTAAATATAAACTTCTACTGTCATCACCCATGTGAGTATTGAACCTACCATAATTATATTCATTAGTAAATACATGAAGAGGGCAATTAAGTCTATCATCATTATGCTTAGTTTGAAAATAACATTTAGTTTTAGTAGACCAAGCATTATTAAAATAATAATCATGTAAACTAATAAAACTACCTACTTTATAATTAAAACTAATAACTTCATTATGACTTTCAATAATAGATTCTTTTGTATTAGGATTAACATTATTATAAGTATAATCAAACTTAATTAGAATACGATTATTAAATTTATCATGAGCAAATCTAACTTTATTAGGATGATATTTATCTAGCCATAGTTTAATATCTTCATCCATTATTTTAAGTTGACCATCATCAAATTGATAAAATCTATTAAAATCATCATTATAAAAGATATAACCAAATTCTCCAACTATATATGCTAAATCATCTTGCAGTCCACCATAACCTTTATCACTAGTAAATACTTCTTTATAATTAATTTCAAAAGCATCTGGTTGATATAATTGAACATTTTCATCTCTAGTTTTAAGAGCTGCACTTATATCAAACATGAACATACTATGTTGAGTATGAACTAAAAGATAATATCCAATACCAACTAAATTAGTTATACTACCTTTATTTTCAGTAATATTTTTATAACCTTCAATAGGAAATATTCTCCAAGCGTTAACTTCACTCTCATCTTGAATAACATTACTGCGTCTTATAGTTTTATCAAAACGAGTAATATTAATAATATCATTACGATATTGAGTTAATAGTTTAGGAACATATTGGTCAACATTTCCAATAGGGTCTTTAAATAAATCAACACTATTCTTAGGTTCTACAAATGTACCAAAAGCAACACTTTTTTTATCAGTTTCTTCTTTAATACTAAAAGCTATCTTACTGGGTTCATTATTAAAACATTTACTTTCAAAGAATTTATCATTATATAAAGGAAATTGAACATAAACATTAAATGGAATATCAAACCAACATGGTTCATCACCACTATAATAATATTGATTATTAGTAGGAGTATATAATTTATAATTACCTTCATTCATTATAACTCCATTATCATTATAAATAAGAACACCATCGTAAGTCATTCTACCATTATATCCATGTTCAATAGAATAAGTTCCACCATTATAACAAACATCATTAAGTCTTACAAGTTCTTTTTCTTTACTAATATAAATATTTCTAGTACAATTAAGAACTGTTGCGAGAAACATAGTTTCAGCATCAAGTAGCAATTCCTTATAATCATCCATTTCAAGAGCAGTTCCTTTTCCAGCTCTACTATCAACAATACTATCAGCAACTACTAATTTATAATTATTAATAGGTTTATATTCATTTCTGCTAATTACACCTATAACTGGCATATTATAACTATAAGGATAAGTAGTATTAACTACCATATCAACTACATCATGTTTCTCTTTATAAGGTTCAAATTTACATTTACCATCAATACGAATAATATTAAAATCATATTTAATACTATCATCAATATCAAATCGACCACTATATAAATAACATTTATCACTAGTAAAATTATTAGCTACAAAACCAGGTTTAGTACCCCAACTACCATCTTGCCAAGTAACATTACTAGCTATATTACAATAATCTTTTCTAGTTAGTAATCCAGTATATCTAGTAATAGGTTCAACTTTTTCATAACTAATAAACCATCCAACATAACCTAATTCTTTAATTTGATTCCATAAAGTAGTATCAATATTAGCACGAATATAAAACTTATTAAAAGTATTATTCATATTATACACAAAATCTCTAGTATGTTCACCACCAACAACTTCAGAATCAAATATTAAATCAGGTATTCTAAATAGTTCATCGCCATTAATATTTTCATAATAACCAAATTTAGCTTCATTATCAACACCAATAGCACCTATTACTTGATTACTACAAGGAGTATAACTACCACTATTTATAACTTGATAAACATATAAATCATTATATTTATCTTTATCTTTATAATCAATAAAATAATTAGATATAAGAGTATATAGTTCATCTTTATTACTAGCTTCAAGTTCTCCAGAACTATTAAGTAATATATTAGTGGTAGGATTATTAATAGGTTCAGCAGTATAAACTACAATTTTATGATTAGCAATATATCTTTTAACATTAGTACTAATACTAGATATTGGAATATCCCCACTAATAACAGCCCAATATAGAATATTACCATTACCTTGATTATTCCAATTAAAAGTAATTATAGTACAATGAGAACCATCATTAACAATATTATTTATATACTTATCTTTATTTGACAATTTATATCCTCTACTAGCATCACCATATTTATCAACAAAATGAATAAAGAAATTATATACTTCTCCAGGAATAAGAGTATCGTTCTTTTTACGTTCATTAAAATCATAACTAGGTTCAATAATAGAATGAGTAATTCTCATTTTACAATTATCAATATCAAATATAGTATCTCCAAATAATACTTGCCCACTAGTAAATACAGCATCTTCTGTAAATCCAACACCGTTATAAACATAACAAGCTATTTTAACTGTACTAGGTAAAGTATAAACAGATTGGTTATTTTCATATTTATAACTTGTAGGAATAATAAAACAATGACAAGCAAGATATTCTTTAAAATTATGGCTACCTCTACTACCTACTTTTATTTTAGTATTATAATTAATTTTTAAATATTCATGAGCTGCAATACCTTGAATAACAGTATCATTAAATAATGTTTTAAAAGTACGAAAAGGATATTGATTATTATTAAATACTTTATCAATATCTTTAATTTGCCAATCAGCAGTACCAGTAATTTGAAGGCTAGCCATTTTAAAATAAGGACCTTTTTCACTAACTGCATTAACAGTAGTATAATCATTATAATAAGCATTAACAGCTTTATTACGAAGTTTTATAGTAATATCTTTAACAGCTTCTTCTAATGTTTTACCATTACTTAAAGTCCTATTATCATTATCAGTATGTTCATTATAATTAGCAATATATACTCTATTTTTATAATTAATAATATTACCAACATTATAATAATTATAATAATCAGTAGTTAAATCAGAAACACTGTACTTAACAAGAATATCTCTACTAAATTTAAAAATATTATTATTTAAATCATCAGTTCTAAATGCTTGAGTGCCATCCTTTTTACATACAATAAAACCAAGCTGATAAAGTCCTGAACGACCTCCACTAATACTTATTTCAAAAGTTTGATTACATATATCTTTAG
>OODG01002928.1_pt1 | contig 9852 bp, 10 predicted proteins | sample 1671621 | NCBI WGS metagenome assembly OODG01 (sample SAMN06348175, study PRJEB24527) | human gut metagenome | biome: human gut; feature: ankylosing spondylitis patient; material: feces | host: Homo sapiens | place: China | collected 2015-10 | reverse complement strand
TGCATCGTCGGTTTTTGCGGAGGGTTTACGACGTTTTCGACTTTTTCGCTCGAGACCGTCACGTTGCTTCGGGCGGGCAGCTATCTTCCGGCCGCGCTGTATATGTGGTCGAGCATGGTGCTTTCGATTGCGGCCGTCTGCGGCGGCTACTATCTGGGAACTAAATTCAATACCTTTGAATAAATTACAATAGCGATGGAATTTGTTGAAAAAATCAAACAAAAGGCCAAGAGCAATCTCAAGACGATCGTATTGCCCGAGGCCGAGGAAGAGAGAAACCTGAAGGCTGCCGACCGGATTCTCAGCGAAGGCTTCGCGAAGCTGATCCTGATCGGCAATCCCGAGAAGGTGCATCACCTGGCTTCCGAACTGTATCTCGAGAATATCGCCGGCGCGGAGATCGTCGATCCCAACGACAATCCGAAAAAGCAGCAATACGTCGATCTGATGCTGAAGCTGCGCGCCTCGAAAGGCCTGACCGCCGAGCAGGCCGAGAAGCTGATCGTCAATCCGCTCTATCTGGGTGCGCTGATGGTCAAGGCCGGCGATGCCGACGGCGAAGTGGCCGGGGCGAACAATCCGACGGGCGACGTGCTCCGGCCCGCTTTCCAGTACGTGAAGACGCTGCCGGGCATCAGCGTCGTATCGGGCGCTTTCATCATGATGCTTCCGGATACGATGTTCGGCGAGAACGGCATGATGGTTTTCGCCGATTGCGCCGTGCATCCGAATCCGACGGCCGAGGAACTGGCTCAGATCGCCGTGATGACCGGGCGCACGACCCGCGCGATTGCCGGGTTCGAGCCTCGCATCGCGATGCTAAGCTTTTCGACGAAAGGATCGGCCAAGCACGAAATGGTCGACAAAGTGGTCCGCGCTACCGAACTGGCCAAGCAGATGGACCCGTCGCTCGCGATCGACGGCGAATTGCAGGCCGATGCGGCCATCGTTCCGGGCATCGGGGCCAGCAAGGCGCCGGGCAGCAAGATCGCCGGCAAGGCGAACGTGCTCGTCTTCCCTACCCTCGAGGTGGGCAACATCGCCTACAAGCTCGTGCAGCGCATGGCGCATGCCGAGGCGATCGGCCCGATCCTGCAGGGAATGGCCGCTCCGATCAACGACCTTTCGCGCGGATGCTCGGTCGACGACATCGTGTCGCTGGTAGCCATTACGGCTTGTCAGGCCGGGGGAATGGAGTGATTTGTTTTCTTCTTGACAGACAGAATTTAATACACGATTATATAAAGCGATGAAAATCCTTGTTCTGAATTGCGGCAGCTCGTCGATCAAGTATCAGGTGATCGACATGAAGAGCGCCGACGATTATACGCTGCTCGTGAAGGGAATCGTCGAGCGAATCGGTCTTTCGGACGCGATACTGACCCATAAGCCGACCGGAAAGTCCAAGTATGAGATCGTGAAGAGCATTCCCGACCATACTTCCGGAATCAGCCTGATTCTCGACGCGCTCGTCGATCCGGAGCACGGCGTGCTGGAAAGCATTTCCGAAATCGCGGCGGTCGGCCACCGGGTGGCCCACGGCGGCGAGTACTTTAAGGACAGCGCGGTGGTGGATAAGGCCGTCAAGCAGAAGATCGAGGCATGTTTCGAACTGGCCCCGCTGCACAATCCGGCCAACCTGAAAGGTATTCTGGCCATGGAGAACATTTTGCCCAATACCCCGCAGGTCGCCGTGTTCGACACCTCGTTCCACCAGACGATGCCGCCCAAGAACTTCATGTACGCGCTTCCCTACAGGTATTACGACCAGTACCGCGTGCCCCGCTACGGATTTCACGGTACGAGCCACAAGTACGTCGCGCAGATGGCCTGCCGGCTGACGGGCGTCGATTACGGACATTCCAAGATCGTGACCTGCCATATCGGCAGCGGCGCGTCCGTTACGGCCATTCTGGACGGCAAGTCCTACGACACGTCGATGGGATTCACTCCGGTCGACGGCCTGATTATGGGGACCCGGTGCGGCAGCACCGATCCCGGAGCGCTGATCTACATCGCCGAGAAGGAGGGACTGAATCTGGATCGTCTGAGCGGCATGATCAACAAGGAGTCGGGTATGTTGGGCATCACGAACGTCTCGTCCGACATGCGCGACATCCGCGCGGCCGCCGAGAACGGGAACGCCCGTGCGCAGCTGGCGATCGAGATGTTCGCCGCGCGGATCAAGAAGTTCGTCGGCTCGTATGCCGCGCTGATGGAGGGAATCGATCTGCTTGTCTTTACCGGGGGGATCGGCGAGAACGATCCGACCACGCGCGAGCTGGTATGCCAAGGCTTGGAATTCATGGGTATCCGGTTCGATTTCCAGTTGAACAAGCAGGTGCACGGCGAGGATACGCTCCTGTCGACGCCCGATTCGAAAGTGAAGGTGGCCGTGATAGCCACCAACGAGGAGCTCGTGATCGCGTCGGACACGTTCCGACTGACGAAAAAGCGCTCCGAGTAGTTTCCCGCCCGCCGTTCCGTTGCGGGGCCGGCAGGGCTTTGCAGATAAGTTTCCGGACCGGTTCGCTGTCCGGTCATTGTTCTCCGGCCGTTTGGCCGGAGAATTTTTTTTCGTTACATTTCGTCCGTTAAACAGGCAAATCATGATAACGAAACTCGATCAGATCGTCCGGGCCGTTCAGGGCCGGGGCAGGAAGAAGCTGGCAGTGGCTTACGCCCAAGATTCGCACACGCTCGAGGCCGTGAATGCCGCTACGGACATGGGTATCGTCGAAGCTATTCTGATCGGCGACAGGGAGCAGATTGTCAAAGTCTGCATGGCCGACGGAATCGACCCGGAGAAGTTTTCGATCGTAGACGAAAAAAATGATGCGGTTTGCGTCGAGACCGCGGTGCGAATGATACGCGATTCGATGGCCGACGTGCTGATGAAAGGGCTCGTGTCGACGGACAAGTACATGCGCGGTATTCTGAACAAAGATTTCGGACTGCTGCCGCCCAAAGGCGTGCTGAGCCATGTCGCCGTACTGGAATTGCCTATGTATCACAAGCTGTTGCTTGTGTCGGACGTGGCGGTGATACCCTACCCCGATATGAATCAGAAAATCCGTATCGCCAAGTATCTGATCGGAACGTCCCGGACGCTCGGCATCCGGGCTCCGAAATTGGCCGTCATCGCACCGAGCGAGCAGATGTTGCCCGGCATACAGTCGTCGGTCGATGCGGCGATACTCGCCAAAATGGGCGACCGGGGACAGCTGGGCGATGCGTTGGTCGACGGTCCGCTGGCGGTCGACGTCGCGCTCGTTCGCGAAGCGGCCGAGACCAAAAGGCTGACGAGTTCCGTCGCGGGCGATGCCGACTGCCTGCTGTTTCCGAATCTGGATGCGGCCAATGCCTTCTTCAAGGCGGCGACCAAGCTGTGCGGTGCCCGGTTGGCCGGTATGGTCGTAGGAACGCGGTGCCCGTGCGTATTGACCTCGCGCGGCGACTCGCCCGAGTCGAAGCTCTATTCGATCGCGCTGGCCGCTTTGTCCGCCGATTAATTACCTGCAGAAAGAAGCAATGGATAGGCAATATGTCATACTGGTCGTCAATCCGGGGGCTACGTCGACCAAAGTGTCGGTTTACGACGATCTGCGCGAGCGCGTGTCCCGCACGATACGGCACTCGGCCGACGAGCTGAAGCCTTATGCGAGCGTTGCGGACCAGTTCGGCTTTCGGCGCGATCTGGTTCTGGAGGCTCTGCGGGAGGAGGGCGTCGAGTTCGCTTCGCTCTCGGCCGTGATCGGCCGGGGAGGCTTGGTCAAGCCGATCGAGTCGGGAGTCTACGAGGTAAACGACGCGCTGCGGCGCGACTTGGGCCATGCTCCGCAGGGCGAGCATGCCTCGAATCTGGGCGGGTTGATCGCGGCCGATATCGCATCGCGTATTCCCGGAGCGCGGGCATTCATCGCAGACCCGGTCGTCGTCGACGAGCTGGACGACGTGGCGCGCGTGGCCGGCCATCCGCTTTTCCGGCGCGTGTCGATTTTCCATGCGCTGAATCAGAAGGCGACAGGCCGGCGCTATGCACGGGAAAACGGCCGGGCATACGAGGATATGAATCTGATCGTCGCGCACATGGGCGGCGGTATATCGGTCGGCGCTCATCGCCGGGGGCGGGTCGTCGACGTGAACAATGCGCTGGACGGCGACGGCGCACTCTCTCCGGATCGTTCCGGATCGCTTCCCGCCGGACAGTTGGCCGATCTTTGCTTCGGCGGGAGATTTTCGGCCGAAGAGGTGCGCCGAATGATATGCGGTCGGGGAGGATTGTCTGCGTGGGTCGGTTCGAACAGCGTGCGCGAGATCGTCGAGCGGATGAAGGCCGGCGACGACGATTGCCGCCGAGTGATCGAAGCTATGGCCTATCAGGTGGCCAAGCAGATCGGCGCGATGGCTGCCGTGCTCGAAGGCCGGGTCGATGCGGTGCTGCTGACCGGCGGTATCGCTTATAGCGAAACGGTCTGCGATCTGATCCGCCGGCGGACGGCGTTCGTCGCGCCCGTTGTCGTCATGCCGGGCGAGGACGAGATGGGCGCATTGGCCGAGAACGCGCTGCGCGTGCTGCGCGGAGAGGAGCGTCCGAAAATTTATGAATAGAGGGCTCTTTCGGAAATCGGCTTGCCGGTCTGAAGTCGGGCAGTCTCCCGAAGAGTCGCTCCGCTGTTTCGGCTGTCCGATACCGGAACCGCTTATTCCGTATGATTTTCCATAAAAAGCGCGCCTATGCTCGAGACATAGGCGCGCTTCGCTCGTATCGCAGAATCTTCCTCCGGCAATCAATCCTTTCTGTAAGCATTGTATTGACTCAGGGCTTTGTGCTCCAGATTCAGCACGTTTCCTATTTCGAGGAAAGACGCGCCTGTAGCCGCTCCGAAGCTGCCGCCCAATACGACGATCAGGTCTTCCTTGGAGAGCCATTTCCGGTCTTCGAGATAGTAGAGTATGTTCAACAAGAAGCCTTCGCGGCTGACGGAAGGCTCGCAATAGATTGCATGGACGCCGTACGAGAGAGCCAGTTGACGCATCGTGCTCTTGCGGTAGCAGACGGCATAGACCGGCATCTGCCCCCGGAACGCCGCTACGTAGCGTCCGGTACGGCCCGACAGCGTGTCGATGACGATCGCCTTGACGCGCAGGTTGATCGAAGCCCGTACGGCGGAGCGCGCGAGCTGAGCCGTGATTTCGTTGTTGATGCGCACCAGATTCATATCGATGTTCGGACCGTTGTTCACTTCGTCGTTCTCGATCTCTCGCGCTACGCGGGCCATCGTGGCGACGGCCTCGACCGGATAGAGCCCATTGGCCGTTTCACCGCTCAGCATCACGGCGTCCACCCGCTGATAGATCGCATTGGCTACGTCGCTGATTTCGGCCCGGGTCGGCCTCGGATGCTCGATCATCGTATGAAGCATCTGCGTGGCGATGATGACGGGCTTTTTGCTCTCGATGCACTTCTTGACGAGCAGCCGCTGCGTGACCGGAATCCGCTCGGCCGGAATCTCGACGCCCAGATCGCCCCGGGCGACCATGATACCGTACGTCTCGTCGAGTATCTCGTCAATATTGTCTACGCCTTCGCTGTTCTCGATTTTCGAGATGATCTTGATCGAGCTGTTGCGGTCCTTGAGTATCTTCTTGACGGCCAAAACGTCCGACTTTTTCCGGACGAACGAGTGGGCGATGAAGTCGATATCCATGTCGATCGCCCAATTGATGAACTCGTGGTCCTTGTCCGTCACCGAGGGAAGGTCGATCGGTACGCCGGGAATGTTCACGCTCTTGCGGGGTTTGATTACGCCGCCGTTATGCACCTCGCAGACCAGCTCGTTATCGGCTTTGTCGACCACTTGCAGTTCGAGTTCGCCGTCGTCTATCAGGATGATCGATCCGGTCGGAACCGCATCGTATATCGTCGGGTCGTTCAGATATATCGTTTGATCGCTCGACGGACGGTCTTCGGCCGTGCCCTTCATCCGGACAAGCTGTCCCTTTTCGATGGGAATGCCGCTCTCGAAGCCGGCGGCCATGCCGGTCAGGCGGATTTCGGGTCCTTTGGTGTCGATGATGATAGCGATCTTCTCGGAGACGCGGCGGACGTTTTCGACGATCGTCGCCGCGCTGCGGGTCGTGACGTGAGCCGTGTTGATGCGCACGGCATTCATGCCGGCCTCGTACAGGGAGCGGATGAACTCTACCTCGCAGCGCTTGTCCGAGATCGTGGCGATTATTTTGGTTCTTTTATCCATAGCTTTCGATTTCCGTTTGTCTGTTCCGGGCGCGCCGGCGGCCGGAGACGGTTCATTCCATGAAACTGAGCAGACCGAGCCGGTACGAGTCGAGTCCGAAGCCCATGACCGACCCTTTGCATTTGGGCGCGATCAGCGAGACGTGGCGGTACTCCTCCCGGGCCAGAATACAGGAGATGTGCACCTCGACCACCGGCGTGCGGATGCCTCCGATCGCATCGGCGATTGCGATCGAGGTATGGGTATAGGCTCCGGCATTGATCACGACTCCGTCGTAGACGTCCTGCGAGGCGTGGAGCCGGTCGACGATCTCGCCTTCGATGTTGGACTGGTAGCAGTCGATCGTCACCCCGGGGAATCGTCCGCGCAGTTCTTCCAGATAGGACTCGAACGTCCGTTCTCCGTAGATGCCTTTTTCGCGTTGTCCGAGCAGATTCAGATTGGGACCGTTTATGATCAGCAGTTTCATGGGATCTTCTTTTTAGGCGGCCTGAGCCGTTTGCGAAATTCATTGCAAAAATACATCAGCGAATCGAATAATTAGCATATTTTTGCGATAAATTAACCATTTGAAAAACGTTCCCATGCAATTGAACGAATTGGGCGAATTCGGCCTGATCGGCCTGATCCGGGAAAAATTCGCTTCTGTTTCCGCCGCCGGGTACGAGGGTATCGGGGACGACTGCGCGGTGATGCCCTGCGGCGACGGCACGTCGCTGGTCGTGACGACCGACATGCTGATCGAAGAGGTGCATTTCCGCCTGTGCACGACCGATCCCTATCGTTTGGGACGCAAATCCCTTGCCGTAAATCTGAGCGATATAGCGGCCATGGGGGCCGCTCCGGCGGCTTCTTTTCTTTCGATCGCCTTGCCTCCGGACACGGCGGTCGAATGGGTCGAGCGGTTTTTGGACGGCTATTGCAGCTTGTCGTCCGAGTTTTTCGTTCCGTTGCTCGGAGGGGACACGACCGCTTCGCCGGGGAAGCTCGCGATTAGCGTGACGGCTGTCGGGCGCGTGCCCGACAGCGAGATCAAACGCCGCGCTTCGGCTCGTCCCGGAGACCGGATTTTCGTCACGGGTACGCTGGGCGATTCGGCTCAGGGGCTAGCCGATCTTCGGGAAGGCAGGCCCGGAACGGAGTTCGTCGCGGCTCATCTCGACCCGAAACCGTACGTGCGCGAAGGCGCTTGGCTCGGAAAGCAGCGGGCCGTCCGAGCGATGATGGACCTTTCCGACGGGTTGGCTTCGGATCTGGGACATATACTGAAGGCTTCGGGGGCCGGAGCGGAGATTTCCGTCGAGCGCATACCGACTCGTACGACGGTCGAACTGGCCGTAACGGGCGGAGAGGACTACCGCTTGCTGTTGACGGCCGATCCCGATGAAGCGGACGCGCTGATCGAGCGGTACGCGCAGAGGTTCGGGACTCCGCTTTACGAGATCGGCCGGATAATCGAAGGTAGCGGTATCCGGTGGAAAGAGAACGGCCGCGCGATCCGTCCGCGTTGGCAGGGATTCCGCCATTTCTGAAAACGACCGCAAATTCGTACATTCGCGCTATGGAACGATTCAAAAGGGTACTTTCGGTCGCCGGCTCGGACAGCGGAGGCGGAGCCGGCATTCAGGCCGATCTGAAAACGATCGCGGCCTGCGGCTGCTACGGCATGACCGCCATAACGGCCGTGACGGTTCAGAATACGCAGGGGGTACGCAGAGTGCATGCCGTTCCGGCAGACGTAGTCGCAGGACAGATCGATGCCGTGCTGGAAGACATAGGGGCCGATGCGGTGAAACTGGGGATGCTTCCCTCGGAGGCGATTATCGTCGAGACGGCCCGCCTGATCTGGAAGTACGGGGTCCGGCATGTCGTGATGGATCCCGTGATGATCGCTACGTCGGGAGATCGTTTGGTCGCCGAGTCGGCCGTCGAGGCGATATTGCGCCATATTTTCCCGCTGGCGGCTCTCGTAACGCCGAATATTCCGGAAGCTGAGTATCTGACCGGACTGAAAATTCGCTCCGAAGACGACTTCCCTCGTGCTGCCGGCCGGCTCGTAGAGAAGGGCGCGCGCGGAGTGCTGCTCAAGGCCGGGCATTTGCAAGGAGCCGAACTGACCGAATACCTGTACACGGCGGACGGCGTCGAACAGCGTTACCGCTACGAGCGGATCGACACGCCGAACACGCACGGCACGGGCTGTACGCTCTCCTCGGCCGTCGCGTCGTTTCTCGCGCAGGGGCACGAGTTGCCGGAGGCCGTCCGTCGTGCGGAGGACTATGTGCATGGGGCGATCATGGCCGGGCGCGAGTATCGGACCGGGTGCGGGCACGGTCCCGTTCATCATTTTTACAGGTTCTGGAAATAGGCTTTTGTCGCATAAACGCTATTTTTGTAAAAACCGCTGACTCGGATGATTCTCGGAAAATTCTTCAAGGACAGGCGCCTGTGGCTGATTACGATCGCCGTGTTCATACTGGTGATAACGGTATTCGACAAGAACAACCTGATCGAGGCATGGCGTCTCAAGCAGAAGATCAACGAGTTGGAGGCGCAAAAGGACTATTATCAGAATAAGATCACCGAGGACAGCACGATTCTGGAGAACCTCAAGGACGACCGGTTTCTGGAGCAGTACGCGCGGGAACACTATCTGATGAAACGCGAGGATGAAACGATCTATTTGCTCAAGTGACGCTCGACCGACGACGATCGGAACATGGATAGGAAAATACGCGATCGTCCGGCATGTGCTGGTCGGAGGCACGGCTACGGTTGTTCATTTCGGAACCTATTATGCGTTGACGGCCCTGAGCGTGAATTATAATCTGGCCTTTACCGTAGGCGTCGCGCTGAGCCTCGCGTTCAATTTCGTCGCCTCGAGCCGGTTTACGTTCCGAACCGGACTTTCCGCCGGTCGCGGGCTTCGTTTCTGCGGAGCTCATGCGGTCAATTATCTGTTGAGCATCGGTCTGCTCAATCTGTATGTCCGGCTCGGAGTCTCGGAATACGTGGCTCCCCTGCTCGTCTGGCCGGTTGCCGTTCCGATCAACTACCTGATGGTCCGCTATTCGCTGACCGGCGGGGCGGGAAGGCGGTCTGAGGGTTCCGATACCCGTAAACCGATATCCGAATGAAAAAAATCTGCCTGCTGATTCCCTGTTACAACGAGGAGGCGACCGTAGCCAAGGTCGTGTCCGATTTCCGCCGTTGCCTGCCGGAAATGGAAATTTACGTCTACGACAACAATTCGACGGACGGGACGGCCCGCGAGGCGCTCGGGGCCGGAGCCCGCGTCGTCGCCGAACCCGCCCAAGGCAAAGGTAACGTCGTCCGCAGCATGTTTCGCGACATCGATGCCGACGCCTATGTCATGGTGGACGGAGACGATACGTATCCGGCCGAGGCACTGATGCGGGTTTTGCAGCCCGTGCTCGACGGCCGGGCGGACATGGTGATCGGCGACCGGCTGTCGAACGGTTCGTACGAGCGGGAGAACCGCCGGAATTTCCATTCGCTGGGGAACAATCTGGTCCGGTCCGCCGTAAACCGCTTCTTCGGGACCTCGCTCTCCGACATCATGACCGGCTAC
>OODG01002919.1_pt1 | contig 9887 bp, 10 predicted proteins | sample 1671621 | NCBI WGS metagenome assembly OODG01 (sample SAMN06348175, study PRJEB24527) | human gut metagenome | biome: human gut; feature: ankylosing spondylitis patient; material: feces | host: Homo sapiens | place: China | collected 2015-10 | reverse complement strand
GGCCGTCGATCTGCAGGCCGTTCAGGTCCGCCAGAACGCACAGGTTATCCAGCTTGTAGTGGGCGGCGAACATGGCCGCCTCCCACACTTCGCCCTCCTGCAGCTCGCCGTCGCCCAGCAGGGCGTAAACGCGGCTCGCCTGCTTTTTGTACTTGGCGGCCAGCGCCATGCCGCAGGCGGCGGAAACGCCCTGGCCCAGGCTGCCGGTGGACATGTCCACGCCGGGCACGGTGTTCATGTTGGGGTGGCCCTGCAGGTAGCTGTCGGTGTGGCGCAGGGTGGGCAGGTCCTCCACCGGGAAATAGCCCCGCAGCGCCAGCACTGAGTACAGCCCCGGCGCGGCGTGCCCCTTGGAGAGCACGAACCGGTCACGGCCTTCGGTCTTGGGGTCGGCGGGGTCCACCTTCATCTCCTTGAAATAAAGGTAGGTCAGCGCGTCGGCGGCGGAAAGGCTGCCGCCCGGATGGCCCGCCTTGGCCCCGTGGGTGGAGGTCAGCACGCCCATGCGCGCCTTGCAGGCAAGCTTTTTCAGTTCAAGTTCCTGTTGTTTCGTCATATCATTCACCAAACACCTTTACATAGTCTGCTTTGAACTTCTCGATGCCCGCGTCGGTGAGCGGGTGCTTGGTCATCTGTTCGATGACCTTGTAGGGCACGGTGGCGATGTCCGCCCCTGCCAGGGCGCAGTCGGTCACATGGATGGGATTGCGCACGCTGGCCGCGATGATCTCGCAGTGCAGGTCCGGGTAGTTGTTGAAGATGGCGCTGATGGTCTGGATGAGGTCGATGCCCGGCTGGCTGATGTCGTCCAGCCGCCCCAGGAAGGGCGACACATAGGCCGCGCCCGCCCGCGCCGCCAGCAGCGCCTGATTGGCGGAAAAGATGAGCGTGCAGTTGGTGGGGATGCCCTCGGCGCTCAGCACCTTGATGGCCTTGAGGCCCTCGGCGGTCATGGGGATCTTCACCACCATGTGCTTGGGGTCCAGGGCGTAGATGGCGCGGCCTTCCTCGATCATGCCCGCCGCGTCGGTGGTGGTGGCCTTCACCTCGCCGGAGATGGGTCCGTCCACGATGGACGCTATCTCCGCCAGGGTCTCGGCGTAGTCCCGCCCCTCTTTGGCGATGAGGCTGGGGTTCGTGGTCACGCCCGCGATGACGCCCATGTCGTTCGCCGCGCGAATTTCGTCCACGTTCGCCGTGTCAATAAAGAACTTCATTTCCTCTACCTCCCTTTTATTTCTGCCCGTAATAGGCATTTGGTCCATGTTTGCGCAAAAAGTGCTTTTCCACCAGATGGGCGGGGGCGGGCTGCGCCTGGGGGGCAACCTGACGGGTCAGCAGCGCCATCTTTGCCACCTCTTCCAGCACCACCGCGTGATACACCGCCTGGGCCGGGGTCTTGCCCCAGGTGAAGGGTCCGTGGCTGCGGCAGATGACCGCGGGCACGTGGACCGGGTCGATGCCCCGGCCCGTGAAGGTCTCCACGATGACCTTGCCGGTGTTCTTCTCGTAATCCTCGTCCAGCTCTTCCTTGGTCAGGCCGCGGGCGCAGGGCACCGGGCCGTAGAAGTAGTCGGCGTGGGTGGTGCCGTAGCAGGGGATGTCCTCCCCCGCCTGGGCCCAGGCCACCGCATAGGGGCTGTGGGTGTGCACCACGCCTCCCAGAACCGGAAAGGCTTTGTACAATTCCAGATGGGTCTTTGTATCGGACGAAGGGTTCAGGTCCCCTTCCACGATATTGCCGTCAAGGTCCAGCACCACCAGCTTTTCGGGGGTGAGCTGCTCATAGTCCACGCCGGAGGGCTTGATGACCACCAGTCCCTTTTCCCGGTCGATGCCGGACACATTGCCCCAGGTATAGGTCACAAGGCCCCTTTGGGGCAGCTCCATGTTGGCCGCCCACACGGCCTGCTTCAGCGCTTCGAGCATCTGCTCTCACTCTCCCCTCTCTGTGGTTCAGACCCACCCCTTGATTGTACCACAGATGCCCCCGCCCGTCCACACAAAAAAGCGGCCTTCCGCCGCCTTTTGCACGTGAAAAAGTTAACTTTTCCAGCTGCTTTACACCCCCGTCGGCAGCATGCTATACTGAAATTGCAGAATGTGCAAAGGAGGCCGGAGGCATGGATGCAAAAGAGCTGGCGGGCGGCGGCTGTGCGGTCGGTGGCACTGGCAAAGGACTGGAGCAGTGTGTCGGTAACAGTATTGGTGTAGCCGCCGTAGTTCAGACTGCCGCCGGTCCCGAACAGGTCGGTCATGTTCCAGTCGGCGGTCATACGGACTTCTCCGTAATAGAGGTCAAAATCCCCGGCAGCCAGTGCTGCCAGATATTCCTCCCAGGGCAGGGCCTTGACGGTGATCTTCCAATCCAGCAGGGACAGGTTTTCCGCGATAAATTCGGCGCAGGCCAGCCGGAAACTGTTGCCTTCGTTGACCAGGAGCGTCAGGTTCTGCACCTGGCCGGTATTGGCTCCGGCGGCGGCCAGGTCATTGAACGTCTCCTCATAGCTGTATGTGGGACACAGGTCCTCCGGATACAGGGAGGACAGCGGGGAGATGGGGAAGGACGCGGCCAGAGCATTGCCGGAGAGGAGGGCGCTGGTCACCATATCCCGCTGGATGCCACGGCTGAAAGCGGCGCGGGCCTCTGCGGAGGCAAAAACGCCTTCCCGGGTGTTGAAGCCGATAAACTGGAAATTACAGGTGGGAACAGGGGTGCTGGCAGCCGGGCCGCTGGCGGATACCAGATCGCTGGTGGGGTCTGCCCGGAGCAGTTCGATGCGGTGGGAAGAGAAGAGATACATGGCGGTATCCTTGTCCTTGGCGTGGACAAGGGAGATGGTTTCCACCGGCAGGGATTTCTGCTGCCACCAGCTGGGATTTGCCACCAGGGAATCGCTCTCACTGCCGGTGACAAAAACGTACGGACCTGTTCCCAGGGGAACCGACTGCCCGGAGGTATTTCGCTTGACCACGGGGATGTCCAGCAGGGCAGGGAAGCCCCGGTTGGGTGTGGTGAGGGTAATAGTCACCGTTCCGGCACTGTTGCTGGAGGTGATGGAGGACACCTGCCGCAGGCGGTAGCCATAGCGCTCAGAGGCTGCGGCCCGGCGCAGGGTATCCGCCGCGTCGGCGGCGGTGAGGTCGGAGCCATCACTGAAGGTGACGCCCTGGCGGATGGTCAGGGTGAGAACGAGGCCGCTGTCATCCCAGCTCCAGCTTTCGCACAGCAGAGGGACCGGTCACAGCGGAAAAGTCCTGCACCGTGGCGGTGCGGAACAGATAGCCGCTGCCGCCAGCCTTTTTGTACTTATGGCTGTGCCCCGCGTAGCCCCCCAGCCCGGTAATGACGCCCGCGTGCTGGATGGTCTCGTCCGGGTAAAAGAGCATGGCACCGCACACTGCCGCCCCGCCGGGGTGGGCGCATTGGCGCAGAAGTTCAGTGAGCCATTCGCCGCTGCGCACCTCCACATCGTTATTCAGCAGCAGCAGATACGCGCCGGTGGCGTACTTGCGGCCAAAGTTGTTGATGCCGGAAAAGTTGAAGCCCTTTTTCGGGTAGGTGACCACCCGCAGACCGTCGTAGCGCTGCTGCGCCTTTTTATAGTAGGCAAAGGTGGCGGGGTCGGTGGAGTTGTTCTCCACCACGATCACCTCAAAGTGCTCCCATTCGGTCTTTGTCCAGATGCTGTGCAGGCACTTTTCCAGATCCTCGGTGTGGTCCTTGTTGGGGATAAGGATACTCACCTTTGGTTCGCCCACGATGTCCCACTTCACCCGGTAGGTGCTGGGGAACAAGCCGTCCTCCACCGTGCCGGTGCGCCCGGTGCGGGTCAGGTGATCTGCCAGCGCCTTTTTGGCCGCTGCCGCCACATAGGGCTTGGCGTCTGCACCGCCGGAGGTAGACCCCGCGTGCACCCGCCAGTAGTAGAGCACCTGCGGCACATGGGCGGCACCGCCGGTCTTTTCCAGCAGACGCAGGAACAGATCATGATCCTGACTGCCGTCGCATTCCGGGCGCTCGCCGCCCAGCTGCTCCCACAGCGCTTTTTGGAACACCGCCAGATGGCAGATGTAGTTGCAGCACAGCAGGTAATCCGGGGCGTAGTCCGGCTTGAAGTGCGCCACCATGGGGCGGCGGATGCTCTTGGTGAACAGTGCCTCATCGCTGTACAGAAAACCGTCCGGCTCGCCGCGCTGCCGCAGCTGCAGGATGGCCTTGCCCATGGTGTACAGGGCATGGGGTGCCAGAATGTCGTCGTGGTCAGCCAGCGCCAGATACTCCCCTGTCGCCAGCTGCGCGGCGGCGTTGGTGTTGGCCGCAATGCCCTTATTTTCGATCTTTTTGTATACGATCTGTTGATTCTTTTGCTGATATTCCTTTACGATCCGCTCCACGTCCCCGTGGGCGGCGTCCGAAGCATCGGCAAGGCAGAGCTGTCCGTTGGGCGCGGTCTGCCCCACAAAGGAATCCAGAAACTCCCGCAGGTACTTTTCCGGGGTATTATACAGCGGGGTCAGCACCGAGATGGTGGGCAGGCCGCAGTCTGCCGCCGTTTTGCCGGCCATCTCGGCACGCTGGGCTTCCAGCACCTTTTTGGCGGGCAGGTAGCGCGCACGCTTGCCAAAGCAGCGGCGCTTTACAAAGCCCGCGCCGCGTTTGACCATGGTGGGCAGGCCCTCTTCCTTTGTCAGCTGCACGGCATAGCCGGCCAGCTCCTTGGCGCGTTTCAACCGTACATTCATATCAGACCTCGCCGCGCTGGGTCGCCTTGTAGGCGGCGCAGACTGTCTGGGTGTCCCCGTTCATTTTCAGGTGACCGTGGCTCAGCCATGCCACCTTGGTGCACATCCGCTCGATCTGCTCGATGGAGTGGGACACCAGAATGACCGTGGTGCCGCCCGCCATCAGCTCCTGCATCCGCTTTTCGCACTTTTGCTGGAACAGGAAATCGCCCACCGACAGCACCTCGTCCGCAATGAGGATATCGGGCTTGGTGATGGTGGCAATGGCAAAGCCGATACGCGCCACCATGCCGGAGGAGTAATTTTTCAGCGGCACATCCAGAAAGTTTTCCAGTTCGCTGAATTCCACGATCTCGTCAAATTTTTCGTCCAGATACTTGGGCGAGAAGCCCAGCACCGTGCCGTTGAGGTAGATGTTCTCGCGGGCGGTCAGATCCATATCAAAGCCCGCGCCCAGCTCGATGAGCGGGGCGATGGTGCCGTTTACGGTCACCTTGCCCTTGCTGGGCTTGTACACCCCGGCAATGGTCTTGAGCAGGGTGGATTTGCCCGAGCCGTTCAAGCCCACAAGGCCGTAAAAATCGCCGGGCATAATGTCCAGACTGACGTCCTTTAAAGCGTAGAACTCGTCGTATTGCAGCCGTCCCTGCACCATGGCCAGAAAGTACTCCTTCAGGCTCTCATGCTTTTCCTTGGAAAGGTTGAAGCACATGGAAACATTGTCCACTTTGATGATCGGTTCCATTGTTCACCCTCCTTAAATGTGCAGCACAAAGTGGTCCTGCGTTTTGCGGAACACCTGCAGCCCCACTACCATGGACACTACGGCGCAGATACCGCAGACAAGGAACATATTTACGTCCAGCGGGATGCCCCACATCACCGTGCGGCGGAAGCCCGTGATATACCAGTACATGGGGTTCAGCTTGATGATCTGCTGCATATTGAACCCGCCGATGGAAAAGGTCATCTGGGTGGGGTCGTAGAAGATGGCAGAGAAATACAGCAGCGCGGTGACGAACACGCTCCAGATATGCATGATATCCCGGAAGAACACGGTAGCCGCCGCTAAGAACATACTGACCCCGAGGCTGAAGAAGAACAAGGTCACCAGCGGGTACAGCGCCTCAAAAATGGTCAGGTGGAAAGGTGCGCCGGTAAAGATCATGACCAGCAGCAGCGCCACAAAGCTGAAGATGCAGTTCACCATGGCAAAGCAGCACTTTTCCAGCGGGAAGATATATTTGGGGATATACACCTTTTTCAGCAGCGGGGCGGCGCTGAGCACGCTGCTCATGCTGGTGGAGGTAGCCTCGTTGAAGAAGTTGAACAGCAGCTGACCGCACATCAGAAAGACGGCAAAGTTGTCGATGCCGCTGCCCCGCATATCCATCAGGCTGCTGAACACCGCCCAGTACACAAGGCACATCAGCAGCGGGTTCAAAACGCTCCACACCACGCCCAGCACGCTGCGGCGGTACTTCAGCTTGAAATCACGGCTTACAAGGTTCCACAGCAGATAGCGGTAGCGCCAGAAGCCGTTCCACATTGCTTTGAGTTTTGCCACGGGCGATCACCACTTTTCAAAATACTCGAACTTCTGGGCGGCAAAGGGCTCGTGCAGCTTGTCCTTTGCGCTGGTCTTGTGCTCACAGCCGCAGTCCGGCCACTGCACATTGACGGTGGGGTCGTCGTAGGGGATGCCGCCCTCACTGGTGGGGTCGTAGACATCGGTGCACTTGTAGCAGAACTCTGCCACATCGCTCAGCACCAGAAAACCGTGGGCAAAGCCCTCCGGGATATAGAACATCTTCTTGTTGTCCTCGGAAAGGGTCACGCCCACCCACTTGCCAAAGGTGGCGCTGTGGGGGCGGCAGTCCACGGCCACATCGTACACCTCGCCCTTGGTCACGCGCACCAGCTTGCCCTGGGTGTGGTTCTTCTGGAAGTGCAGCCCGCGCAGCACGCCCCGGGTGGAGCGGCTCTGGTTGTCCTGCACAAATTCCTTGTCGATACCGGCCTCTGCGAACTGGTCCTTCTGGTAGGTCTCCATAAAATAGCCGCGGTCGTCGCCGAACACCTGCGGCTCAATGACCACCACGCCGGGGATCTCGGTCTGCGTAAAAATAAACTTACCCATGATATTGTACCTCTCTTTTTTTCTGAAAGCTTTTTCTTTATCTGGAAAAGTCTGGTTTTGAACAGGCTTTTACGCTTTTTTATGGTGCCTTGCCGTTTTGCGGCGCTTTTTCAGGCGGGAATGTACCCGCAGCACCAGTACGGTAACCACGGCTGCACCTATGGTGCACCCCACCGAGATGCCCGCCAGCAGCCATGCGCTGCTGCCCGGCTCCACGTCCCTGGCGGCTTCCAGCTTTGTGCCGACGCTCTGCTCCAGCAGTTCCGCCAGACCTGTGATCTCCGCCTTTACCCGCACGCTGGTGCTCTCCTGCTGCGCGCCGCCGTTCAGGGTGTACACCGCATACACGGCGGGCTCTGCGCCAAGCAGATACTGCTCCGGCAGCTCTAGGTCCACGGTCACATCCTGCGCGGATAAACCCTCGGCCAGCAGCAGCTTCACCCCGGGGTCGGCTACGGTAACGGTGCCAAGGCTCTGCCCGCCGCCCGCCACAGCCAGCTGTGCGGTGACCGTGCCGCCGGGCAGCTGGGTGTAGCTTTTATAGGTGGAAAAGGCGTAGTCCAGCAGGGTGCGCATATCGTTATATTTATCGGTGCTCAGCTGGCTTTGCATGGTCGCGCAGATCAGCCGCACCCCGTCCTGCTCCGCCAGACAGACATAGCTGTACCGGGCGGTGTTGGTATAGCCCAGCTTGGAGCCCAGCACACTGTCGATATGGTAGCGGCTGGAGCCAATGCGGATCTTATCCTGCTGGGAGAAGTAGCGGGTCACCGGCTGGATGTTGGTGGGCTGCATGGTGTACATCTTGTTGCGGGTGAACAACTCCTCAAACCCCGGCTGCTGCAGCGCCCAGCGCAAAATCTGTGCCATATCGTAGCAGCTGGTGTAGTGGTCGTCGTCGCTGATGCCGTGGGGGTTTGAAAAGTGGGTGTGGGCAAGGCCAAGCTCCTCCACCTGTGCATTCATGGCCGCCACGCCGTCCGCGATGGTGCCGCCGCCGAAATATTCCGCCAGCAGGTTGGCACCGTCGTTGGCGCTTGCCATCTGGGTGGCGTACAGCGCATCCACCAGGGGAACTTCTTCCCCCTCCAGCAGGGCGATGTGGCTGGAATCCGTGCCCGCCAGCGAGTAAACGTCCTCATGGCTCACGGTCAGCTTTACGCCGTCCCAGTCCCCCTGCGCCTTTTCGCAGGCAAGACCAAGGGTCATCACCTTGGTAATGGAGGCCGGGTGCAGCTCCTCGTCCATATTCTGCTGCGCCAGCACAAGGCCGGTGTCTGCATCCATGATGCAGTATGCCCGGGTATTGGCCAGCGCCGGGCCGGCTGCTGCCGCGCCGGGCACCAGCACAGCGCCTATCAAAAGCAGCACAGTGCACAGTGCTGCGGTAAATTTTTTCATCTGGTATTCTCCGCTTATCCGTTTTATGCCGACAAGACATCATTTGAAGTATACCACATTTTTTCCCCGCTGAAAAGAGATTTACACATTCCTTTGCCCCAGCAGCACCGGCTGCAGCTGCTCACCCCGCAAAGCGGCGTCCACGGCGGCGGGCAGCAGGGCAAAATCCGCCTTCAGGCTCTGGGGCTTGGCAAATGGGTCGTCCTGCCCGTAGGGCACAAAGTAATAGTGCTTGCGCTGGCACAGCCGCGCCATATTTTCGCCGGAGGCGCCAAGGCCGTCGTTGGTAGAGACTGCCAGCACCACCGGGCTGCCCACCCGCAGCAGGCTTTTGGCGGCAAGGGTCACCGGCGTATCCGAAAGTCCCGCCGCCAGCCGCGCCAGCGTTGCGCCGGTGCAGGGGGCGACCACCAACGCCTGCGCCAGCCGCCGGGGTCCCAGCGGCTCTACTGCCTGCAGGGTGTCCAGCACCGGCTGCCCGGTAACGGCCTGTAAGCGCTGCCGCCAGCCTTTCCCGGTGCCGAACCGGGTATCCTGCTGCGCGGCAAAGCTCATGACGGGCAGCAGCGTCCAGCCCTGTGCCGTCAGTGCCTGCGCCGCGCCCAAGGCGTTCTCCAACGTGCAAAAGCTGCCGCACACCGCAAAGGCAAGACAGCCCTTTTTCTCTGTGGTCATATTGTTCCCTCCCGCTCCTGCAAAATGGCTTGCACCGTGCGCGCCAGCGCCTCCCCTGCCGTTTCCGGCGCCCAGACCGTCGGCAGGCTCAGCGCGTGCAGCGCCGTGTGCCCCAGCCGCCGGGCGGCGGCAAAGTCCGTGCCGCCGGGCTTTGAGGCCAGATCCACGATCAGACACCCCTTCGGCAGCGCCGCCAGCACTGCCGCTGTCAGCACCGGCGCGGGGATGGTGTTCACCACCGTATCAAAGGCGGCAGCTGCGGCGGCAAGGTCTGTCAGCGGCACCGCCCGCAGCCCCTGCTCCTCTGCCATGGCCCGCTGCACCGGGCGGCGTGCCGCCACGGTCACCCGCGCGCCCAGTGCCGCCAGACGCACCGCAAGCGCCCGCCCCACAGGGCCAAAGCCCAGCACCAGCACCGCCGCGCCCCACAGGGTACGGCTGCGCCGTTCCAGCAGAATGCCGATGCAGCCCTCGGCGGTGGGGATGGCGTTATACACGGTCAGCTCCGGGCGGGCAAAGTAATCCACCAGTTCCACCCCCGCCGCCCGGGCGATAGTCCTTGCGCTGTCCGTCACCTTACCGCCCAGCGCCAGTGCCCCGGGCTTTGCCATGCCCAGCAGCTGCGCCAGCGGCAGACCGGACTGTTCCAGCGGGAGCGGCAGCAGGATGCAGTCTGCCTGCGGCAGCTGCTGCACGCCGCCCACCGTATACCCCGCCCGCGCCAGTGCACGCCCTGCCGCCGCCTGCCGGGCATCGCTGCCCACCACTGCAAACCGCTTTGTCTGCCTCATGTCGTCATCTCCCCTTTTCCGCTGTGCACCATCCTATGCAGGAAAATAAAACCGCGTGAACGGAAAGATGCTGACCGGCAGAAACAAAAAAGCTCCCCCTTTCGGGGGAGCCGATAAAGCCGCAAGGCTTTGCC
>OODG01002916.1_pt1 | contig 9898 bp, 10 predicted proteins | sample 1671621 | NCBI WGS metagenome assembly OODG01 (sample SAMN06348175, study PRJEB24527) | human gut metagenome | biome: human gut; feature: ankylosing spondylitis patient; material: feces | host: Homo sapiens | place: China | collected 2015-10 | reverse complement strand
CCTCGGCCAGCTCACCGGCCTTGATGGAAGCAGCGTAGTTGCCGCCGCACTTGGTAAAGCCGGTCAGACCCGGGGCGGCGCGGATGTACTCGTCCTCCACATAGATGCGCACGGGGTTGATGCCCTCGGCGTAGTAAGCGCCGGAGGGTGCGCAGATGATGCAGAAGATATAGTGCTTGGAGGCGTGCACGCCCAGACCTACATCATTAGCAAAGATGAAGGGACGGATGTACAGGGAAGCGCCGTCGGTGTGGGGCACCCAGTCGCGGTCCACGTCCACCAGAGCCTCAACAGCCTGAATGTAGTCCTCTACCGGGATCTTGGGGATGCACAGACGGTCGGCAGAATCCTGAAAACGCTTGGCGTTGCAGTCCGGGCGGAACAGCTGCACGGTGTCGTCGGCGGTGCGGTAGGCCTTCATGCCCTCAAAGATCTCCTGTGCGTAGTGGAACACCACGGTAGCGGGGTCCAACTCAAAGGGGCCGTAGGGGACGATGCGGGCATCGTGCCAGCCCTCACCCTCAGTGTAATCCATGACGAACATGTGGTCGGAGAACTTTTTGCCGAAGCCAAGCTTCGTCTCATCGGTGGGCTTTGCCTTGGGCGTAGCCGTGCGGGTGATCTTGATATCCAACATAGTGAGTTTCCCTCTTTCCTTTTATGCGCGTGCGCACGATTTCCGGCGCTTTATGACACAAATGTTGGTTTCTATTATAATATTCCCTGCCGGTTTTGCAAGGAATCGCAAAATGTTTCATCTTTCCACCGGTAAAGTTGCACCAGATTGTGAGCACAATGGTGTGCAAACTGCCAAATCTATGGTACAATAGGGGCACAGAGCACTTTTGCGGGGCACAGCCCCGCTTTTCTATGGAAGGAGCATACTGCATGATTGACAGCGTTATTTTTGATATGGACGGCCTGATGTTCGACACCGAGCGGGTCTGGGCTACCCTGTGGGAGCCTGCACTTGCCACCCTTGGGCTTTCTTATAAGGAAGGGCTGGACGTTGCCGCCCGCGGCACGGCAGGGGACACCATGCGGGCGGTGCTGCGCCGCTTCTATGGGGAAAACTGCGACACGGACGCTATCATCGAGGCGCTGCACGCACAGGCGGAAAAGGCGTTTCAGGCACCGCCGCCCAAAAAGCCCGGGCTGGACGAAATTCTGACATGGCTGGACGCGCAGCACATCCCCATGGCGGTGGCCTCTTCCAGCCGGATGGCCTCTATCCGGCACCATTTGGACGGCTGGGGCTTGACCCACTACTTCAAGGTGATCGTCTCCGGCGAGCAGTTCTCGGCCTCCAAGCCCGACCCGGAAATTTTTCTGCGGGCAGCGGAGGCGCTGGGCACCCAGCCCGGCCGCACCCTTGTGCTGGAGGACAGTTACAACGGCGTGCGCGCCGGTGCCGCCGGTGGCTTTGTCACCGTGATGGTGCCGGACATGGCACCCGCCAACGACGAGATGCGCCGTCTGTACACCGCCGAGTGCCGCGACCTGTACGAGGTGCTGGAAGGCTTGCAGAAGGGGAGATTCTGATTGTGAAAATACAATGCCGGACAGCCCGCAGGCTGTCCGGCATTGTGCTATTTTAACGTGCTTTTTTTCTGCGGCGGAGCTTGCGCACCAGTTTGCGGAGCAGCAGCACAAGGCACACCACCAGCAGAATGACGGTGAGGATCAGGCCAAGTAGGATAAAGGCAAAGCGGTTGGGCTTTTTCAGCAGCGCGGAAAGGCTGCGGCTGTCCTCTACCTTTTTGCGGTCGTGCAGGGTGTTGTAGTAGTCCGGCACGTTGCCGATGCCGTCGCCGTCGGTGTCCTCGAACGAGGCCATGTACCGCGCAATGGCGTCCCAGCCCTTCAGCTCTTTGCCGTTTTCGGTCAGGATCACATCCTCAAAATCTTCGATGGGAGTGCCGTCGGCGTACTTCGGCACGATGGACAAAAGGCCGTAGGACATATCCGTCACGGCGCTCAGCATCTGCCCGCTGTAAAGGTCTGCTACGATGCGGTACAGCTTGTCGTCCTGCAGCTCCACGCGCTGCCCGTCCTTGACCAGATAGACGTCCGTCACCTTGTTCAGCAGCAGACGGTGGGGGTTGTAGGTAAAGTTCAGGCCGCTGCAATACAGCCGCGCGGTGGTCATGAAATCCGACACGGAAGCGTCGATCTCGGCGGCGGTGCGCAGTTCCTTGCCGGTGAGGTAGACTTCGATGAGAGGATAGCCCGGCACGCCGTCCGCGCCGATGCCCAGCGAGAAGGAGTTGAACACCTGCTCCACTGTGATATCGCCCCGGGCGTAGGTGTCGCGCACGGTGCCGCTGGGTACTACCGCCAGATCTACCGGCACGCCGTCATAGTCGGCGGCGTTCTCCACCGCGTACACATAGGCATCCGCGATGATATCGCCCAGATTATGCTCGGTGTGCACCTTGCCCAGATCCTTCAGGTTGGAGAAAACAACATCGTTTTCTGCCAGCACCTGATCTTTGGTGTAGCCGAACTGCGCCAGATAGTCCTCGTCCACCGTGTCCATAAAGCGGTCGATGACCTCTTGCGTTTCCGCATCGGCGGGAATATCGGCGGTGATGGGGATCAGCTGGTAATTGGTCACCTGCCAGCGTCCGTCCGCTTTTTGCGCCATGGACAGGCTGCCCAGATTTTTGCCGTACTCGCCGCAGGAGACTACATAGGTGTCCCCGTGCCGGATGGGCTCTCGGATGCGGCTGTGGGTGTGGCCGCTGAGGATAAGGTCGAGCTCGGGCACACCCTTGGCCAGCAGCTCGTCCTCAGACTTTTTGGGGTCGTCCCAAGTGCCGCTGTGGGAAACGCAGACGATCATGTCCACGGTTTCGTTTGCCTTGATCTCTGCCACGGTGGCTTTTACCGCCTGTACCGGGTCCTTGAATTTCAGTTCACAGGTGGGCGCGCAGGAGAGCGCATCCTTGCCGAAAACGCCCACCACGGCAATGCGCACATCGCCCTTCTGCACCACGGTGTAGTCCTGCACGCCGTAGGCGGTAAAGGCGTCTTTGAGCATCTGTTGTCCCTCAGTGAGGCCGGCGGCTTCCATGGCGTCCCAGTCTACATTGCAGACCACGATGGACGGGACGGCATCGCCGGAGGTGCGGGCGCTGGTAAGCATATTGGCAAGCCCCTTGGAGCGGTAATCGAACTCGTGGTTGCCAAAGGTGGTCACATCGTAGCCCATGTAGCCCAGCATCCGCAGCTCTGCGGCCTGCGTTTCAAACACCGTCTGGATCAGGGTGCCCATGGAAAAGTCACCGCCGTCGATCACAAGGGTGTCCGGGTCTTTGGCGCGCTGCGCCTTGATGAGGGTGTTGGCGCGGGCAAAGCCGCCGATGTCCGTCTCCTCATCCTCCACCACGGTGGTAAAGGTATTCAGGTGGGAGTGGGTGTCGTGGCTGAACAGGATGTCCAGCGTTTTGCCCGTCTCCGGTGCCTGCCCATAGGCGGCGGGAATGCCCAGCAGCACCGAAAACAGCAGCAGCACGGCCACCGTCATGGCGAAAAGCTTTTTCATGGCGTGTTCTCCTTTGTTGCGTCCTTATTTTTTCGGCTCAGCCGAATTTTTACAGCATCAGAAAAAGTAATACCGCTCTACAAAAATCAACTGTATGCACGCTATTTTAGCATAAATGCACAAAATAAACAAGACGGCAGTTGCCTTTTTGCGCCGATATGCAACGCTTTTGGAAAATCAGACTTGTTTTGTCTCCTGCAAAAACAAAACCAGCCAAGCCCGCAGGCTTGGCTGGTTTGAAAGCGATCGGTATTCCCTGATCAGGCACCCACGATCAGGCGCACGGCACCGTAGATGCCGGCGTCGTTGCCAAGGCTGGCGGCCTTGATGGGGGTCTCCTTGCAGGACTGGAAGGCGTACTCCTTGTAGTGGCGCACCAGCGGGTTGAACAGAACCTCCCCGGCGCGGGCCACGCCGCCGCCGATCATGAACATTTCGGGGTCGGTGGTGGCGGCAATGTTTGCCAGTGCCATGCCCAGCGTGGAGGCCATCTCGTCCACCTCACGGGCAGCCAGTGCGTCCCCGGCGCGGGCGGCGTCGAAAACGTCCTTGGCTTCAAAGTCCTTACCGCGCAGGGTGCAGGCGGTGTCCGGGTTTGCGTCCAGCAGCTTCTTCATGCAGCGCACAACGCCGGTGGCGCTGGAATACTGCTCCAGACAGCCGCGCTTGCCGCAGCCGCAGACGGCGGTCTCGTGGGGGTTGACGGTGATGTGGCCGATCTCGCCGCCGGCACCGTGAGCGCCGTCGATGACCTTGCCGTTCACGATGACGCCGCCGCCCACGCCGGTGCCCAGTGTGACCATGACGGCGCTGCGGCAGCCCTGTGCCGCGCCCATCCAGATCTCGCCCAGCGCAGCTACGTTGGCGTCGTTGCCCACCAGCACCCGGATGCCGCCCAGCAGCTCGCTGAGCTCAATGGAGACGTTGCGATTGCCCCAGCCGCCAAGGTTCGCACATACGATGGGCACAATGCTGGAATCCAGCACCGGGCCGGGCACGCCCAGACCGACACCCTCGACTTTGTCTGCGGACAGACCCTTTTCCTGCATCTTCTGCTGCACGGCAGCAGCCAGATTTTCCAGAATGTGAGCACCGTTATTGGAAGTATCGGTGCTTACCTCCCACTTTTCCAGTAGCTTGCCGCTGGTGGTGAACAGGCCGACCTTGGCGGTAGTGCCGCCCAGATCGATGCCAAATGCGTATTCCTTCATGTCATTTACCCCTTTGATGCGGATGCGCCGCATTTTTTATCAGTATTTTATAGTATACCATATTTTTCCGCAAAAGAGCAGTACTGCGGCGGCATTTCGTGCAATCGGACTGAAATCTGTGTAAAATTTTGGGCAGTTCCACAAGGAGATTCAGCGCACGGTGTTGGTCAGCGTGCCGATTCCCTCGATCTCGCACTGCACGGTGTCGCCCGGGTGCAAAAACTGCGGCGGGTCCATGCCCATGCCCACCCCGGCAGGGGTGCCGGTGGCGATGATGGTACCGGCTTTCAGGGTCATGCCCTGCGAAAGCTCGTGGATGACATGGTCGATATCAAAAATTTGCAGTTTGGTGTTGGAATCCTGCCGCAGCTCGCCGTTCACCCGGCTGCGGATGGGCAGCGCGGGCGGGTAGCTGTCAAATTCATCCGCCGTGACGATGCAGGGGCCCATGGGAGTGAAGCCGTCCAGACTTTTGCCGAAATACCACTGCTTGTGGGCGGTCTGCACGTCCCGGGCGGAGACATCGTTCAGGATGGTGTAGCCGAACACATAGTCTTTGGTCTGCCCGGCGGGCACATCCTTGGCGTCCTTGCCCAGCACCACAGCCAGCTCGCACTCGTAGTCCAGCTTCTGCACAAGGTCGGTGTGTGCCTCGATGAAGCCACCGTCCGGTACCGCGCGGCTGACTCGCTTGGAGAAGTAGATGGCGTCCTGATGCTGGGTGGAAAAGGCATCCGCAGAGTACTTTTCGGCTTCGTCCGAGTGCGCCATATAGTTGATGCCCAGACAGACCACGTCCTGCGCGGGGCAGGGGATGGGGCTTTGCAGGGTGACGGCCTCCACCGGCAGTGCGGGGATGCCGCTGATGGCCAGCTGCAAGCCGAACCGCACCTGCGGGGTGAGGAAGAGGATGGCGTCGGACAGGGTCTCGTAGGAGAGCCCCAGCCAGCTCAGCGGCCAGACCTGTGTGCCGTCCTGCGAGAGGATGGCGGGGTCCTCCACACCGTCCGGCAGACGGCAGGTGACAAAACGCATACAGTCTCCCTCCTCTCAGTGCCGGTAGGCGATGGCGTTGCGGATGCGGTCGGCTTCCGCTTCTCCCGCCAGCTGACGTACCAATTCCAGCGCAAAGGGGATAGCACCGCCCAGACCGTAGCTGGTGGTGATGTTGCCATCCACGACCACCTCGGCGTCCAGCACATGGGCGCCGGTCAGCTTGTCCTGAAATGCAGCGTGAGCGGTGGCGTTTTTGCCCTCCAGCAGACCCAGTGCTGCCAGCACGCTGGGTGCGGCGCAGATGGCGGCTACCTTTTTGCCCGCCTTTGCAAAGGCGATGCAGGTGTCGGTCACCGTCTTGTTGGCGGCAAGGTTCGGCGTGCCGGGAATGCCGCCGGGCAGCACCACCAGATCTACATCGGAATAATCGACCTCCTCTGCCAGCGCATCAGCGGTGATGTGCACCTTATGGCTGCTCAGAATCTCCCGGCTGCCGGAAGCACTGGCCACCAGCACCTCCACCTTGGCGCGGCGGAGCAGATCCACCACCAGCAGAGCTTCGCACTCCTCGGTGCCCTCCGCAAAAAATACAACAGCTTTTGCCATAAGAATAACCTCCTGTTCAAATCTTAAAAAGAAAAGCCGCGTGCCGCAGCTTTGGGCGGTACGCGGCTTTTGTATCAGTCAGCGGCTTTTTTTTCAGCTTCCAGCAGCGCACGCAGCACACTATCGTCCGCGCTCAGCACCCGGCTGACCCGGCTGATGATGGCGCTGGACGCGCCGGTCTTGTCCATGATCTCGGTGTAGATGCACTTGTCGGCCAGCAACTCGGCAATGTTGTAGCGCTGCTCCATTGCGCTGAGCTCCGAATAGCTGCACACGTCCTGCAGAAAACGATAGCATTCCTCCGGGGTCTTGAGCTGCAGAAAAGCCCGGTACAGGCCGGAGTTGCCGGTGGGATGATCTTTCGCCATGATAGTCTCCTTTTTTGCACAAAATGCCCGCAGACAGCGGCTTTATTACACTACATCAGTGTAGTACAAACGCGGATAAATTTCAATGGCTATTTTGTGATTTTTCGGAAATCAGCTCAGGGTATGCTCATACACCAGCTCGTTGCGGGGCACGGTGCCGTTTTCCTGCTCGGCGGGGCGCAACTCGCGGTAGCGCAGTGCCTTGAAGAACTGCTGCACCGGCAGTGCCTTGGCGTGGATGGTGCACCACACCCGGCCTTTGCCCTCGCCCTTGGCCAGCCGCTCACAGGTCTGCACGATATCCCGGCCGATGGCTTTGCCGCGGCATTCCGGCTTGAGGTACAGGTGCATCAGGTGCAGGGCGGTGTTCTCCATCTTCCACGCAAAGTAGCCGATGAGCTTGCCCCCCAGAAACACCAGAAAATAGTTCACGTCGTTGTCGATGTCCGCTTCAATGGCGTCGGCGCTTTGCAGCTCCTCCACAAGGGTGTCCAGCTGCTTTGCGGGGTAGTAGCGCTTGTAGACCTCGTGCCACAGTTCGCTGGCAAGGTCGGCGGTGTTGTGGATGTATTTGGCCTTTGCGACCAGCTTGTAATCAGGCTTCATAAAACTCCTTATACTCTTACAATGTAGTCCGGTTTGCGGGGCGCGGCGGGCTTGGGCTCAGCAGCGGGGTAGCCCAGAATGCAGTGGCCTACGCCGATCCAGTCCCCCTCGATGCCCCATTTTTTCAGCAGTGCCTTGCCCTCGGCGGAGTCGAACTCCTCCCGAGCACGGTTGATCCAGCAGCTGCCCAGCCCCAGCGATGCAGCAGCCAGCATCAGGTTGCCCATGACAAGGCTGCCGTCCTGCACGGCGCAGTTTGCGTGGGCATCGGCCAGCACCACCAGAATGGTGGGTGCGCCGTACATGGGGTCGCTGTCAGTGCCCATGACGGCGGCGTTCATCCGGGTCAGCTGGGCGCGGGTGGCGGCATCCTGCACGACCACGATCTTAGCGCTCTGGCGTCCCATAGCGCTGGCGGCGTAGGTGCCGGCCTCCAGTACGGCGTCCAGCTCGGCATCCGTGATCTGCCGGGGCTCGTAGGCGCGGCAGCTGCGGCGGCTGCGAATGGTTTGTAAAGTCTCGTTAGTCATGAAAGATCCCCTCCTTAATAGTGGATGGCTTTATTGTACCACAACCTGCGCCGGAGTGCAAAGTGCCCGCCGGTAAAAATCATGATCGGCTTTCGAAAACGTTTGCGGTGCAAAAATACGACAGAATGCACAAAAAACAAAAGAAAGATTATGGAAAAGCATTCTTGTTGCCAGCGGACAAATCGGGTATAATAGGGCTACCATAGCGGAAAGGAGTTGTGCTCTATGGCAAAGGCATCGCAGGTCGTCATTATGGAGGGGGAATACTACATTATCAAGTCCCCCAATGGGAAGGTACTGGAAGTAAAGGATTTCAACACGGAGAACGGCGCCGGCATCCAGCTGTGGAGCTATGCGGGCCATCCGTGGCAGCAGTGGCAGTTTGTGGACGCGGGCGAGGGACGCTGGCGCATCCAGAACCGCTTTACCGGCAAGATGATCGATCTGGCGCTTGGCGGCGTGGTGGAGGGCACATGGCTGCACCAGTGGAGCCGCACCAGCGGGCTGAGCCAGTGCTGGGCGCTGGAGCCTACCCGCAGCGGGCGCACCCGCATCCGCAATGTGCTGGCGGATAAGTACATCGACCTTGTGGGCATGAACACCGCCAACGGCGCACAGGCGCAGATCTGGAACTATGTGGCGGGCGGCAATCAGGAGTGGACGCTGGAACGCATCGACCCCGACGTTGCCCAGACCGGCAAGCGCGCCGGGGAAGCTAAAGACCCCCAGCCCACCCCCAGCCAGCGCAAGCACCAGAACGACTTGGTGCGCAAGCTGAACAGCGCAGGCAAGGGCCGCGCCGGGCGCAAGGCATAAATCAAAAAACGCTTCCGCTGCTTTGTGTGGGCATCCGCAGCGGAAACACTTCCCAAAGGGCTGCTGCACAGCGTTTCATGCAGCAGCCCTTTCTTATGAAAAGAGATACGGTCAGCGGCCCCGCCCGCTCAGACGCTGACAAAAACATCGGACAAAAAAGGAGAACGACCAATGAACTTAGGCGCATTTATGGACCCGGAATTTCCCATCTTCAGCACCACCCTTTGCTATCTGGAGCGGGAGGACGCTTACCTGATGCTGCACCGCATCAAAAAGCAGGACGACTACAACCACGACAAATGGGTGGGCGTGGGCGGCAAATTTGAGCGGTTTGAAAGCCCGGAGGACTGCCTTGTGCGGGAGGTGCGGGAGGAGACCGGCCTTACCCTGACGCGCTACCGTGCCCGGGGACTGCTGACCTTTGTGTGGGGCAACATGACCGAGTTCATCCACCTGTACACCGCCGACCGGTGGGAGGGCGAGATGATAAGGGGCGATGCCTGCGCCGAGGGCGAATTGCAGTGGAGACCGCTTGGGCGGTGGAACAGGGAAGCTATCAAAAGGCACTGCTGCGGCGGCGCTACAACGAAAACGCCTTGCCGGAGGTCCTCATTGCGGATCTGCGGCAGGAGATCCTGAACGGCAATCCGGGCCTGATCAGCACCCCGCTGCGGCAGGAACTGGAAAAAAATCTGGCGGCGGGGGAGCAGAGCATCCTGTTTCTGAATCGCCGGGGCAGCAGCCGGATGCTGCTGTGCGGCGAGTGCGGCTATGTGCCCCAGTGTCCCCGGTGCAGCACTGCCATGACCTATCATTCCGCCAACGGGCGGCTGATGTGCCACTACTGCGGACACTCCGAGCCGGCGGCGGACACCTGCCCGGAATGCGGCGGCTGGATGAAGCATGTTGGCGCGGGCACGCAAAAGGTGGAGGAGGAGCTGCGGGAGCTGTTCCCAGAGGCGGGCATCCTGCGGATGGATGCCGATACCACCGCCGGGGGCCATGAGGAGATCCTGCAGACCTTTGAGCGGGAGCGCGTCCCCATTCTGCTGGGGACGCAGATGGTGGCGAAGGGACTGGATTTTGAAAACGTAACGCTGGTGGGCGTTCTCTCCGCGGATATTTCCCTGTATGTGGACAATTACCGGGCGGCGGAGCGCACCTTCAGCCTGCTGACCCAGGTGGTAGGCCGTGCGGGCCGGGGCGGGAAAACCGGCC
>OODG01002914.1_pt1 | contig 9899 bp, 9 predicted proteins | sample 1671621 | NCBI WGS metagenome assembly OODG01 (sample SAMN06348175, study PRJEB24527) | human gut metagenome | biome: human gut; feature: ankylosing spondylitis patient; material: feces | host: Homo sapiens | place: China | collected 2015-10 | reverse complement strand
GGAGAAGCTGGTGGAAATGGCCCCCGATGGGATTGACAAGGTGTTCTATTGTGATTCCGGGTCTGTGGCCGTGGAGGTAGCGATGAAGATGGCCTTGCAATATTGGTACGCTGCCGGGAGAGATGATAAGCGCCATTTCTTGACGATCACGAAGGGATACCACGGGGACACGTGGAATGCCATGTCTGTGTGTGATCCCGTGACGGGAATGCATAATATATTCCGGGGATCGTTGCCCATGCAATATTTTATCCACCGACCGGAAGCCCGCTACGGTGAATCTTGCCTGCCGGAACATATCGAGGAATTGAAGCAAAGTCTGCGGAATAACCATAACCGTATTGCTGCCGTGATACTGGAACCTATCGTGCAGGGTGCCGGGGGAATGTGGTTCTACTCGGCGGATTATTTGCGGCAGGTACGGGAGTTATGTAACGATTACGACGTGTTGCTGATCTGTGACGAGATTGCCACTGGGTTCGGGCGTACGGGTAAGATGTGGGGAGTGGATCATGCGGGTATCGTGCCGGACATCATGTGTGTCGGGAAAGCGATCACGGGCGGCTACATGAGTTTCGCCGCCACGATGGCGACGGAGAAAGTAGCTACCCAGATCTGTACGAAAGATCCCGGTGTGTTTATGCACGGCCCGACGTTCATGGGTAATCCCTTGGCCTGTGCTGCGGCGAATGCTTCGCTGGATTTGATCAGAAGTTACGATTTGACAACTATGATCGGGCGGATTCAGGACCAGCTGGAAAGAGAACTTGCCCCGGCCCGGGAATTTCCGAATGTGACAGACGTACGGGTGTTGGGTGCTATTGGTGTGGTGGAGATGAAGGAACCCGTGAATATGGGATTAATTCAAGCCGCTTTCGTCAAAGAAGGCGTGTGGGTGCGCCCGTTCGGCAAGCTGGTGTACGTTATGCCACCTTTCATCATCCGAGACTGGGAATTACAAAGGCTGACATCCGCCTTATTGCACGTGATCTCATACTTGAAGTAATTGAAGATGCAAGGACTTGTAACTTGCTAACCTGTAACTTTGCCGAAGGCAAAAACACTATGAATAAAGAACGATATATTAATAAACTGAACAAGATAAAGGAATCGGGGAATTATCGGATGTTGCGAGACGTGCAGCATAACGGTTTCTTGATACATTATAACGAACGGGAAATGCTGAATCTCTCGTCGAATGATTACCTGGGGTTAGCATCAAACCCGGTGTTATACGAGGATTTCCGGAAGGAAACGGACGTGAAGTTGCTGTCGTATAGTGCAGTGTCGTCGCGCTTGTTATCGGGGAATCACGAGTATTATAGCTTGTTGGAAAATGATTTGAGTGATTTATACGGGAAGGAGGCTGCCTTGGTGCTGAATTCCGGTTATCACGCGAATATCGGGATATTGCCTGCGCTGGCAGGGAAACGGGACTTGATCGTGGCGGATAAGTTGGTGCACGCCAGTATTATCGACGGCTTGCGGTTGAGTGAGGCCGAGATGTTACGCTTTCGTCACTTAGATTACGAACATTTGCGGGAAATTTTGTTTAATCATCGGGAGGAATACGATAATGTATTTATCGTGACGGAATCCATATTCAGCATGGATGGTGACGTGGCAGACTTGCAGGAGTTGTGTGATCTGAAGAGGGAGTACGACACGTTCCTTTACGTGGACGAGGCGCACGCTGTCGGAGTTCGGGGAACGAATGGGCTGGGATGTTGCGAAGAACAAGGGTGCATTGATGATATTGATTTTATCGTGGGTACTTTCGGAAAGGCTTTTGCATCCTACGGGGCTTTCGTGGTTTGTGACGAGATGTTCCGGGATTTCCTGGTGAATACGCAGCGCAGTTTAATTTTCACCACGGCGTTGCCCCCGGTGAACGTGGCATGGACTCGTTTTATTCTTAACCGAATGCCGGATTTTTACTCTTACCGTATGAAACTGTCAGGTATCGCCGAGCAACTACGTACGACGTTGGCGAACCGGGGATTCGAGACTCGGGGAGATTCTCATATCGTACCTTTCTTGTGTGGGAGTAACGAGAATAGCGTTTATATGTCCGAGTTGTTCCAAGACAATGGTTTTTTCGTGTTGCCCGTGAGATACCCGACCGTACCGAAGAACGAGGCTCGTATCCGCTTCTCGCTGAATGCGGCTATACCGGAGGAAGATTACGATTGTTTGATGGAATTTATAGAAATCAGTCTTTAATAATTTTAGATTTCATGATTTTAGATTTTAAATTCCAGCCGCATAAATCAGATTCCCAACTTGAAACTTGTAACTCTCCCAAGGTGAATTCCATGCGAAGAGAATGGATTACTAAAGAGGGAAGCCGGATACTCACGTTATTTTTTTGCGGTTGGGGTATGGATGAGCGTGCCGTGCAACACGTGAAGGGGAAGGGGGATTTGCTTTTGTTCTATGATTACCGGGATATTTCCGGGGAGGAAGCACCGGAGGTCGAGGGGTACGAGAGTGTGCGTGTCGTGGCTTGGTCGATGGGGGTGTGGGCGGCATCGGTGTTGTTGAGTCGTTGGAATATTCCAGTCTCCTACCGGGTAGCAATCAATGGAACAGAACGTCCGGTAGATGAGCATTACGGGATTCATCCTAAGATATATTTGCTGACCGAGCGGGGTATGACCGAGCAAGGGAGAGACAAGTTCTTTGCCCGTATGCTCTCGGGGAAGGAGGAGATCGAACGTTTCGAGGAAAATAAGCCTTGCAGGGATATTGATGAGCAACGGGACGAGTTGCGGCTTATCCGGGAGCAGTCGGTGCGGGAAATGTCCGAAATGCATTGGGACCGGGTTTATATTTCCGAGGGAGATGTTATCTTCCCGGTGGAAAATCAACGGAACTGGTGGAGGAATCGTGTTGAGATCATTACTCTATCGGGAGGGCATTACCCGTTTTACGTGCTAGATAATTGGGAAAAGATATGGAAATAAATAAAGAAGAGGTAGAACAGCGTTTCAGGCGGAGTCGAATCAGTTATAATGACAATGCACGGGTGCAGAAAATGGTGGTTAACCGGATGATTCCCATGATCTTGTCATCCGTGAAGCGTGTGCCGGAGAAGATATTGGAGATTGGTTGCGGTACAGGTTTGTTGACTTCACAACTGCAACGCACTTTCTCGAGTGACGGGTTGTACTTGAACGATTTGGTGGAAGAGTTGTGTTATCATGCGGCGACTGTTAACCGTGTGTCGCTGACGCATTGTTTCCCGGGGGATGTGGAGAAGTTATTTCTGCCCCTTAGTTTTGATCTGATTGCTTCGGCGTCCACCTTCCAGTGGTTTACGACTCCGGAAGAGACGTTCAAGAAATTATCTAAGCGATTGGAACAAAATGGTGTGCTGGTGTTTAGTACCTTTGGGAAGTTTAATTTACGGGAGATACGATTGACCACGGGCGGCGGGCTTGATTACCGGAGTAAGGAAGAACTGGAAAAGATACTGGAACCTTACTTTAAAATTGAATTGATAGAGGAAGAGTTTCATATGCTTGAATTTGACAGCCCTTTAGCGGTACTTCAGCATTTGAAAAAGACAGGGGTGAATGTTTCGGGTGATTCGACAATCTGGACGAAAGGACGGGTGGATGCCTTTATTAAGGACTATAACGCCCGCTTTGCTATTGATGGAAAGGTTGCTCTAACTTACCATCCGCTTTATTTTGTGTGTAGGAAGAGATAATTGAAAGTTGAGAATTGAAAATGAACTCCACTGTCTGTTTCGCGGCCACCTTCTCTGTTTATAGAGGGAGTATCCCGAAGGGGGGGAGGGAGTTCAATCTAAAATCATAAATTTAAAATCTAAAATCAATAAGGTGGTATATTTTGTAAGCGGAATAGATACGGATGCCGGAAAGTCGGTGGTGACCGGATTACTGGCTCGCTCTTTGAGAAAGAGAGGGGTAAACGTGATTACCCAAAAGTTTATACAGACAGGGTGGGTCGGAATATCGGAGGATATTCTGAAGCACCGGGAGATTATGGGGATTGAACCGCAGCCCGTGGATAAGGACGGGACGACGTGTCCTTACGTGATGACATATCCCGCCTCGCCTCATTTGGCAGCGGAGATCGACAAGGTGACGTTGGATATGGAGCGAATTGCGGCTTCTACCCGCAAGTTGGATGCCTTGTATGACATGGTGTTATTGGAGGGAGCCGGGGGGCTATACGTGCCTGTTACCCGGGATTACTTCACGATTGACTATATTCAAGAGCATGGGCATCCCTTGATTCTTGTGGCTTCTTCGAAGCTGGGGAGTATTAATCACACGCTGATGAGTCTGGAACTTTGCCGTATGCGGGGAATTGAAGTGGCTTGTCTCGTGTACAACCGTTTCCCGAACGACAGCGAATGGATCACGAATGATTCGATCACGATATTTAAACATTATCTGGAACAATATTTTCCATCGACAGCGTTGATCGAGATACCTGTGGTACACGGAAACGATTACCCGGACGTGGATGTCAGCGTGTTGGAGGGCGGGAAATGAGAAGAGTGGAGCTACTTTCCCCGGCAAAGAATGTTGACGTGGCGATTGCTGCTATCAATAACGGTGCGGATGCCGTGTATATAGGTGGTCCGGCTTTTGGAGCCCGGAAAGCCGTAGGAAACAGTCTGGAGGACATCGAGAAGGCGGTACTGTATGCACATCGGTTTTATTGCCGGGTGTTTGTCACGTTGAACACGATTCTCTACGACGAGGAGTTACCGGAGGTGGAACGTTTGATTCATGGCCTGTACAAGATAGGAGTGGATGCTATTATCGTGCAGGATCTGGCTGTACTGAAGCTTGATTTACCCCCGATAGCACTACATGCCAGCACGCAGATGCATAATTATGACTTGGAGCGAATCAAGTTTTTGGATCGACTAGGATTCCAACGTGTCGTGTTGGCACGGGAGTTGTCGTTGGCGCAGTTGCGGGAGATTCGCCGGGAAGTGAAGGCCGAGTTGGAATACTTTGTCCATGGGGCTTTGTGTGTTAGTTTAAGCGGGCAATGCTATATGTCGCATTACCTGACGAATCGGTCGGCTAACCGGGGCGAATGTGCCCAAGCCTGCCGGATGCGGTGGACGGTGGAGGACGATGCGGGAAAGGTGGTGCTAAAGGATAAATACGTGCTTTCACTGAAGGATTTGAACTTGTCGGCTCATTTGTCGGAATTGGTGGAAGCGGGTATTGATTCTTTCAAGATCGAGGGACGGTTGAAGGAAGCGGATTACGTGGCAAATGTTACGAATTATTACTCCAGTTGTCTGGATGAAATCGTGGCTTGCGATGAGGATTTGGCACGTGTGGGTGCCGGGTACGTGAAGGCTGGTTTCGAGGCCGATCCCGAGCGGAGTTTTAACCGGGGATACACGGACTATTTTTTCGTGCAGAGGAAACCGGGCATGGTGAACATGGATTCCCCGAAGTCGATGGGGAAGAAGGTGGCCATGGTGAAACAGGTGAAGGGAAACCAGATGTTTGTGGAACTATTGGAACCCGTGCATAACGCTGACGGGTTGTGTTACTTTGACGGTCGGGAATTGCGGGGCGTGAAGGTGAACACGGCCGATGGGGGTCGATTGACGTGTAACGAGAGACTGGACGTGAAGCCGGGAATGTTGTTGTACCGGAATTATGACCATGAATTCGTAACACGCCTTGCTAAAGGGACTTCCGTGAGAAAAATTAAAGTGAAGATTGACGTGTATGTGGAAGATGCCCGGCTGGTGCTGGTGGCTATGGACGAGAATGGTATTTCCGTGACCGTTCGGAGTGACGAGACATTCGAGGTAGCCACGAATCCTGCACAGGTGGAACGTGTTGTCGGGCAACTGCGGAAGAGTGGGGATACGGAGTACGATTGTTATGAGGTGGAGTATCACGATGAAATGGTGCTTTTTATACCTTCTTCCGTGGTGAATGGTTATCGTCGGCAATTATTGGATGCTTTGAGCCGGGAACGGGAAGAGCAGCGGGAGAGATGGGTGCAGGAGCCTTTGAACCAAGACGTGAAATATACGGGGAGTGCCGATTGGCGATTGAACGTGGTGAATCGTCTCGCAACGGAGTTCTACCGGGAGCATGGTGTGGAGACGGTAGAACCGGGATTCGAGACCGGAAACAAGGTGAGAGGTAGGGAAGTGATGACCACCCGCTATTGCCTGTTATTCGAGTTAGGTATGTGCCGTAAGACGGGGAAGGATAAAGCGCTGAAGTTTCCGTTATATCTTTCCAACAATTTGGGACGGTTTCGACTTGAATTCGATTGTAAACATTGTTTCATGAAGGTATTGTCTATTTAATAGGTAATCTATTTATGGTGTTTATAATACTAGGTTTGCAACGAAATGTATTTTGGGCAATTCTAATATAGGTTTACTCTGGCTAACTGTAAACTTTTTTAGGGTAATACAGGGTGTTTACCCGTTGAATACAGGGGGGACTTAGGGATTAAAGACGTATCAATTTCGAATCAACTTCGGTACAAAGACGTTCACGAGCGTGTTTGTACCGAAGTTGATAGGTTTTTGTTCTGGGATTATCTGGTGATTACCTTAAGTATTCATCCTTCTTTCATTTTTTGTTTAGTGAACGAGTTTCAGCCCGACCACTCCCGTCAGGATTAGAAACACGAAAAGGAGACGGTATAAATTCGTGGAGTCGTGGAAAAAGAAAATTCCCAATAGAACGGTACCGACGGCACCGATCCCGGTCCAGATCACGTATGCCGTGCCGATAGGAATGCTCTTTTGTGCCAAGTAGAGCAGGAATCCGCTTAATCCCATGGAGACGACGGAAAGGGCGATGAAGTGGTAGAAGTATTTCTCGTGTAGTCCGGCAAGTTTAAAGCCGAGGGGCCAGCCGATTTCCAGTAGCCCGGCGCATATTAGTAAAATCCATTGCATAGGTGTATTTATTAAGTGTTATGGGGTAAAGTTAGGATGGCGGGAATGGAAAATACTTGATATTTATCAAGAAGTTGGTATATTTGCTTTTGTAATAATAATACGTTGTATGATTGATGAAAACGTCTTGGAACGATTGAAGCCTTACCTGACGGAAGTGAGTTACCCGAAAGGGTATGTTTTGTTCAACAGTGAGAAGCTGGAGAGGAATATTTACTTTATCAAGCGGGGGATGGCTAGGGCGTTCGTTGAGGCGGATGGCCGGGATATCACGATCTGGTTCGGGCAAGAGGGTGACGTGATTATATCTGCCAGAGGGTACGTGTACGGGGAGAAGGGGTACGAGACGATGGCGCTTCTGGAGGATTCGGAATTGTACCGGGTGAACGGGATGGATTTACAGGATTTGTATCGTAACGATATTGTGGTTTGTAATTGGGCAAGACGATTGATTGAATGGGAGTTCGTGAGGACGGAACATCATTTGATAGCCAATCTTTCAGAACCTGCTGCCGACAGGTATATGCAGTTGTTACGGGAAAAACCAGAGATTCTGCGGCGGGTGCAGTTGCAGCATATCGCATCTTTTTTGGGGATCTCCTCGGAACATCTGAGCCGGATTCGGGCGATCACTAAAAACAGAACGAAGTAACGAAAAGTTTCACGAACTGAAACTGTCCCGTTTTTTCCGTGTATGATTTTGTCAACCATGAAAGAAAGGCTTGATAAAATGGAAATATATCGGTGTTTTTTACTACCTTGCACAAGTTTATGTGATTATTATAAGGAAGTTATGCGAGTTATTCAATATATAGGAGTGCTTCTTTTCTTTTTCCTCGTGTCCTGCGAGAAAAATGACGTGGAACCACAGAAGACAAGGACGTTGATGGTTTATTTGGCGGGAGATAATAATCTTTCGGGACACATGCAGAAGAATATCAGTTCCATGATGTCCGCTTGGAAGGAGAGTTATAATGCAAATATCGTGATCTATTTTGATGCTCCCAATGCAGCACCGGAGCTTTACACGTTCCGATTTAAAGGAAAAGAGGTGGAGAAACAAGTACTAAAAACGTATGAGGAGATGGATTCTGCGGATCCAGAAGTTCTGAAAAAGATATTGAATGAGATGCAGGATTTATACCCGTCAGATTCGTATGGTTTAATTCTTGGTTCACATGCTTCAGGGTGGATTCCCTCTGGGGCATCTGGTCGGAGTAATCGGATGTTACATGCCGAGCCCGTGTTGACCCGTAGTTTTGGTAAGGATTATACCGGGTCAAACGAGATGGATACACGGGATATGGCAAAAGCAATTCCTTTTAATAAGGAGAATCTGGAGTTTATCTTGTTCGATGCTTGTCTGATGTCCTCTATTGAAGTGCTTTATGATTTGCGGGACAAGGCTAAATACGTGATTGCATCCCCGGCTGAACTGCCAGCACCGGGTTTCCCTTATGCCCGGGTGATGCCTTATTTCTGGGGAAAGGGGAAGGATTTGGAGAAGGATTTGGTGAAAGTGTGTGATGAATTTTGGGATTATTATAACACGTATAATGCAACTAATCGTTTTGGTACGATTTCTTTAATTAAGATGGACGAGATGGAGCATTTATTTGATCTTACTCGGGAAGTTTTGCAAGGGCAAAAAGAGAATGTAGCCACGATAAAACAAAATGCCGTTTACTGTTATCCTATGGTGGAATACACCAAGCATGATCGCTTTTTTGACTTGGGAGAGTATATGAAGTATATGACCGAGGACAGAGAAGGACTTTATAAAGAGTATCGGGACTTCTTGGATAACGAGGTTGTGATCTATAAAAAAGCAACGAACCCATTTTATTATACAGAAATACCGGAGGAAAAATTTAGCGGTATCGCAACTTATATTCCTCTAAGTATTAAAGTATGGCGTGTTGAAACAGAGGCTTATTGGAACTTCCCTTGGTCGAGAGTTTATGATGCGGTGACGGAATAAGTGATGTATCCATAATCCTCCTCGTTATTGCGAGTAACTTGCAGGGGTGTTGTGCCGTACTCTCCTTGGTATCTCAGTTGTATTTCAAAGAGAGATTAATCAAAAAAGTACGGTTCGTGTAGTTAACCTATCGTTGACCTATCGTTAACCTATCGTTAACCTACTAACGAGACTACGGCACAAGTATAGAGAGACATACCAATATTATAGTCATTGATTTGCTTCAGCGATCGTGTAAAACAGGGTTGCTCCCGTTTCAATCACTTCATCTGGGAAATCGTATTGTGGGGAGTGGAGTGGGGCACAGTTTTCCCCGGAACCCAAACCGAATATGGCTCCTTTGTATTGTTGCGTGAATAACCCGAAGTCTTCACCCCAGCTGAATGGTGTTTGTAATTCTATGTATGGCAGATTGTTGCGAAGAGCCGCATTTTTGATCATACCCACGGACTGCGGGTCGTTTTCATTGGCCGAGAAAGGTTCCAACCATTCCATTTCGTGTTGCAGATCGGGGGTTCGTTTGCATTCGGTGGCGACCAACTCTTTCAGTTGTTGAGCGTGTTGGTGTAAGAGTTTGTCGGTTTTGGCCCGGAGCGTGGCTCGGATTACGCTGTTTCCTGCCGATACGCCGTACGCCTCTTCACCGACGTGAATTTCCACGATCGTGGAGAGAAAGTAATCATCGGATTGAATATCGGTGTTATTCCAGCGCAATAATTCGTCAACAATGTTGAGCGTGGCAGGGATGGGACTGATGCCTTTCTGGGGTTCGGCAGCGTGTGATGTTTTTCCCGTGAGCGTGATGGAAACGCTTACCACGGCACACGTGAAGCTATCTTCTTTGCAAAGAACGGCAGAAGCGGGATAACCCGGGATGTTGTGTAGGGCAAATGCCTTGTCGATTTTGTAATAATCCAGTACTTTCGTGTCTAGCACGGCTTTTGAGCCAATACGATTTATTTCGCAAACGGGCAACTTTTA
>OODG01002910.1_pt1 | contig 9905 bp, 14 predicted proteins | sample 1671621 | NCBI WGS metagenome assembly OODG01 (sample SAMN06348175, study PRJEB24527) | human gut metagenome | biome: human gut; feature: ankylosing spondylitis patient; material: feces | host: Homo sapiens | place: China | collected 2015-10 | reverse complement strand
AAAAAATACTCAATTTACGACTCTTATGGCTATTTGATAAGAGGGAATTTTAACTCTTACAGGGCAGCTTATACATTCAAAATAGTAATGAACAGATTAGATTGGACAATAAAATGAAAAGACTCAAGATTATACTTAAAGGAGTGTTATTATGGATAACAACCTTTGCAGTTATACTCTTCATGTCAGGAGTAGACAGCATTTATGACAATGGATATTTTATACATTCAATTACTGTGTGTGTAGTATTATGTTATGCTTGCTTCAAGCTAATATCTGAAGAAGAATTGGAAATATTGACTTTCTATAAATGGTTTAACAAAATAACAGGAGAAGAATCATGCGAACAATAATTGTAATTTTCACAGAAAGGAAGCTATCTCTCATTGAGATGGTTCCTTACAAGAGATACAAGTTCTTGTGCAACTATGATACTGTATCTCTCTATGATATGGTAGAAGACCCAAGATACACTGGTAAGATATGAATTAAAGTTCAACCTCAAGTACATCAATAGCAAGGTATGTAATACATGCTTCTGTACCAATATTCCTGCTAATGAAGCAGAGAAGTATAATACACTTACAGATTTGGCAATCATTGCCAAGTTCTTCAATGGCTCTTGGAAGAAAACCACAAACAATACAGGATATTTCCTTGGCAATTTCAATGCTGGATGTGGTCCTGTAGTTGATACTTGCAATGGTGTTGGTGTATATCAGCACAATACTGTACAGTATGCAGGTGTTGTGTATTTCAGGAATCAAGAAGATGCAATCAAAGCAGTCAAGATTTTGGGTAAAAGAGTAAAGAGTCTATTTGACTAATAGAATTAAATTCATAACAAATACTGCTGGTCTGTGAAGATAGGCAGTATAAATACTCTCATAGTTCAGTGGATAGAACAACTCTCTCCTAAAGAGTAGACACAAGTTCGAGTCTTGTTGGGAGTACTAAGGTATTTACTCATATAAGGTAATTTGATTGTTTTTAGGTAAAGGATTTTTAGTTCGGGCAATAGCAATATTGCTACAGGAGGCTGGTATGTGAATATAGGCCTTCTTTATGTCTCCATAGCTCAATTGGATAGAGCAACAGACTTTTAATCTGTAGGTTGTGAGTTCGAGTCTCACTGGAGATACAATGGTGGATTTAGCTCACTATTTCTACTAAGCAGTGGAACCTGAAGAGAAGCAAAATGTGATGCTGGTAGGTAAGCTACTGTTTCTTGTTTTAGCTTGCACTTTGTTCTTAGAAAAGAATCAAAGCAATAGGAAAATTCATAAAAACATTATATCTCAATGGAAAAGAAATAAGTAGTAAAATGCGCAGCCAGCATTGTGCCTATGTATCTAACTGGTCATAGGTGCATGCTGGTACTACTTCATGGGGCATGATTGGTTTTGACTACTGATTATTTGGTAAGAGAACATGTAAAGACTGATGGAAAGACATCAAAACAATAACTGGCAATACTTCTTATAGAGTTGCTGCCTAAATAGGCTGAGTAGCACTTACTTGGAAACAGAAAGGTGCAAAATAAGAGGTTATGTTACAGACTGAGGATTCAGTAGTAGAAATACTTGCGCATATTAAATTAGCTTAAAGTGGCTATGCCTTTAAAAAGATTTCCCTGTTAGATTAAATAGGGTGGTGGAACTGTTGTCATCCAGACAATCCCAGTGGGTAACTGACCACATTAAAAAGTAGTAAGCATGTGTAATTCTTTTATTAAAGGTTGGTAAGACAGGGGTTCGAGTCCCCTATGCTCCACAAAACAATCTTAGTATTAACTAAAAAAAGTATGTTTTATGTATTAATGTTTGAGTTCATGCTATTGGGAGTAATAGGTGGACTATTAGGCATATTCTATAGGAATTGCCTGAAGGTTGAGGATATGATATTCTATCCTTTGTATAGTAAAGTGTTTGTACCTATGGTTAAGAGTGGCAATAGGTTCTTACATTTTATAGCATATCCATTAGGATTCTGCATCTATTGTAGTACCTTTTGGATAACCATGCTCATTCTTATACTCTTCTTGACAAGCTGGGATTCACTTCCTAAGTGGCAGGATATTGTAATAGGAATTATAGCAGCAGAAGGTGTAGCTCACCTGATAGTGTGTATAAGTTGCAGATTCTTAATACACAAACATCCTGACTTAGATAAGGATTACTTAAAACATTTACATGAATAACTAAAACAGTAAGATATGCAAAAGGATTTAGTTTTCTTCAAGAAGGAAGGTGAAGAAGGAGTAGCCCTCACTTCAACTTCAGCCAATCACATTGCTAATATGGCAAAGGAGTACATACAGGGTATGGAAACACAACTTAACAATGTGTCTTTCCTAAATGTAGAGGTTGGATTGATAAGTGCTAATGCACATAATGTCATACAAGAGGGTACATCAAGGGAGGTGTTAAGCTCAATACCTTCCATGCTTGAGAGTATTGCACAGGCAAAGTCACTCATAGCTTGGCTCAGGGAGGCTATCAAGGCTAAGAATGACTTGATAAATGGACTCCAGTCTGTCAGTCTTGATGACTGGTGCGAAGAGAATGGAGTGGAGAAACCACTGTCACCTGTGGCTCCTCATGTACTGACAGAGCAGGAGTATTATGCTTCTCTTCCTATAAAGGAGAGGAACAGATACTACCAGCTTGAGACTGTGGCTGCTGTAATAGGCAAGTACATACATCCTGATGGTGTATTGTCTGATGAGAGGAAGAAACTCAAGGATAGAATACAGCATCCTCATCAAGTAGATGGTAAGGGTAGAGATGCTCTTATCTATACCTATGAGCCTTCTGTAAGTGCAGAGGATGTAGACAATACTTTCTATGAGTTGCAGAAGAAGCACAGAGAGGTACAGGCTCAACTGAACTCTATGAAGCGTGAAGTGGCTATTGAAGAGTCTACAAACAAGTCTAACACAGGATATGCTGTGGCTTCAAGTGAGTATAGAGAAGCACTCAAGGCTATTATGCTTTCCTTCAAGACATGGAAGGATGCAAAGTCTCAAGAGTATAGCAAGCTGAAAATTGCTGTACCTAACTCACTGCTTGGTGTATATAACACTGTAAATTCATTAGGTAAGTAAATGTAGGTCTTAGGGTATTTACTCTTAACTGCATTGAATACACACAGTGGATGCTATTTGTGTAAATATAATAATGAAAATTATATCTGCAAAATATAATTGAGTAGTGCTTTGCCATTACTTATGACTGCCATTCCGAGAAATATTCTGCCCTATGAAGCTTGATTGTGGAGGGTTGTTCTTGCTTTGGATGGGATGGCAGGTTCTTGCTTTTGATATAGTCATTGTTATAGTTAGCATTTACTGTGTGTAACTTACTATTTTTATTCACTTTCTAAAAAAAAAAAAGATGAAAGAAAAAGAACAGAATCCACTTGAAAGAAAGTTGGATGAGCAGTCATTTGAAAATTATTGAGGTCTTAAAACATGCTCTCCGCATTAAAATGGTAGAGGAGTTGAGAGAAAAAGCAGATAAGGGAGAAGCTACAGTAAGAGATGCAATGGCTGCTCTTATGCTTGCTGCAATTATGAAGAAAGAATCTGAAGAAGATTAATAAACATGAGTGAAATCAAATTAAGTCTGAGTATTGAGCTTCAAGGAAGCACAATGTTCAGCAAGGAGGAGTGCCTTAAAACAACTCAAAAGGTCATTACTACAAAGAATGGTAGAAAGAGAACAGTAACAAAAGTAGTTGAGGATTGGGACAAGATGAATAAGCACACTATAAGAGTGACTGATACAAATGGCACCAATCCAGAGATTATCACTTTCCATACAAGGAAGTGCAAGCCAGCTACACAGTCCCTGAACATAAGCAAAGAGGCTTATGAATATATGATTGGCTTGGGTTCTTGTCCTTCATGGTCTAGGCCTAGCAAGTGGATTGCAATGAGTGAAAAGGAAAGACTTGAAGCTCATTTGCAGAGAACAGTAGAACATCTTGGGGGTGCTTCGTACACTTATCAAGTGTTTGAGGACTAACTGGATATGTTCTCATAGTAAAGGACAAGGGTATTATCAATATCCTTATCCTTCTTTTTTTTTTACAACCTACTAAATAAGCAGGATAAAACTAAGAGACTATGGGATATATTCCTAAATTTATACATTTTGACCATTTCATTACTGTAGAGTATCCATTTGGTGTTTATTGGAAGCATAGTTATATACAACAGAGTGCAGAAGCAATCTTCAATACATATAAAGAAGATATTGAGGAAGGTGCAAGCATTACTTTTGTAGCAAGAGGCACATCAGGAGCCATGATTGCAGGTGCTATGCTTAATGAGTTACACAACATTAACCCAACTACTAAGACCTATATCCTGATTGTCAGGAAGGATAGTGATACAAGTGCTCATTGTTCTTCATTAAGAGGAATTGATGAGGTTGGTACCACGAGGTTTATAGTTGTGGATGACTTTATAGCATCAGGTGAAACCATTGAAGCAGTTATACAAGCCTTAGATGAACAGCTTGGGATATTTCCTCATCCTACTAATAAGTATGATATGCTTTGTATAAGTAACTTTGTTAGTGCAGAAACATTAAAGAAGAACTCATATAGTGATTACAGGAAATGGAAAGGAATTTGTTCAAGATTTGAATATGTAGTATGTTGCCCTAAACCAGAATAGCATGACAGCATTTAATGTGTTACTCCTCATTGTGCTATGTATTTGGGTTATTGTAATATATAATAAGTACTCTCCTAAGATTGATATAGTCACATCAAGGAATAGGCACATTGTACTATTATGGTATAACAAATGGTATTGGAATGGGGAATGTAAGAGAACTTACATAAAACTGTTTGAAATATGATAGAATTTACCCTTAATAGAAATAGGAATGGAAAGAAATCAAGATGGGCTAAAAGGTACCCAAGGAAGAGGATACTGAAGAGAGGTAGTGAAAAAGCTGCTGGATGGTATTTTCACAATTGGTATGATGATGGCTATCATTATTTTCATGGAGATTTACATAAATTCCTGTTAAAGAATGTAGGCAGACCAGTAGATAAGGTATTTTCTGAGTTCTTGCAAAGATGTAGAAGAGGCACTGAAAAGTATAATCTTAGAGAGTGGTTCTATGATATGTTTGAAGAAAAAGAGAACATAGATTATAGAGGAGGATTCTACTTATCTAATGGTATTATTAACTACAAGAAGAAGAGCAAGAGACCTAAAGGTCCTTATGTTCCATCACCTTATATACCAGTATGGTTCAACACTCAGAATCTTCCGAGTAAAAAAGAATTGTATAATATATGTAAGAAGGCTGAGGAGACACATGAGAAGCAGCTTCTTGGTACATTCTATATCTCAGATGGTTTATATGAATCAAGAAAGGCTACAGTCTATGTAGCAGCAAAGTCAGATTACAAGGCATCTTACTTTTATATGAGGATTGCCAAGATAAAGGAAATAGGCATAGGAGTCAGATTTTGGGTAAGTAAGTCTCAGGATGGAAAATACCTAATTGACCCTTATTATACCACCTATTCTGAATACAAATGGTCAAATAGGAAGTTGCCTGATTATGTATTTCTGACCAAAGAGGGAGACTAAGTCTCACTGACTAAGCAATATAAGTTTAACAAAAAAAAAAGTATGAAGAAAGTAGATTATGGGTAAAGTAGTAGTAAAAGTTGCTGTATGGTTTGTAATCTTCATTGTCCTATTGACATTAGGACTTGAAATGATTTCAGCACCTAATATCATTGAGAATGTGATAGGATTCTTTATGGTAGTAGCAATATTATATCTATCAGTCGAAACAAAGTGTTTAACAACAATTAAATTAAGAAAACATGAAAAGTAAATTGATTTTGGGACTTTTGTCCCTGTTCATGGTGTTCTCAATGACATCATGTATGGAGAAGGTAGATGCAGGTTGTGAAGGTATCAAGGTAAACCTGTATGGTAGTGACAAGGGAGTAGATGATGCTTCTTTGGTAACTGGTATTGTATGGTACAATCCTTGGACTACCACAGTATATGAGTATCCTACTTATGTACAGACCATTGACTATGAGCCATTTACAATCAATGCAAAGGATGGTTCAGAGTTCACTGTAGACCCTACTGTATCATTGAAGATTATTGATGGTAAATCACCTGCTGTCTTTAAGAAGTACAGAAAAGAGTTGAATGAGGTAATCAAGGGTACTTTGTATAACTATGTGAAAGATGCCTTTAGAATCCAGCTTAATAAGTTTACCACTGATGATATTGTAAGTAAGAGGGATAGTATTGAGAATGCTATTGAAAGGTATTTGACTCAGGCACTTGCTAAAGAGAACTTTCAGTTGGAGCAGCTAACCTCTGGTCTCAAATATCCTCAGACTATTGTAGAGTCTGTAAATGCCAAGAATAAGGCTATTCAACAGGCTATGCAGGTAGAGAATGAGGTTAAAGTGGCAGAAGCTCAGGCTAAGAAACTTATTGTAGCTGCTGAGGCAGAGAAGAAAGCCAATGAGTTGAGACAACAGGCTCTTACTCCTGCAATTCTTGAGAAGATGTGGATTGAGAAATGGGATGGTAAATTGCCTGTATATGGGCAGGTTCCTACAATCTTTAAGGATATTAGCAAATGATGTGGATTATTGCTATATTAATAATCATCTTAACATTGAGTATCTTAAAGGATACTCATGTTGAGGTGTATTACAGGTACTGTGGTCCTGCTAAGCTGCAAGAAGAATATGATGCTGTAATCCCATTGTGGATGGCACTTATCATAGTTGTACTGGGTTTACTGCCCATAGCTAACATCATCTTATTTGCTGCATTCATCATATATTATGCAATTCATGCAGGATGGAACCCCAATAAATGTGATGGCTATACCCATGTATTCTCATTAAGAGGGGGTAATATTGTCACAAAAGGACTATTAAAGGTTAAGAATCTATTATGTAAGAGGGTATGAAACAAAAAGTATTCAACATACTCATCTCCTTTGCAGTAGGGGCACTTGGGGTAGTACAAGTGCTACCCTACTTGAGGGAAGATGAACCACCTGAAGTAAAGGTGGTACATATAGTTAATGAGAAGCAGCCAGACTTCTTCAGTAAATCACCTCAAGAAGGCTTGATAGAAGCATTGGAATATTATAAGGTCAAACATCCTCAGATAGTCTATGCACAAGCTGTACTTGAAACTGGTCATTTTAAGTCAGACTTATGTCTGAATGGTAATAACCTATTTGGATTGTATAACAGCAAGAAGCACAGGTATTATACATTTGACCATTGGAAAGACTGCATCATAGCTTATAAAGAAATGGTACAGTATAAGTACAAAGATGGTGATGATTATCTAAATTTTCTTAAAGAAATTGGATATGCTGAGGATTCTAAGTATATTTGCAAACTTAAAGAATTAATTAAAAATCCACCGTAATATGGAAGAAGAATGGAAAGATATTGCTAATTTTGAAGGATTGTATCAGGTTAGTAATTTAGGTAGGGTAAAGAGTTTGCCCAAAGTAGGCTCTGGAGGACATAATGGGATTACTCTATCTCAGAGTAAAGATAAAGATGGGTATCTATTAGTATATTTATATGCCAACAGAAAGAAAGTTGCTTGTAAAGTGCATAGGTTGGTAGCTAAAGCTTTTATACCTAATCCTAATAACTTTCCACAAGTAAATCATAAAGACGAAGTTAAGGATAATAATTGCTTTACTAATTTGGAGTGGTGTAGCCCTTCTTATAATAATTCTTATGGAGAAGGGAACATCAACAGAGCCAATTCAAAAAGAGTTCCTATTCTACAACTTGATATGAATGATAATATTGTCAGAGAGTTTAACTCAGCAAAAGAGGCTGAATCTACTCTTGGATTTAATAGTTCAAACATAACCAATTGCTGTAAAGGAAAGTATAAAAGTATGTATGGATATAAGTGGAAATATAAACAATGACAAGAAAAGAAGTACAAGAATTAGCTCTATCAAAGGCTGATAGGGCTAAGTATCTTATCTTAGAGCTTATTACTGGGATGGGTAAGACCAAAGTAGCAATAGACCTCATTAATCATATATGTGATAGGGTATTCAGGAATGATGAAAGCCCTACTACCATACTTATTCTTGTGGCTAAGACTGTACATAAGCAGACTTGGAAGGATGAGATTGAGAAATGGGGAGGTATCAAGTCTGACTATATTACCATTGAATGCTATGAGTCACTAAAGAACTATGAGAACTCATACTTTGATGTAGTAGTGGCAGATGAGATGCAGCATTTGTCAGAAGCAAGAATTGATGTATTGGAGACTATTCATATCAATGAGTCTTTCATTGGGCTGTCTGCCACTATTAAGAGAGACATGAGGGATTATTTCATCTACAACCATAAGGCTGAGGTCATTAAGTGTGGTCTCAAGGAAGCTGTAGAAGATGAAGTATTGCCTGAACCTACAGTATATCTACTGCCTTTGACTTTGGACACTACTAATTATACCTATAAGGTTAAGAAGTTTGGTCGTGATATAATCACTACTCAGAAAGGTTGCTATGATAGTATCTCTTCACTTATAGAGTGGTACAAGAATAAGTACTTTAACTCAAGAAATGAGAGGATAAAGAACTTATGGCTTTCAACAGCAGGCAAAAGGCTGAAGTGGTGTGCTGAACAAAAGGAAGCCCTTGTATTATCTCTTCTTGACAAGTTCAGGAATTACAAGACTTTGACTTTCTGTAGTAGTATTGAGCAGTCAGAGAGGTTAGGTAAATACAATATCACCTCGAAGAATAAGGCTTCAGTAAAGAACCTTGAGATGTTTAATCTTAACAAGATTAAACATATTACTGCCTGCAACATACTCAATGAGGGTGTGAACTTGACTAATTGTAGGATAGGTATATTCTGCAACTTGAATAGTTCGGAGATTGTAGTAAAGCAAAGAGTTGGTAGAATACTTAGGCACAAATCTCCTATTATTATCATACCTTATTTCAAGGACACAAGAGAAGAAGAGCTTGTGCAGAAGATGATAGAGGAGTATTCTGAGGATTCTATCATAAGTGTTGATAGTATTAATGACATTAAGCTATGACAATTTGTTTAAGTAAGGAAGGATGTCAGAAGAACAACATTAGTCTTGCTGAGGCTCTCTTAATGCTTGCCATCCATAATAATGCTGACCTTGATATGGCTCAAAAAGAGCTGATTAAGAAGGGTTACATAACTGCTGATAGGGATGATTTGTTCCAGCAGGTTGGATGGAGACTTACTAATAAAGGCACTGAGGTAATAGATTCTGTAATTGTAGATTCTGATAAGAAACAGGAACCCAATGACAGGTTAATTCAGTTAGCTACAAGGCTCAAGGAGATATTCCCCAAAGGCAAGAAAGATGGCACTAACTATTATTGGGCAGATGGAGTAGCTTTGATTGTACGAAGATTAAAGTTATTCTTTAAGAAATATGGAAATACTTATACTGATGAGCAAATCATACAGGCAACCAGTAAGTATGTGGAAGGTTTCAATGGAAACTATACATATATGAGGTTATTAAAGTATTTCATATTCAAAGAGAAAGTTGGTGCTGCTGGTGAGGTTGAGGGAGACTCAGAATTGATTAGTTACATTGAGAATGCTGGTCAAGAAGAGAATTTAAGAAATGATTGGACTTCTACAATTAACTGATTATGAGTAGATTTAAGCAAGTAATGGGAAATCTGAGGTTAAGGAGGGAGAGAGTTCTTAATGGACTTTATAATTGTATTCCTTTCCCTTTTCCAAGGTTTAGAGCATGGGTCCCAGGCATTGAAACTGCTAAGTTCATAGTGGTGACTGCCAATCAAAAGGTAGGTAAATCAAAGTTCTGTGATTACCTGTTTGTA
>OODG01002900.1_pt1 | contig 9921 bp, 8 predicted proteins | sample 1671621 | NCBI WGS metagenome assembly OODG01 (sample SAMN06348175, study PRJEB24527) | human gut metagenome | biome: human gut; feature: ankylosing spondylitis patient; material: feces | host: Homo sapiens | place: China | collected 2015-10 | reverse complement strand
TCCAGCTGCCGCAGAAAGGCCAGCAAAAAGGGCAGAGAAATGAAGCAGGTGAGCGTATCCGCAATGGGCTGGCAGAGCTCCACGCCCACAAGCCCCAGCACCCGGGGAAGTACAAGAATCAACGGGATAAAGCACACGCCCTGCCGGCAGCAGGCCAGAAAGGTGGCACGCCCGGCCTTGCCCACGCTCTGGAAGGTCATGTTGGTCACCACGATCACCGGCTGCAGAAGGATGGCAAAGCACTGGTAGCGGAAGGCGGGCAGCGCCACAGCGGTGACCGCCGGGTCATCCCGGAACAGGCGGATCAGGTTTTCATCGTTCCACCAGCACACCGCGATCAGCACCACCAGCAGCGCAAAGGCGGCTTTCAGGGTAAAGACGGCGGCCTGCCGCACTCGGTGGTATTTGCGGGCGCCGTAGTTGAAGGACGCCACCGGCTGCAAGCCCTGTCCCACGCCGATGGCCACCGAGAGGATGAACATAAAAATGCGGGACACAATGCTCATGCCCGCCACGGCGGCATCGCCGTAGCTGCGGGCGGCAATGTTCAGCAGCATCCCGCCGATGCTGTTCAGCCCCTGACGGCCAAAGCTGGGCGCGCCGCCTGCAAGGATCTGCAAAAACTCACGCGGCTCCCGGGTGACGGCAGAAAGCCGGAACTGGCTGACCGTTTTGCCCTGCAGGAACATATACAGCAGAATGCCAAAGCTGATGGTCTGGCTGAGGGCGGTGGCGATACCGGCACCGGCAGTGCCCAGCCCTAAAGCGAACATGAACAGCGGGTCCAGCGCGATGTTCAGCAGTCCGCCGGTGACCAGTCCGACCATGGCAAGGTTTGCTTTGCCCTCATACCGCAGGATGTTGTTCATCACCAGACTGGAGATCATCAGCGGTGCGGCAAGCAGGATGGGCCGGGCGTAGGCACAGGCATGGGGCAGAATGGTTTCGGTGCTGCCCAGCAGCATCATAAAGTCCGGCAGGGTGGCAAGGCCGACCACCGCCAGCACTACGCCAAAGGCCAGCGCCGTAAAAAAGCTGGTGGAAGCAAAGCGGGTGGCGGCGTGGGTATCCTGACTGCCCAAGCGGCGGCTGATGATGGTGCCGGAGCCGTGCCCCAGCATAAAGCCCAGCGCCTGAATGATGGCCATCAGGCTGGAAACGACACCCACCGCGCCGGAAGCGCTGGTGGAGATGCGCCCCACAAAAAAGGTATCCGCCAGATTGTAGATGCTGGTGATCAGCATACTCAAAATCGTGGGCGCGGCAAGGCTGAGGATCAGCCGGGGGATTGGAGTCTCGGTCATTTTGTGATACTGCACCGCAGTGCGGTCCTGCTGGGTCATGGGCAAATATCCTCCTTCAAAAACGAGAAAGCCGCCCCTTCCAGAGCGGCAGATAGTCCTGATGAAAACAGTATAACGCAGTTGCGGCAAAATGTCGAGGGAATAAAAACGGCCTTTCGCCCCTGCGAAGGGGCGAAAAAGCAGGCGAAAACAGGATGGTTTCTATATAAAGTGCTAAAGAATTGTCGAATTACTTGTGAAAAATCACGATATGTGGTATTCTTTATAAGAAGGAATTGGAAAAATCTGTGCATTTTATGATTGGGAGGGATTTGTACATGAAATCCGTAGCACAAACTGTGATCGAGGCCGACCGCTTTTATACCATTGCCGCTCACACCGGCAATGTTATTCAGGCAGTGGAGGGCAGCAAGGACGGCGGCACTGTCCGTCTGGGCAAGTATGACCACAAGCCCGAACAGGAGTGGAGCTTTGTCCGCGAGGGCGATGGTGTGTACCGCATCCGCAACCGTGCCTCCGGCAAGCTGCTGGATCTGACCATGACCGGCACCGCCAATGGCACATGGCTGCACCTGTGGGAGGACGTGGGCGGCACGTCCCAGATGTGGAAGGTGGAGCACACCCCGGAGGGCACCGTGCGTCTGCGCTCTTCTTGGGCAGGCGGCAAGTGCGTGGACACCGTGGGCATCGGTGCCGAGGTGGGCGCTGTGCTGCAGATCTGGCAGGAGGTGCCCGGCGGTGGTGACCAGCTGTGGGTCATCTCTGAGGTAAAGGACCGCGTAAAGCGTGCCGCCAAGGTTGAACAAGCAGCGCCCGCTGCCGAGACGAAGGCCGCACCGGCCAAGGAAGCCGCTCCCGCCAAGAAGCCCGCAGCCCGCAAGCCCCGCACCGCCAAGAAGGTGGAGGAGAAGCCCGCTGCTCCCACCGCAAAGGCTGCAGAGCCGGTCAAGGCAGAAAAGCCCGCTGCAAAGAAGGCTGCTAAGGCAAAGGCTGAGCCTGCTGCTCCCGCAGTAGAGGTGAAGGCAGCTCCCGCCGTGGCAACCAAGGCCGAGCCTGTTACTAAGGCTGAACCGGCTGCCAAGGCAGCGCCCGCAGCGGAAGCCAAGACTGCCCCTGCCGCCGCAAAGCCCAAGGCAAAGCGTGCACCCTGCAAAAAGACCGTAAAGAAGTAAGAAATCATAAAACGCAAAAAAATTGGACAGACCGCAGTCTGTCCGATTTTTTGCGTTTATAGAAGCTTTTTATGCAGCAGGGGAGGCAGCATCATCGCTCTGGGCAGCGGTCTGCACGAACTGCACGATGCTCTCGATGGTCTTGCGCAGCTGCACAAGGCTTTCCACGTCAGAGTCCTGCATCCGGGAAGTAGGGGCGGTCACCACGGTCTGGGCGGCAGTCACCGTGCCGGAAAGTTCTGCATGGATGTGGTGGGCGGGCACGTCCAGCAGGATGTGCACCTTGGGGGACAGGGTCTTGAGCAGCTCCTGCTTTTCAATGCCCAAAATCAGCTGCGGTGCGTCCTCCCCGGCGGCAAGGTTTGGCAGCTGGAGATAGAGGTAACCCTCCTTGGCGTTGGCGGGCTGCACGGTTTTGAGCTGTTTCAAGTCCAGCTGGAAGTCGTTCACCTGCTGCAAGCCGGTGGCGGCGGGGTCTACCCCCAGCAGAGTAGCCAGCTGGTCTTGAGAAATGTAGCTGCCCAGCGACCAGCCCGGCAGCAGCAGGCTTGCCAGCGGATACTCGGCTACAACCGTGCTGCGCAGCTTGTTGTACAGCTGCCCGGCGTCGTACAGGGTCTCTTCCTCGCTGATGTACATCCGGGTCAAAGGGGCATCGTTGACGGTGCTGGTGCCCGTCGGGTACAGCGCCAGCTGCACCGCCCGGGGGGTGTACTGACCGGTCAGGCTGCCGGTGGCGCCGCCGAACTTGTCCAGCAGGGCGTAAAGGGCGGGGGGCTCGGCCTCGGTGGAGGTGATGGTGTAGTCCAGTGTAAAGCTGGCACCGCTCTGGAATGCCTTGATCTTGCGGCTGACCAAGCTGTACAGCACTGCCGCAGCCACCACGCACACCAAAACCAGACACAGCAGAACGATCAGCGCCGCCCGCAGACCAGTGCGCTTTTTGTGGGAAGATGCCATGGGAAACCTCTCCTTCCGGTAAAACGTATTTGTTCCAGCATAACGGAACTGCACGCAAATGTCAAGCGCCGCAAACTGCGGACAAAACAAAAAACCTGAAACATTTCTGTTTCAGGTTTCTGGCGGAAAGATGGGGATTCGAACCCCAGAACGCTTTTGACACGTTACACGATTTCCAGTCGTGCGCCTTAGACCAACTCAGCCATCTTTCCACATCTTCTGTTCTGCCTTTGGGCGGGTGCCCTTGGCGCTCCACTATAATACCTGAAAGCAGGCTTTTTGTCAAGGATTTTTTTGAAAAAAATCAGACTTTTTTAAAAATGACGAAAAAACGCGAGAAAGTATTCTGCCGCATGGATGGAAAGCACAAAAAGCCCTTGACGCACCTTTAAAATAGGTCTATATTGAGGGCAAAGAGCACTGCGGTGGGTCGTTTTGTGCCGCAGCGGCGGGAAATATAAGGAGGATGCTTTTATGACTTATTCTGAAGTGCTTGCCAATGCCCGTACCTGCATTGGTCAATACTGCAAGGCCTGCCCGGTGTGCAACGGCGTGGCCTGTAAAAACCAGATCCCCGGCCCGGGTGCCAAGGGCGTGGGCGATACCGCTATCCGCAATTATAATAAGTGGGCCGATATCCGGGTGAACATGGACACCCTGTGCCCCGGCGGTGCACCGGACACCACGCTGGAGCTGTTCGGCAAAAGCTTCCGCTATCCCTTCTTTGCGGGCCCCGTGGGCGCAGTGAACCTGCACTACTCCGATACCTACACCGACATGACCTATAATGACGTGCTGGTGCGTGCTTGTGCCGAAAACGGCATTGCAGCCTTTACAGGCGACGGCACCAACCCCACCGTGATGGAGATGGCAACCCGCGCCATCAGCGCTGCGGGCGGCTGCGGCGTGCCCACCATCAAGCCGTGGAACATCGACACCATCCGCGAGAAAATGGCACAGGCCAAGGCCAGCGGCTGCTTTGCCGTGGCCATGGATGTGGACGCAGCGGGTCTGCCTTTCCTGAAGAACATGACCCCGCCCGCCGGCAGCAAGAGCGTGGAGGAACTGGCCGAGATCGTGCAGTTGGCCGAGCGCCCCTTCATCGTCAAGGGCGTGATGACCGTTAAGGGCGCACTGAAGGCGAAGCAGGCCGGTGCCGCTGCCATTGTGGTGTCCAACCACGGCGGCCGCGTGCTGGATCAGTGCCCTGCCACCGCCGAGGTGCTGCCGGAGATCGCCGCAGCCCTCAAGGGCACCGGCGTGAAGGTGCTGGTGGACGGCGGCATCCGCACCGGTGTGGATGTGTTCAAGGCGCTGGCACTGGGCGCAGACGGTGTTCTGATCTGCCGCCCCTTCGTGACCGCAGTTTACGGCGGCGGCGCAGAGGGCGTGAAGTGCTACATCGACAAGCTGGCCGGGGAACTGGCCGACACCATGCAGATGTGCGGTGCCCATACGCTGGCCGAGATCACCCCGGATATGGTGCGGGTCTGATTTTTCTGCGTAGAGAACGATTTTAATGGCCTCCGCCTTGCTCTGGCCATATTCAGCGGAAAGAATCTTATTTATAGAATAATGCCGGGCAGACTGCGGTCTGCCCGGCATTGTATTTTCACGAGAGGGGTCGAAGTGGAGGACGGCGGCTGCTGAAAATCGTCTTACTTCAAAGTGCCGTCCAGCACCTGCTGGTAATACCACGGCTTCGGGGCGTGGAAGGTCTTGCCGCTGAGGAAGGCAAAGTCCGGCTGGGTGAAGCGGGGCATGGTCAGCTCCCATGCGCACAGCGCCTGATACTTCAGCTTCAGCTCGCGGTTGGCGCTGTTGTTGCCGTACTTGCTGTCGCCAAGGATGGGGCAGCCGATGCTGGCCATGTGGGCGCGGATCTGGTGGGTGCGGCCGGTGATCAGCTGCACCTTCAGCAGAGCCAGACGGCCGGAGACGGCGATGGTCTCGTACCGCGTCTCCACCTCCTTGGCACCGGGCTGCTTGTCCTCCACGATCTTCACGATGCCGCGGTCAGCGTCCTTTAGCAGATAGCCGCCCAAGGTGGCGTCCGGCGGCATGGGACGGCCAAAGGTGACGCAGAGGTAGGTCTTTTGCACCTCGCGGTTCTTGATGGCAGAAAGGAACAGCTCCTCAGCCTCCGGGGTCTTGGCAATGATCACAAGGCCGCTGGTGCCGGTGTCCAGCCGGTGGCACAAGGCGGGGGTGTACAGGTCGTTCTCCTTGTACTCGCCCTGCTTGTTCAGGTACAGCAGCGCGCGGTTCAGCAGAGTATCGTCCTCCGGGCCGTCCACCGCAACGCCGGCGGGCTTGTTCACGATCAGGATCTGCGGGCAGTCGTACACCACCTGCGCCGGGCCGCGGGCGTTCTTCCACGCCGGGCCCTCCACTCGCTTGTCGGCGTCCAGAACTTCGTCCAGAATGAACAGCCTGATCTCGTCACCGGCCATCACGCGGGTGGAAAGCGGCTGCTTTTTGCCGTTCAGCTTGATCTTGTTTTCCCGCAGCGCCTTGTTCAGACGGCCGGGGGTCAGGGCGGGGTATTGCTGGGTCAGATAATTGTCCAGCCGGGTGGGGGCAAGACATTTTACTTTTAAAATTTTCACGGGAAATTCCTCTCTATCTTAAAATCAGTTGCAATAGAATGGGTTCTTGATTCGTTTTTATTGTAGCGGAACACAAACCGCACGTCAAGCGCACAGGGCTGGAAAAGTTGACATTTCCGTGCGGGTGGCGTATGATACGGGCGGGGAACGGAACAGACCTTTCCCACAGAAATAAGAAGAAGGCTAAGAATATGAGACTGAATAAAAAAATTCTGCCCCTGACTGTGCTTCTTGCGGTGGGGATCGCGCTGACGGCCTGCGGCAGCTCCGGTACCCCCGCCAGCACCCCCGCATCCAGTGCAGTGCCGGCCTCGTCCCATGTGGCAGAAGAAGGCGTTACGGAACCGATCAATCTGCTGACATGGACACTGGATGACCTTGATGACACGCAGACCACCACATTTGTTTCTGCCTCCATTACCTCCGGCGTACAGGACGGCAAATTGACTGCAAAGGTGTTTGGTTACGACATTTATAAGAAAGAGGATATTGAAAACCTTGCCGTTGGCGACAAGATCACCTTCCACGAAGAGGGTGCGGCATGGAATCAGGTCGTGAACGATGCGGTGACGAGCATCGAAAAAAATGACGAATATCATCTTGTAAGCATCAACGGCGGCATGGAGCAGCCCGGCGGGCTGGACTTGAAGCTGGAGGATGATGACACCTACCGGACGATGACCTTTGACGATTACCCGCTCTATTACGAGATGGGAGAAAAGAAGATGCCGCTGGCAGAGGATGTAGTGCTGAAGGACAGTTCTGCCGACCCGCAGGCCGAAGCCGTGGAGACTACGGGCGCGGATGCGGTGGCAGCAGCGATCAATGCAGACCCCGATAACTGGACCACCTATAATACCACGCTGGTGGTGCAGGGCGGCAGGGTGCAGGAAGTGCGCCGCATCTGGGTGCCGTAAATTTTGCTCAAAACCGTTGACAAACGTTTTGCGTATGCTATAATTTAGCTGTACGCAAAGGGGCACTTCGCCTGCCTTGCGGAATGTAAAATTATGACAGATGGCAATGATGGGGTCAGAAATGCACACACCACCGTCCAGAGAGAGCGCCCACGGCTGTAAGGTGCTCCGGTCGGGATCATTTCGCGCCACCCCGGAGCTTCCGGCGAATGTAAACCGGACGCTGCGCAGCGTTAATGCGCCGAAAGCGGCAGGGGACAAGTGATCCTTTGCAATTTGGGTGGTACCACGGAGTTTGATGCACAAGCAGCCTTCGTCCCTTTTGGGATGAGGGCTGTTTTTTGTTTTTTCTCCGTGCCGCCCCTCTGCCATAACAGCATAAAAACGGCGCACAAACGCCAAAGACAATTGAGGAGAGAAAGATCTATGCAATGGACCGGTTTGAATGAACTGCGCGAAAAGTACCTGAGCTTCTTTGAAAGCAAGGGTCATCTGCGTCTGGACAGCTTCCCCCTAGTACCCAAGAACGACCCCAGCCTGCTGCTGATCAACAGCGGCATGGCCCCCATGAAGAAGTGGTTCCTGGCACAGGAGGAGCCGCCCCGTCATCGTGTGACCACCTGCCAGAAGTGCATCCGTACCCCGGATATCGAGCGCGTGGGCATCACCGCACGCCATGGCACCTTCTTTGAGATGCTGGGCAGCTTCTCCTTCCAGGATTACTTCAAGGAAGAGGTGATCCCCTGGGCATGGGAGTTCCTGACCAGCGACGAGTGGATGGCCATCCCCAAGGACCGCCTGCACATCTCGGTGTATGAGCAGGACGACGAGGCCTACGATATCTGGACCAAGAAGGTGGGCATCGCCCCGGACCACATGGTGCGTCTGGGCAAGGAAGACAACTTCTGGGAGCACGGCTCCGGCCCCTGCGGCCCCTGCTCCGAGATCTACTATGACCGCGGCGAGGAGTACGGCTGCGGCAAGCCCGGCTGCACCGTGGGCTGTGACTGCGACCGCTATATCGAGATATGGAACAACGTGTTCTCCCAGTTCGACAACGACGGCCACAACAACTACACCGAACTGAAGCAGAAGAACATCGACACCGGCATGGGTCTGGAGCGTCTGGCCTGCGTGTGCCAGAACGTGGCCAGCCTGTTCGACGTGGACACGGTGATGAACATCACCCACAAGGTCAGCGAGCTGACCGGCGCCCACTACGGCGAGAGCTACAAACGGGATGTGAGCCTGCGGGTCATCACCGATCACATCCGGTCTGCCACGTTTATGATCTGCGACGGTATCCTGCCCAGCAACGAGGGCCGCGGCTACGTGCTGCGCCGCCTGCTGCGGCGCGCCGCCCGACACGGCAAGCTGCTGGGCGTCAACGAGCCGTTCCTGTACAAGGTGGTGGACACCGTGGTACACGAGAACGAGGGGCAGTACCCCGACCTGAAGGAAAAGCAGAGCTACATCACCAAGGTCATCCGCACCGAGGAGGAGAACTTCGCCCGCACCATTGACGGCGGCCTCTCTACCGGGGAGCGGAAAATGCTCCATACCGCAAAGCAGATCCTGATTTCAGAGATTGTCATGGCTCTGGGCCGGGAATATGAGGCGGTGGAACGCTGTGTCAATGCCGCCATGTCGGGAGAGAAGGTTGTATGAGAAAATTTCTGAGCAAGCTGTTTGGAAAAGAGAAGGAGACCCACCCCTTCTGCAGCGCAGTGGTGGCTGCGGCAGGTGGGTCTAGCCGCATGGGAGGCGTAAATAAGCTGTTGCTGCCGCTGGAGGGAATCCCCGTCTTAGCAAGGACGATCCGCGCCTTGGATGAGGCCAGTCTGGTGGATGAGATCGTGGTGGCCACCCGTGAGGAGGACTTGCTGACGGTAGGGGATCTTTGCAAGACGTATGGGATTGCAAAGCCGGTGAAGATTGTCTGCGGCGGGGACACGCGAGCAGCCTCTGTTCTGGCAGCAGCTATGGAGTGCCGGACAGATGGTGCGTTTATCGCTGTCCATGATGGAGCACGCCCTTTGGCGGAGCCTGCTCTTATTGACAGTGTGATCCAAATGGCCTATCGGACCAATGCGGCGGCCCCTGCGGTCCCTGTTAAGGATACGATAAAAGTGGTAGCAGAGAGGAAAGTCGTTTCTACCCCAGACCGGGAGACCTTGCGTTCGATCCAGACTCCCCAGGTTTTTGATGGAGCGCTGCTGCGGGCGGCACTTCAGGCGGCGGTGGATGGTGAAATTCCCATCACCGACGACTGTTCTGCTGTAGAAAGAGTTGGCAAGGAAGTCTACTTGACAGAGGGATCTTATGAAAATATCAAGATCACCACGCCGGAAGATATGGCTCTGGCGGCGGCGATCCTGCAGCGGAGGGAGGAGGAGCAGTCATGACACCCAGAATCGGCTACGGCTATGACGTGCACCGCCTGACAGAGGGGCGGCCTCTGGTGCTGGGGGGCGTGACCATCCCCTGGGAGAAGGGGCTTTTGGGTCACTCCGACGCGGATGTGATGCTCCATGCCCTGATGGATGCCTTGCTGGGTGCGGCGGCCCTGGGGGATATTGGACACCTCTTTCCCGACAGTGACCAGCGTTACCGGGGAATCGACAGCCGCAAGCTCCTGCGCCGGGTGGCGGTATTGCTGGAGCAGGAGAGGTACGCTGTGGGAAATGTGGACGTGACTCTGGTTGCCCAGCGGCCGAAGATAGCCCCTTATATTGACGATATGCGGACGAATATCGCGGCGGATTTGGGTGTTTCCATTACCCGGGTCAGTGTGAAGGCTACTACCGAGGAGGGGCTAGGGTTCACTGGCACTGGAGAAGGTATGGCTGCCCATGCAGTAGCCCTTCTGGTGGGACGCGAGAATTGAGAGCCACCATGTTTCCGCTAGCCGACGACACGGAAAATGTGTGAATAGGATCACAATAGAGGGAACGTCCTC
>OODG01002895.1_pt1 | contig 9928 bp, 9 predicted proteins | sample 1671621 | NCBI WGS metagenome assembly OODG01 (sample SAMN06348175, study PRJEB24527) | human gut metagenome | biome: human gut; feature: ankylosing spondylitis patient; material: feces | host: Homo sapiens | place: China | collected 2015-10 | reverse complement strand
GCCACCTCGAAAGCGCCGTGGGCCATGATATAGTGCTCCACCATATCCTGTATCTCCTCCACGGTAGGTGCGCGGTTCATCTTCTGGCACTGCAGGTCCACGGACTCTGCGATGCGCTGGATCTGCACCGGCGTCATCCGATCTACTTCCTCCACGGACTCGTTGGCCTTGGTGATGGCGATAATGATCTTGGTGATGTCAAAGCCCACCTCGGCGCCGTTTCTCTTGATGATCTTCATGGTACGTCCTCCTGTCTCATCTATCTCTCCCTGCCGTCCCGGCGGCACACAGCTCTAAGCCTGCACCCGCAACGATGCGTGTGTTGATATAATACACTACATCTTGTGCCGTTTCAAGAGCAAAAAACAAAATATAGGAAAATAACCTGCCAAAAAGTACACCCTATTTTTGTGCACTTTGTCAAAGTTACACAAGATATAGTGATTTGTCCACCGCGCAAACACACTAAATATAGTGCCGGTATGCCGCGAAGTTGTCAGAAGCACCATCTCTGGCCGTTAAAGCACGGCACAGTATGAAATATCCCATTGCGCGGATATGCATAATATGGTATACTGACTCAAATACGTTATTCTGTCGAAAGGAGGGCCGGCTATGCGTGGCGATACCCGTTCCCTGATCCACGGCATCATCAACCTGATCGTTCCGTTCTTTATCTACGACCTGGCCTCACTGTTGGTGGGCGCCATCACTGCGGCCAACTATGATCCCTGGCTGGCCTTCTGGCCCATGACCCTTCTGCTGTGGCTGCCCTTTTTGTCCGACGCGGTCTGCGTCGTGGTGGCTGCCGTGCGCTTCCAGCGTCGGGGCCGTACCCGCGCGCTGCTGGGACTGATCTTCTCCGTGGGCGCAGCGGCGCTGTACTATATGCTGCGCTTCCAGCTGCATTTCACGCTGTCCCAGCTGAAAGATATGTTCTGACAGGGAGGAGGGCCCCCATGCGTCCCGATTTCATTCCCGTCGGCGCTGTTGTCAACGCCCACGGTATCCGCGGCGAGGTCAAGGTGAACCCCGCCGGCTTCGACCCGGAGTTCATCGCCTCGTTCAAGACCCTCTATATCGGCGGTCAGTCCGTGAAGGTCATCTCCGCCCGGGTCCATAAATCCACCGTCCTGCTGGCCTTGCCCGGCGTCGCCACTATGGACGATGCCCTGGCGCTGAAGGGCAAAACGGTCTCCATCCGCCGCACCGACGCCAAGCTGCCCAAGGGCCAGTACTTCGATGCCGAGCTGGAGGGCTGTACCGTTCTGGACGATGCCACCGGCGAAGAACTGGGCAAGCTGGACAAGGTGCTCCACTATCCCGCCCACAAGGTCTACCAGGTCCGTGGCGGTGCCCACGAGTACCTGATCCCCGCCGTGCCGGAGGTCTTTATCGCTTCCGCGGACCCAGATGCCGGAATCATTCGCGTACACATGATGAAAGGACTGGCCACCGATGAGAATTGACATCATGACCCTGTTCCCCGACGCGGTGGAAGCGATGATGGGTTCGTCCATCATCGGTCGTGCCCGGGAACGGGGCTTTGTCACCATACAGACCCACCAGATACGGGACTACACCACCAACAAGCAGATGCAGGTGGATGACTATCCCTACGGCGGCGGCCGCGGCGCGGTCATGCAGGCAGATCCTCTGTACCGCTGCTGGCAGCATATCTGCGATGAAGCGGGGGAGAGGGTCCACACCATCTATATGTCCCCCTGCGGCCGGGTGCTGACCCAGCAGGTGGCCCGTGAACTGAAGGCACAGTATGACCATCTTATCCTGGTCTGCGGCCACTACGAGGGCGTGGATCAGCGCTTTCTGGACGAGTGCGTGGACGAGGAGATATCCACAGGCGACTTTGTCCTCACCGGCGGCGAGATACCCGCCATGGCTCTGGCGGACTGCCTGTGCCGCATGGTCCCCGGCGTCCTGCCGGAGGAGAACTGCTACACCGACGAGAGCCACTGGAACGGCCTTTTGGAGTATCCCCAGTACTCCCGCCCGGAGGAATGGCACGGCCGCAGGGTGCCCGAGGTCCTGCTCAGCGGCCATCACGGCAATGTGGCTGACTGGCGCACGAAGGAGAGCTACAAGCGCACCATGGCCCGCCGCCCGGATATGTGGGCGCGGTTCGACCTGACCCAGGTCCACAGCCGCCACGACAAGAAGGTCCTGGCCCAGGCCCTGGAGGAATACGCCCGGGAGCAGGGCGGTGCCCCTGAAACCGAATAAGCCGAAAGCGGCAGGGAGGTCCCTGCCGCTTTTTCCCGGTTATTTTCACGGATTTGCCAGAAAAACGACACTTATTCCAATTTCGCTGTTGTACTTCGCCCAAAAATCCGCTATAATAAGGAAGCAAAATCCGGCAGTATGCTGAAAATATGAGGAGGAACACCGAATGAACGAGAAATACAGCGCTCTGTTTACCCCCTGGAAGATCGGCAACGTGGAGATCAAGAACCGTATCGTGCAGCCCTCTATGGGCGGTACGTCCCTGTTCGGCTGGCTGGAGCCCTGTCACTTCGACAAGGAAGCGGCCTACCACATCCTGAACCGCGCCCAGAACAACGTGGGCCTGGTGCTGCCGGGTATGCAGTGTGTCCGCGACACCATGGGCGGCCGCTGGCTGTGCCAGAACAAAAAGATGTTCAAGGACCTGGCCGAGTGGCTGCCGGAGTTCCACAAGACCGGCTCCAAGCTGTTTGTCCAGCTGTCCGCCGGTATGGGCCGTTCCATGGCCATCAACGAGATCATGGTCAAGATGCTCCAGAACAAGGCCTTCGGCGCCGTGGGCAAGCCCTTCCTGAACGTGGACTACATCACCGCCTCCGCCTCCGCCACCCCCAACCGCTGGTATCCCGAGTGCAAGTCCCGCCCCCTGACCGTGGAGGAGATCCACGAGATGGTGGACGCCTTTGCCAAGACCGCCAAGCTCCTGCAGGATGCCGGCGTTGACGGTGTCGAGATCCACGCGGTGCATGAGGGCTATCTGCTGGACCAGTTCACCATTGCCAACATGAACTACCGTACCGACGAGTACGGCGGCTCCTTCGAAAACCGCTACCGCTTCGCTGTGGAGATCGTCCAGGCCATCAAGGCCGTCTGCGGCAAGGACTTCCCCGTGGCCCTGCGTTACTCCGTGGTGTCCAAGACCAAGGGTTTCGGCCAGGGCGCCGTTCCCGGCGAGGAGTTCGTGGAGTTCGGCCGCGATATGGCCGAGTCCGAGAAGGCCATCAAGTACCTGGAGGATGCCGGCTACGATATGTTCGACTGCGACAACGGCACCTACGATGCCTGGTACTGGGCCCATCCCCCGGTCTATATGCCCGATAACTGCAACCTCACCGAGGTGGAACACATCAAGAACTTCACCTCCAAGCCCGTGGTCTGCGCCGGTAAGATGGACCCCGCCAAGGCCGCCGAGGAGATCGCCGCCGGACGTCTGGACGCCGTGGGCATCGCCCGCCAGAACCTGGTGGACCCCGAGTGGGTCAACAAGATCCTGGAGGACCGGGTGGAGGACATCAAGCCCTGCATCAACTGTCACAACGCCTGCTTCAGCTTCAACAAGTCCAAGAGCACACCCAATATGCAGCCCATGGACGACTCTCTGCACCTGGCCCGCTGCGCCCTGACCCCCAGCACCATGCAGCACAACAAGTACAAGATCGTTCCCACCCGCAAGCCCAAGAAGGTCGCCATTATCGGCGGCGGTATCGGCGGCATGGAGTGCGCCCTGGTGCTCAAGCAGCGCGGCCACACCCCCGTCATCTTCGAAAAGACCAGCGAGCTGGGCGGCCTGTACATCACCGCTTCCGCCATGAGCTTCAAGGAGGCCGACAAGGCCCTGCTGCGCTGGTACGAGCGTGAGCTGAAGAAGAACGACATCGAGGTCCGCTTCAACATGGAGATCAACGCCCCCGCCACCCTGCGCCGCGAGTTCGACGAGATCATCGTCTGCACCGGCTCCCACCCCAAGACCCTGCCGGTCAAGGGCTTCAACAAGACCATCAACTTCACCCAGCTGCTGTTGAACCAGGTGGACGCCGGCGACCGCATCGTCTTCTTCGGCGGCGGTCAGTCCTCCTGCGAGGCCGCCTATGAGATGGTCCTCCAGGGCAAGCACCCCATCATCGTGGAGTACGCCGACGACCTGATCGCCACCCCCGGCACCTGCCTGGCCAACGCCTCCTTCCTCCGCGAGATGCTGGCGTTCAAGAAGGTCCCCGTCTACCTGAACGCCACCATCACCGAGATCGGCGACGGCTTCGTCATGGTCAAGCAGCAGGACGGCACCGAGATCCGCATCGAGTGTGACAGTGTAGTCAACGGCATCGGCTTCGTGCCCGCGCCCATCGCCGCCGACGACCACAAGGTCTACCGTGTCGGCACCTGCGAGAAGTGGGGCAACCTCCGCAACGTCATCTGGGGCGCCTGGGACGTCTGTATGCACATCTGAGAATACGCAAAAAAAGAAAGCCCGCAAGGGCTTTCTTTTTTTGCTCAATGCCGTTTCCGGCCGATCCATGCCGTTCCCGTCAGCGACAGTGCCACGCTCACGGCGTAGATGCCCGCGCCCGGGTCGAAGGTCTTGGGGGAGCCCTTCTTGTCCTCGTCGGCATTGTCGGTATCGGTGGTGGTGCCGCTGTTGTAGTAGTACCGGGGCGCCGCCTCCCACTTGGCGTACAGGGTGACGCTGTCCGTCACGGGCTTGGTAAAGTCGTAGGCCGCGGTGCACGCCTCGTCTGTGTACCAGCCTACAAGGGTATACCCGGCTTTGCGGCTGTCAGGCTTGGTGGCCGCCGCGTTGGCCCGTATCTGCTCCGGTACGTCGCTTCCGCCGTTACTGTTGAACGTTACGGTGTGCAGCGTTATGCCGTTTGGCTGTCCGGGATCAAATGTCCCGCCGGTGACGGCGACCATCCCAGTGCAATAGGGTGAGGCATAAATGTTGCCGCGGAAGGTCCCGCCCTCGATCACAGCACGGTCAGCAGGATTGCTTGGATTTAAGTACATTGCGGAGGATTTATCCTGACTGGCCGTACAGTCTCTCACGAACGCGTCCCCGCATATGGTGATGTTGCGAAGGCTGGATATGCCGCCGCCATATCCATAAGCGGCGGTGCAGTTACGGATGGTACCGCCGTTCATGGTAAAGCTGCCCAAGTTGTTTACGCCGCCTCCGTCATCATATGCAGCGCTGCCGTAAGCCACGCACCACTCGATGGTGCCGCCGTTCATGGTAAAGCTGCCAAGCGCATAGTCTCCGTCACGGTCAGCCACGTACACGCCGCCGCCCCGCGCTGCGGTGCAGCCTGCGATTTTTCCGGCCTTCATCACAAAGCTGGCGCTTCGTGCCACGAGTACGCCTCCCGCGGTGTTGTGTTCGCCAACCGCAGAGCAGCCCACGATGTTGCCGCCCTCCATCACGAAGCTGGCGTCCTGATTGATAAACACACCGCCGCCGCCGTTCTCACTAATGCTGCCATACACACTACTGAAAGAATGTTCGCGGCCGATCCCGCCGGTGATGACCCCGCCCTTAACGATCTCGGTGCCCGCGTTTTCGTTCAGCGTCCAAAGGCCGGTGGCCTCCTTGACGAATTTGTGTATGGCGGCGGGGTGGCTGTCCACCAGCGTCAGCGTGCCGCTCTCTATCTTGATAACGCTGCCGCTGCCGGTTATCTTCAGCACAAAGCCGTTCAGGTCCAGCGTCACGTCGCCCTGAATGACCAGCGGATGCGTCAGGTTCACATTATTGCACAGAAAATATGCGCCTTCGGTCAATACCTTTTCTTCGGTTATATTGACCCATTCTTTTAAGGGCTCTGCAGCGGTCAGCGGCGTTCCGCTGGGTGTGCCTTTTGCTTCAGAAGCCACCAGCAGGGTGCTCTCCTTTTGGATGTTATAGTCCGCCAGCGTGCGGCCATTATTTAAAAATTTCCCGCCGTAGTACAGGTACTGCTCCGTCACAGAGACCCCGGCGGCATTTTGTACCTTTTGCTTTACGTTGTCGATGCTGTCCCCAGACTCCGCATCAAGCGCGATCGTCTCGCCGCTTGGCAGCTCCACATTAAGACAAAAGCCCGTGGGCGATGTCGCCCACGCTGCGGTGCTCAGCACCGCAGCCAGACAGCCTGCCAGTACCAGCGCCAGAAATCGTCTCTTCATCCGTTTGCTCCTTTCTCTCCCGTGCGCGCCGAAGCGCGCGCCTCGTATCCTCTCTCCCTCAGTATACCGGATTTTTCAGTTTCCACAACCCGTATCTGCAAATAGGATAACGGTAAATAAATATCCCCCGGCCAAAAGCCGGGGGACGCGTATCTATTTCTCTTCCTCGTGGTACACGGACGGGAACATGGCCTTCAGCAGGTTGTACGTCCGGTTGTGGCTGTCCGCCCACTCCCGGTGCTCCGCCTCCAGCTTCTCCTTGTCGCCGTACAGCTCCAGCGCGTGGCAGGTGTCCACATAGGCCTTCTGCATCTGCCGCATCCGCGCGCTCATGTGCTGCAAAAGGCTCATGATCTTCGCCGGCTTCTCCCGGAAGTACGCGCTGAAGTTGTCATAGGTGATCTCGCTGACGATGGTGTTCTCCAGCGCCACCGCCGTGGTGTTCCGGGGCCGCGACTCCAGAAAGCTGATGACGTTGAAGAAGTCGCCCTCCTGCAGGGTCACCACCTCCACCTGTTCCGGCATCCCATAGTCGAAGTACACCCCCACGCTGCCGTAGAGGATGTTGTACATACTCATCACCATCTCCTTGGGCCGGCAGATGATCTCGCCCTTCTTATAGCGTTTTTCCGTATGCGACATAAAAAACCTCCTGAAATGCGCCTGTTGACGCAGCTTTGTGTGCGCCTTGCGCAGAAAATGTGATAAGGCATCAACAAAGTACAAAAAAGGGAACATAAAAGTAAAGCATCGCTGCCTAAATTGTATCATATACGTGCCCCCTTGTCGACACTTTTTCTTGCCAAAACAAACCAAATGTGTCATACTGAGGGGGTAAAGGAAGTGGAACATTTTGAACTATTTTGCCCCAAAACTATCCCCTGATGAGCTGCGTAAAATGAGCGCTATCGCCCTGGCCCATATGGGTGATGCGGTCTATGAAACGCTGGTCCGCACCTGGCTTTGTGTCCACGGTACAGCGACAGGCAAGGATCTGCACCGCGCCACCATCGCCCTGGTCTGCGCCCCCGCCCAGGCGGAAAAAATGCAGAAGGTGCTCCCGCTGCTCACGGACGAGGAGCAGGCGGTCTACAAGCGCGGCCGCAACGCCAACGTCCACACCATGTCCCGCAGCGCCACCCCGGCCCAGTACCATTCCGCCACTGGTTTGGAGTGTTTAATGGGCTATTTATACTTAAAAGGTGATAAAAACCGCGCGGAGGAGCTGTTCCGCGCCATGATGGAGGAGACCTGATATGCCCCTGGATGCCGTATGCCTGCAAGCTGTGGTGGCGGAGCTTTCGCCCCTTGTCGCCGGCAGCCGTATCGAGAAGATACAGCAGCCTGCCCGCGATCAGGTGGTGCTGCTGCTCCGCGGCAGCCGCCGCCTGCTGCTGTCCGCCGGAGGGGGGCAGCCTCGCCTGCACCTGACGGAGCTGCTCCGGGACAATCCCGCCCAGCCCCCCATGTTCTGTATGCTTTTGCGAAAGTATCTGTCAGGCGGAATTATTGAAAAAATTGAACAAATACCGCTGGAACGTGTGGTAAACATACACATTTCCGCCGCCGATGAGCTTGGCGAACGCCGCCGTTTTTCCCTCATTTTAGAGGCATTTCCTCGCCGCGCCAACCTCATTTTAGCCGATAAGGACGGCCGTATCCTGGACTGCCTGCGCCGCATCGACTTCGAGATGAACCCGGACCGTCAGGTACTTCCGGGCCTGTTTTATCGTTTGCCCGCAGCGCCTGACAAGGTTGACCCCTTCACAGTGGAGAGGGAGATGTTTTCCCGTCTTGCCGCCGTGGCAGGGGAGGATATGCCTGCGGATAAGTGGTTGGTGGACACCTTCAACGGTATCTCACCGCTGGTGGCCCGTGAGATCGCGTTTCGTGCCTGCGGTGCCGTGGATGCCCCTGCGCTACGGACAGCCGAGACACTTTGGGCCGCGTTCTCCGTATGGCGCGACACTGTGAATGCTAACAACTTTACACCCGTTATGCTGAAACGCTCCGGTGCGCCTATGGACTTCACCTACCTGCCTGTTTATCAGTACGGCAGCGCGGCAGCGGCAGAGGAGTACGGCAGCGCGGCAGCGGCAGAGGAGTACGGCAGCTTTTCCACCCTGTTGGATAACTTCTACGCCAAGCGCGAGCAGGCGGACCGTGTCAAGCAGAAGGGGCAGGACCTGCTGAAAACGGCCAATAACGCTGCCGCTCGTCTGCGCCGCAAGATCACCATGCAGGAAAAGGAGCTTTTGGACAGCAAAGACCGGGATAAGTGGCGCATTTACGGCGAATTGATCACGGCAAATCTGTATCGGATGGAGCGCGGCATGAGCCGCCTCACGGCGCAGAACTACTATGATCCGGCGTGCAAAGACATAGATATTCCGTTGGATATCCGCCTTTCACCCCAGGAAAATGCCGCTAAATACTTCAAAAAATATACAAAAGCCAAGACCGCGGAAAAATACCTCACGGAGCAGCTGACCAGAGCCGGTGCTGAACTGGAGTACCTGGAGAGTGTTCTGCAGGAGCTGGCGCAGGCCGAGTCCGAGCAGGATTTCAATGACATCCGCGCCGAAATGACCGACGGCGGCTATCTCCGCGCCAAGGGTGGGAAAAAGCAGCCCTTCCAGCGCCCCAGCAAGCCCCGGGAGTTCCGTTCCTCCGCCGGGCTGCCGATTTTTGTGGGCCGCAGCAACCGGCAGAACGACCGCCTGACCACCAGGACGGCGGAGAAGTGGGACCTGTGGTTCCACACCCAGAAGATCCACGGTTCCCATGTCATACTGTCCACCGGTGGCGGACGACCCGATGCACAGAGCATCGCGGAGGCCGCCTCTTTGGCCGCCTATTTTTCCCAGGCGCAAAGCAGCACAAAAGTACCCGTTGACTTCACCCAGGTAAAGTTCGTAAAGAAGCCCGCCGCCGCCAAGCCCGGAATGGTAGTTTATACCAATTATCAGACCGTTTTAGCTGACCCGAACGAGGAATTAGTAAAACATTTATTGGTAAAATAGAGCACAAAATATGTAGAAGTTATGCAACAAATTGTGGAGGATACGTCTATGATAGCCTATGCTGTTCTTATGTGGGCCATCGCAGCCCTTTTTCTGCTGTTCGGACTCCTGATCTACCACGGAAAAACGGGGTTGATCCATGAATATCACAGGGAGAGAGTCAGATCGGAGGATATGGCAGCCTATGGCCGGGCCTTTTCCACCGGACTTTTCGCCCTTGCGGGAACACTGGTACTTAGTGGGATTGTCTCTCTGCTGTGGACACTTCCCGGCGCGGTCACCGCTTCGCTGGTGGTGCTGTTCGTCGGTCTTGCGGCGTCGTTCGCCATTCTTTGGCGCGTCCAGCGCCGCTATAACGGCGGTATGCTTTGACTGTCAACAAAAAGGCTTTATCAGGTTGATGGAAAGGCGGCACCATGAAACGCAAGGCGGAAAAAGCGGATATTGTAAAGTGAAAAGTGTTTCACGAGCACATCATCCTACTGACCGAGGGGCGTTTTCTCATGTTGGCGGTACTGGCTGTTATGGTGTGGCTCCCGTATCTCTTTGTGCGGGACAGAATGGCCGGAATGACGCTGGCATGGTGGGAGATACCCTTTCTCCTGCTGGTAGAGGTGTCGTTGTACTACGCACTGCTTTGTCAGTTCTGGTACAGATGCTTTGGGTGCCTTGTGGTCACGGAGGACGAGATCATTTGGAAATGCCCTTTTATGCGGACAGTGCGG
>OODG01002892.1_pt1 | contig 9937 bp, 9 predicted proteins | sample 1671621 | NCBI WGS metagenome assembly OODG01 (sample SAMN06348175, study PRJEB24527) | human gut metagenome | biome: human gut; feature: ankylosing spondylitis patient; material: feces | host: Homo sapiens | place: China | collected 2015-10 | reverse complement strand
GTTCCCAATATAAGCCCGTTGGGATTTTTGAGCTGCTTTCTGTCGCAGAGTATCATGTTGTTAGAAAGGGCGTTCAAGCCATAGTACAGGGCTTGCCCCGTCTGAAAAAGCTCCTGCGTGATAAAGGGAATGAAAATAGCGGTGCTTGATGTGGTAAGCCCCCGTTGTATCGGGATAAGGTTTTCCCCAATCGGCACACTGGATAAAAGCCCTGCTTCCTGCTGATAGTCAAGGCGTGTCAGGCGGCAGTTGTATTTCTGTGCGATACCCGCCGCAGCGAAAATATCATTTTCCAGTTTCCGCTTCGTGTCTGCCATGTTTACCACAAGGAACGTAAGGAGAAACATTCGCTCGTTGCGGCTCTGTAAGTCCTGCAACAAGTTCTTTGCTTCGCTGCCAAAGGTGGCAAGGTCGGACGGGATTATATCCATGTCATAGCCGCTTCTAACCGCTTTTTTCTGTTCCTCAATCTTCATCTTGTCAAGGTCTGTGATTTTGCGCTTAATGGTCTTGATTGCTTCCGACTGGTCGATACTGCGGATATGTAAATTGACGATTACCCCTGTTTCCAAGTCCAGTATGTCGGCAAGCATACGGTCGTTAAGCTCCGGCGCAAGGATTTCAAGGAAGCTCGCCGCGCCGATTTTCTTCCCCATGCGGAAATATCTGCCCTCGCCAAAACGGAAAGAGGACGGGGCGATAAAATCCTTTGTAGACAGCCCCGACGGGGTAAGCCAGTCAAAGGAAAAGGAGAACGGCTCGCCCTCCGGGTGGAATACCCCATGCAGCACCTTTAAGCGTTCATAGCCGGATAAGGGGCGGGCGGTTACGCCAAGCACCTTGAAATTGTTAAACACGTCGGTTTCGATACGGGAAAGTCTTGATTTTGCAGCCGCCTTGTTATCGGCTTCAACGGTAAAGGTAATGTATTTGTGCTTCACAAGCCCGTTGTTGCCTTTACTAAGCTGATTTTTCAGCATATCCGAATACTCGGTGCGGATAGAGTTAAAAGCGTCCTCCTGTGCCGGGATAGTGATAGCTTTTTCTGCCTGTTCCCGCTGCGTCCCTTGATTGATGAAAGAAAGCTGCACGCTCACGCTCGCGTCAAAGTAGTTGAGGAAATCGCACCAGTTTTCAAAAATGGCGGTCTTATCGTCTGCCTGTGCAAGCTGATAATTGATGTCCTCGAACACGACGCACTTTGAATATCTCTTTTCCGTAACCTTGCAGATACCGTCCGGGTACATGGCAAGGTAAGGAATGGTCTGCTGTGCGGTGCGGGCTTTGCCGTCCCCCTTTGCCTTTCGGATAGCTTCGGCAATCTGTTTCTTTTCGGCGCGGGTCAGCTTACGCCTGTTTCCTGCGGCTTCCCGCGTCTTTTTTGTTTGTCCTTTTGACAATCGCTGATACCTCCTTTTCAAGTTTTCGCTGCTTTTCCAAGACAGCGTATAGGTTTTCGGTTCTGTAAGGTCGCTCCTTTGGGTGGGTAAACTTTGTCTGAACGACATTTCTTACCACCACTTCAAGGGGCTGCCCATGTTTTTCATACATGGCAAGCAGGAAACAGGGGAGCATGACGACAATCATCGCCATAGCCGCAAGGTTTGTCCCTGCGCTGCCTTTGAGCAAAAAAAACAGCGGCAGTCCGATTAAGAGAGCCGCCGCAAAACAAACGATTTGCCGCTTTGTCAGATTGAAAGCGACTTTTGTTTTGACTTTGGAAAGGTCTTTGGGTACAGGTACATACGCCAAGAAAATACCTCCTTTCTGCCCTTAGTGGGCGTTGAATATGGATTTTGCCAGTGTGCCGGATTTGAACAGGGAAAAACAGAGGATAACCGTATAGGCGGCAAGGGAAAATACCGCGCTGTGCAGATTGTCTGCGATTATCATATCGTTTACCAGTACGGCGTAAATACCGACACATATCATAATGAGGAAGCCTTGAAAACCAAGAGCGAACAGCCCTTTTAGGTAGTTGTTTCCAATCTGTCCCCATTCTCTGTTGGTCATGGTCGCAAATGGAATAGGCGATACCGAACAGTAAAGGTAAATCTCTATCATTCTGCCGTAGAGGATAACGGTTATCAGTACGGACATGATTTTCATGCAAAGGCTTACAAGGCTTGTTTCAAGCACAAGTAAGAGCAGTTCGGGGATTTCCATATCTTTTAGTCCCTCCTGCATGGCGGCAAGGGCTTCGGTTACGTCGATATTCGTATCGCCGCCGATTACCCCCGCCGCGCCGGACACAATATGCTGCGCCATATCAAACACCGCCATAGTAATATCAAAGGTGTGCGTTACCAAGAAAACGGCAACAAAGGCTTTGAAAAACCACTTAAAGAACATGAATGTGTCAACGTCGTGCATATTGTTTTTTTCCGTTACCATGCTGATAAGCTCATAACAGAGGACATAGGTAATGACAAGCCCCGCAATGGGTACAATCACATTTTCCGACAGATTTTGTATCATGTTGAAAATGTTCGCGTTCCACCCCTGTGGGGTCTTGCCTACCTCCGCTGCAATGGTGCCTACTTTTTCGTTTACGTCCCCGAACATCGTTGACAGATTACCGTTTATCGCGCCGATAAGGATTTCCTTTATCCATTCGTTAATCGCGTCAAGTATGCTCTCCATAGGCTACCCTCCGTAAACTTATCCGAACAGACCGGAAAGAAGCGGTACAAGGATAGTGCCGATAAGGGCAACACCGCCGCCCGCCATAAGCTGTTTAATGCCCTGTGATTTTGCACCCGGATTGTCGTTTCCATATCCCTCTAAGAGGTTGATAACGCCCCAAATGCCTAAGCCTGCGCCCAGTGCGATAACAAGGGTCTGTAATACGTCGATAGCAGAGTTAAAAAATTCCATAAAGCTCCTTTCTGCCGCAAATGCGGCTTGCCCCATAAAAGGGCATAAAAAACGGCGGTCAGTTTTGTAACTGCCGCGGTCATAAGTCCCCGCGCTGCCTAAATGTCTGCTGCGCGGCGGTATTCAGTTGTCAGTGTGGGCGATAGGAATTTTTGTAGGGGCGCGTATCATGCAAGTTGTCTTTTTCTTTGTTACTGCGTCAATTCCTCCTTTCTTTTCGCTGCTGCTCATACAGGGCTTCACACCGTTTTACAAACTGCCGGATAGCTGTCTGTCGCTGTTGCTCCCGTCGCTCGGCAATGAAAATAAGCCCGTTTATGGCTTCTGTGATTTTCTTGTCCTTTTTCTTTCTGATACGTCTATTCATGGTCGGTGTCCTCCTGCAAATCGCTTTCGCTGATTTCGTAGTAGTCAAATACTTCGTCCGGCTTCACAAGGGCGGGTCTGCGCCTTAAATGCTTTTCCATATCAAAAGTATTTTTCTTGTCATAGTCGGAAAGATATTTATAGTTGGGGTGCTTTGTAATGTCGTACTTATCAGAGAAGAACGGGCGCACCCCTCGTAGCTGCAAGATACATTTCCCGCCGTCCATGACTGCAATTTCATCTTCCGTCATAAGCTGCTTGCCTAACTTCTGATAGTTCAGCCCATGCGATACCTCGCGCCCCCGGTTCTCGGAAGTGTTGAAGCTGTCAATGGTTTCTTTCCCCAAGATTTCCGACATTTCTTTGAGGGTGGTTTTCTCCTTGCCGCCCAAGAAAAGGGTGGTGTCGCAGTTGCCGACTATGGTATCGGCGTTGTCCTTATAGATTGCCTTTAACTGGCTTTGCGACTGTAAGATAATCGACGCGGAGATTTCCCGGCTTCGTATGGTGGCTATGAGCTTTTCAAACTTCGGTATCTGCCCGATATTTGCAAATTCGTCTAACAGACAGCGCACATGGACGGGCAGCCTGCCGCCGTATTCATCATCTGCCTTGTCGCAAAGCAGATTGAAAAGCTGCGTGTAAAGAATACTCACGACAAAGTTAAAAGTATCGTCGGTGTCGCTGATGATAACAAACAGGGCGGTCTTGCGGTCGCCTATGGTGTCAAGCTCCATTTCGTCGGTTTCCATAAGGTCGCGCAGCTCCTTAATGTCAAAAGGGGCAAGCCGCGCACCGCAGGAAATGAGAATAGAGCTTCGTGTCTTTCCCGCAGATAACAGGAATTTCTTATACTGCCGGACGGCAAAGTGTTCCGGGTCTTTTTCCTCCAACCGTTCAAACATGAGGTCAACGGGGGACTGAAATTCCGGGTCGTCCTCGCGGGCTTCACTGGCATTTATCATTTCAAGCAGCGTCGTGAAGTTCTTTTCTTCCTCCGGGGCTTCGTACCAAATGTAGCCGATAAGGGCGCAGTAAAAGAGCCGTTCCGATTTTACCCAAAAATCCTCCCCGGCTTTTTCCCCGTCCCCTTTGGTGTTGGCAATCAAGGTATTTACCAGTTTCAAAATGTCTTTTTCGCTGCGGATATAGGCAAAGGGATTATAACGCATGGATTTCTTAAAATTTATCGTGTTCAGCACCTTTATCCGATACCCGCCGCGCTGTAAGAGCTTCCCACACTCGACTAAAACCGATAGCGATAGGTAAGGCTTTGAAGTAATCTCCACCTTTTCCCCCGCTCTACACCGTACATGATGCTTTCGCATCATACGGCGTGCCATCATACTCAAGTAAATTTATAAGTTATCTTTTCTTAATTGGTAGTAATCCATAATTTTCACGCAATCGGTTGAATCTCCGTCTTTGCTTGTCGTCCATATTGAATCTCTTCATTATTCTGATAGTTTCTGAAATATCCTCTGTCATAACAGCTCGCCATATTTCCTCTGAAATAAATGCGATATTAGTATGCTTGTCTGTACCACCTTCACCTACTGGAATTTTCCTTATACATTTCATTTGATGTACATTCAGCCTATTTCCCATGACATAGCAGTTCCCCTGTTGCACGAGGTATGCAGAAATACTATTATCATTAAATTCAATGCTTTCATTAGGATTCCTATACTTCATCACATTTCGTAATTCCTGTGTTTCTACACATTGGACAGATTTATGAATCTTTTCTCTTCCTTTTGCTGTATAGCTGGTAATATCTTGTGAGAAATTTATAGGATGTTTGTGATGAACTCCTGTAAGTGGCAGTAGTGGCATTTTGCCTACTGTTATAATTTTGGTTTCTTTCTTGATTCCTACAGTTTTCTGTTGAAATTCATAGGGCGTTTCCGCAAACGGAATTGTACTTCCAATACATGATAATCTGGTTCTAAAGGTTGGTAAGAGAGCGTAATTAACATCCGTTAGATTGTTATATATGTTGGTAGCAATACAGTAATAATTCTGTATCCCTATCACTGCCATGTTATAGGCATTGATTCTACCAACAGTTGTGTGTTTCCTTATATTAATCACTTTTGCCTTTAATTCAGCAGTAATCTTTTTGATGGCTTTATCGCTCATATCAGTTTTAGCAATGTATCCATATCTGGTCTTGCCTTTTGGCAGGACTTTAATTTTGAATCCCAGAAAATCAGAAGAGTTCTTTCGGAGATTAACAACTTTGGACTTCTCCGGACTAATGTCGAGTTTTAATCTTGACTTTAAAAAGTCTATTGTCGCATGATAATATCTTTGTGCATCAGTATAACTTCTGCACATAATTTTAAAATCATCAGCGTAACGCACCACATACCCATCTTTTAGATTTGTATATTTTCGTGCATAACTCAACCAGCCCTTACTTCCTTTCATGTTGCCTTTCTTCACTCCATTTGGTGTAAAAGTCTCCCACTGGCTACTTACCCACCAATCAAGTTCATTCAGCACAATGAGCGAAAGTAGCGGACTAATCAGCCCACCTTGCGGTGTACCCTTGTCCGGTATTCCTTCTCCTTCAATTTCTGATTTTAGTATTTTGCTAATGATACATAGCAATCGTTTATCTCGTATACCTAATGTCCATATCTGTTTTAGCAGCTTTCCGTGGTTTACATTATCAAAGAAGCCCTTGATGTCCACATCCACACAATAATAATGTTTATACATATTTACCATGCTGACAACTCTGCTGACCGCATGGTGGGCATCTCTATTTTGCCGGAATCCATAGGAGTGATTATGAAACTTAGGTTCACAAATCGGCTCTAACACCTGTAAGATACACTGTTGTATCAATCTATCCCAGATACATGGAATCCCTAACGGACGCTTTTTATCGCTTCCGGGCTTAGGAATAAAGACCCTCCTGACTGATTGCGGATGATAATCTGCTAATTGTTTTCTGACAGTTTCAATTACTTCCCTGTTCGATAGACCTTTGATATCTTCGATTGTTTTACCATCTGTACCAGCGGTTTTACTTCCGCTATTGGTTTTTAGGTTTCGGTATGCCAGGCAAATATTCTGCTCTGAACCGATAATTTCTAATAACTTATAAAAGTTGTTACCATTTTTGCTCTGCTGATACAACTCATCGAATGCTTTCTGCATATCGTAATATTCGTTGTACCGGAGCTTAGCTTTCTTTTGTATGGTCTGTAACCTCCTATCTGGGAGTTATTACATCTCTTAGTCTTACTCGAACCCATACCATTTGTAACTTATTTACTCTAATGTATGACTAGTGGCTATCCCTCCACCGCTTGTTATCACGGTTTCATCGGTACTATGCCACCGCTTTCACTGACATTATCTCCCTTATATCATCGCTAGTCTCACGATGACTTTCCCGTTCGATACGTTTCATAGACAGTAAAATCTCCACGCTGTCAGCTTACGACGTTCCGAATGCGTTATCTGTTCATATATACCCGTAGGTTCCCATCTCTGAGCCTGCTACCACATCAATGCCTGTAACATTGCACGGATTTTCATAAAGGCAGAAGTCTTACTCACCCGCAGTAGCAACACTATTTGTGTTACTAAGCATTTCTACTTAGTCCCGATATAGACCCGTACATTCGAGGGTTCGTCAGTGGATTATGTAACATCCACCATTCTAACCATAGGTATTTTATAGACTCCCGGCATATAGGATACACCATCCACCTCTGGACAGCTTTCGTCAACTACTATTGTTACGGTATCTCTCTGCCGACTTCACCGGGCTTCTGACATTTCAATGTTTACTCATTTCCATGCCCGCCGGAGTATTAGAGTAGCCTTTCAGGGCGTTACCCCTTCATTCGACTATTCACGCATTCAGTTCTCCAACTCGAACTAATTTCATTACAATAAACAATGATTCAGTTGAGATGTGCCAGTCCTTTTCAGACTGGAACGTCTCGCACTACCTTTCGGGTCAGTTACAACGTAGCTTGAGTGCATTTGCATTAAGTTGGGCTTCACAAAAAATCTCGTCTTGCCGCTGCCGCTTCCCCCGATAACAAGGATATTTTTATTCCTTGCATACTTCGGCTGCTTCGGGCGGCTGTTCATGGTAAGCCGTTCCGTCTGTGTCAGAAGCACGTTATTTTGAAATACCGGGTCGGTATAGGGCTTTATATCTTCGGCGTTGCCCCAACGGGCTGAACCGTATTCGATACCTTTTCGGTATTTCTTCGCGTTCTTGCCTTTGAAGTACACCATAAGCCGGATAAGGACAGCCCCCACAATACCGATAAGCAAATCCATAGGGGCAAGGCTCGGAAGCGGGGTTGCAAAGGCAGCGGAAAAGCCGTCTGCAAGGGAAAGCACCTTGCCGGAAAGGTCAGCCCCCGGCGCAAGGCGTACCGCTTGTCCGATTTTGTCAAAGAGATAGACAAAGAGCAGATAGGGGGCATTTAGGATAAGCAGCTTTTTAAGTTCCGGCTTCATAGCGATACCTCCCTGTCCTTTTTCTTCACTTTGTCCTTCTGTGCGTTCAGAGCTGCCGCCTTGTCTTTCAGAGTGGAAAGCAGCTTGCGGATAGAGGGCTTTTTATCCCTGCCTAATTTCTTTGCGGTAAATTCCCGGAACGCTTCGGTCATAACGTCAATATCCTTGCCCTTAAAAGACACAAGATAGGTCGGCGGCTTGCCGTTCTCAATCTTCTTGACGTTGTAATCAAGCCCGCTTTTCCTTGCGATAGGGTCAAAGGCTTTGATATTTTGGTCGGTAATCTCAATGTTGGAAACCTTTTCTCCCTGCTTCATAAGCTGCCGCATAGTGATTTTCCCATGCGGGGCTTTGGTTAGCTGCCCTTTGCCTTTGGCAAGCAGGGCTTTCATAGCCTTTTGCAGCACTTCGGCGGTCAGCTTAGATGTTTTGATTGCTAAAGACACGACTTTTTCATTGACTTCATCTTGCATGAAATCCCTCCTTTCATAGTTTGGTTAGGGTGGTGTGCCGCTTCGGGGCATAAAAATAAGGCGTACATTTTTCATGCCGCCTTTAGATACGCACCCGCAGCCCGTTCAAATCCGAAGCCCTCACACCGACAAGATACCAGTTGTCCCCGTACTCCATGCGGGTCGGCTTCCATTTGCCGCGTACAAACACTTCAAGGCAATCCCCACAATGCAATCCTCCGTAGTAGTCGTTAAGGTCAAAGCGAATGTCGTAACGGTCTGCCGTTTCATCAAAAATCAAAGCTCCTGTTTTCTGTGTCATATTAAAATCCTCCTGTTTTTTAATAGCCGCCGTACATATCGTGGTTGACAAGGGCGGTGTAATAGCTGTCAATGGTGTTGGGCGCGTTGAAAAGTACCGCTTTCAGATATTGCTTGATGTTACGGATTTTCGTGGTGTTCTCTTTCATGCAGTCAAAGACAAATTCAATGTGGCTGCTGTTCAGCTTCATAAACTTTGCTTTGACAAGCTCTGCCGGATAATCGTCCCCGGCGATACGAATTGTCTTTCGTTTGGTGCAGACAGTTTCAAGGATAAGGGACACAATCTCGTCCAAGCGTTCCCTGTCAATGTTGGTATGCTTGATAAAATGCTCATACTCGATATTGTCCTTGATGATTTCCTCATACACGCTGTATGCGTCTGCCGCTTCCGTTCCTTTCCGTTCCGGCTCTGCCGTTTCTTCCCTCAAAGGAGAGGGGTTAGGGGAAAGGATAGGAATGGAATGGGTACTTGATAAATCCGTATTTGATTTTTCTTTTTTTGGTAAGTCAGTCTTTTGTATATCTTTATTTAATTGCATTGGATTTTCCAACGTAGGTTTTTCCTGCGTAGGATTTTCCAATGTTGGATTTTCCAATGTAGGTAAATCCAAGTTAGGCGGCTGCTCATAGATAACATACGTTGTACCGCGTAAGCATCCTTTCTCATCACGTTCCCTTGAACGCTGTATATATCCGGCATTTTCCAGTTCCCGTACTGCTTCCCGGATAGCGTCAATCTTTTCCCGGTTGATAAGGGACAGTCCTGCAAGGGTGTAGTCCCAATCTTCGGGAAGTGAGAGCATTTGCGACAACAAGCCCTTTGCCTTTAAGGAAAGCTCCTTGTTGCGTAAATGGTGGTTGCTCATAACGGTATAACCTTTGTTCTTTTCCACGCGGAAAACTGCCATAGCTTCGTCACTCCTTTTCGTTGGATTTGTTACGCAGTAGAAACGCGGTTTTGAGGGAAAAGGTATCAACCCTTGTCTTTCTCATTTCCACGCTCTAAGAGCCGCATAAATCAAGGCTTTGTTTGCCCTTACTGCGTAACACGAGGGCATAAAAAAAGCAGCGTTCCTGTTCTCCTGTGTAGGAGTGAGAAACGCCGCCTTATAGGTGGTGCTTATTTTATTTTTTCTTTTCGACGTGCCGCGTAAGGTGGTGCAGCGGTCTATCCGGCAGTCCGCAGGTGCTTTTTGCATATCAAGGCTCAATTCGTTAAAAGTAGTAAATGAGTAGTAAAATCAATCTGCAAACCTGCGAATATGCCTGCAAATCAAGCATTTTTCAAGACAATCAACTAATTTTGGTTAAAGATATGTATAATACCGTAGTAGTCAAGATACAACAAATCCTGTACATTTATTCGAATGCAAGAAAAAGATGTCTAGTTACATTAGACGGTGAAATAGAGACATGGGAAC
>OODG01002887.1_pt1 | contig 9948 bp, 10 predicted proteins | sample 1671621 | NCBI WGS metagenome assembly OODG01 (sample SAMN06348175, study PRJEB24527) | human gut metagenome | biome: human gut; feature: ankylosing spondylitis patient; material: feces | host: Homo sapiens | place: China | collected 2015-10 | reverse complement strand
CCAAGGTGCGTGCGCAGATATGCAGCGACACGCACAGTAGCTGCTGCCTTCTTCAGGAGTATTGTCACAGCCGGAGTGTGCGCATTTGGGGCGCAGGGCATCATAGATCATGGCTATCCCCATGGCTATCCCTATGATGATCAACACAGCGACAACGATTCCTTTGAGATTGAACGAGCTATGCTGAGAGCTGTTTTCTGTTGTCAGCTTGTAGCCTATATAATCGTCAAGCATTTCCTTGTTTCTGTTGTATTTTCCGGACTCCATAATCACACCTCCAAACTGTATTTCTGATATTATACCATATTTTTAAGATTTGTGGTAATAATTTTTGGACAGTTGCATATTCTGTCCATTTTATTATTTTTTAGTGGCAAAGTCGGGATATGTTGCCAACTTGGACGTTTTTATAAAGCAACGAACCATTGAGTACGAAACAACGAATTGATAATTGACCTGAGTTTATCTCTATGCTATAATTAGCGTACACCGGTGATAAAATAATTCGGAGGTATTTAAATGCAAGTAAAAATTGGTGAGAAAATAAAAGAACTGCGAAAGGTGACAGGAAGGAAGCAAGAGGACCTAGCCACCGCCTTAGGTGTTACGCCACAAGCCATTTCAAGGTGGGAGGCAAATGGCGGTTATCCGGACATGGAGATGATCCCATCGATAGCTAACTATTTCCATATATCGATCGATGAATTGTTTGGCTATAATAATGACAGGAACAGAATTATTCAGGAATATAATGATAAGGCTCAATGGCTGATAAATAATAACGACGATATGACAGAGTGTATTGCCCTAATGCGTAGAGGGCTTGAAGAGTTTCCAGACAGAGTGGATTTTAAGACCAAGCTTGCTTGTGCTTTACATAAGCAAGGTTGGAAAAATAAAGGCAAAGAGCCAAATATCTTTTGGGAAGAAGCCGCTAAACTGTATGAGAAATTATTGCCTCATGACCAATCGTGTATCATTCCGTTACTATCCGTATATTCCTGCCTAGGTAAATATGAAAAAGCCGAGCAGAAAGCATCTGAACAGCCCGACCTTGAATTGTGCAGACAAGTTCTGTTAGGAAATTTAGGAAGTATCGGCAGTATAAATGATGAGAAAAGGGCTGAACAATATCGTGGAGACGCAGTGTTAGAGCTTCTTCATGCTTTTCAAAAATCACTTGATGAAGCGATAGTGTGTAATAATGAGCTGAATAATAGTCGAGAAGGATTGGAGCTTCTTTTATTGACTCGACAGTTGTTTGATAAAATAGTAGGTACTGAATGCCATGGATTTCACAGTGACTTATGTTTTATAGATATGAGATGCGTCAAAATCGCAAATAATATCGGAGATCATAAAGTTGCAATGGACTGTTTTGATTCAGCGTTTGAGCAATATATTAAATTTGAACAATGGAAAATTAAACAATTCAAAAGATCGGAAGAACGGAATAATAAGAGCATAAATGATGAGAATAACGATGAGCATTTTACTTCATCACTGTTGAAATCTGTAAATCCGACAGGTCATAAAGTAATTGTATGTGAGCCAAGCTTTTTAGTAAAGACTGCGACTTCCTTTCCAGAGAAGGAAAAGAAGTTAATTACAGAAGATCCAAAGTACGCTTGCATATTTGATCAATGATCTTACATGATCAGTAAACAACAAAAACCTTTCTTTCGTTCGACAAATTTCAGTTTATAAAGGTACAGTTAAATTATTATCAAAACAATGGCCACACAACACCACAGGCTCTCGCCACACTGAAAAGCAGCGTGGCAGACCTTGCGGTGGTGACAATGCCTATAAGCACCAAGGGTTCACTCAGATAACATAAGCCAAAAGATTTCCATGAGCTTATCCCCATTATGCAACTTGAAGCGAACTCTATGCCAATGGGTAAAAATTTTTTTCAAACCTCCCCAATTTTACCCCTAAGTATGTTATAATAGAATAGACAAGAAAACCGACCCAAAACCCAGAGAGGTGCTTTTATGACATATGCAATATCTGATATCCACGGCTGTTATGAGGAGTATATTAAGCTTCTCGAAAAAATAGGCTTCTCTGATAACGATACCCTCTATATCCTAGGTGACATCTGTGACAGGGGCGAAAAGCCTATGAAGGTTTATAACGACATCATGACTCGTGATAATGTTATCCCGCTGTTCGGCAACCACGAACACCTTGCCTATATCAATCTCCGCCACCTCATAAAAAATGATGTGAGCAAGCTTACAAAAGACGAACGGCTAGACCTGATTGATTGGCTCACCAGCGGAGGAAAACCCACTTTCAGCGAATTTATCTCCCTCTCCAAAGCCGACCGCATGGACTTTATGGAGTTTCTTAAAAGCTTCTCAATGTATGAGGATATCACCATAAACGGCAAACGTTTTGTCCTCACCCATGCAGGTCTTGGGGGCTTTAGCCAGGATAAGCCCCTTGATGAATATACCCTCCACCAGCTTATATGGGAGCGTGCCGACTATTCAAAACGCTATTTCAGCGACCCGAATACTTTCCTTGTGACAGGTCACACCCCTACCGCCAATATCCCAAACCACGGCATACCCGAAGCCTACAAAGCCAACGGACACATAGCCATAGACTGTGGCTGTGCCTCAGGTGGACGGCTGTGCGCATACTGCTTTGAAACTGACAGGGAGTTTTATGTTGACAAAATAAAACAGTCCCTTGAAAATCACTTCAAAATGTGATATACTTGTCCCGTTAAATATCATAACCGACGAGGATAAAACAGTTTGTGTTACATTTGCAGGAGGTCTATTGTATGTTTGAAAAAATATCATTTCCCGAATATGAATATGGATCTATCCAAAATTACTTAAAGAAATTGGGATATTGTTATACCACAAGAGTATATAAAGAACTTGGAAAATATAAAGTCGGGGAATTATATGCTGCCCCTTGGGGAGATGTGTTGATAATAGATGAAGTTAAAATATATTGGAAAGTATCAGACCGACCATTCTATAACGAAATGAATGATGACGAAAAGGCAGAGATACGCAAATATTCCGAAGATATGGGATTGCCATATGAATTTATTAAATTTTCCGTTTATGAGTAATAAATTTCAGTTTACTCCTTTTACTCACACCCACCGATACAGCCCCTCTGTATCGGTATTTTTCTGCCCCAACGCCCATATCACCCCCCTCTATTGACATTTCCCCCTCAATGTGCTATCATAAAAAAGACAAGTTAGTTGCAACTATCTCAATAACACCACAGGAGGAAGAAAAATGGATATGAATGAAAAACCAAAGCTCTCAGGCGTGCCTGAAACTATGCTTCAAACCGTGTATGCCCGTGCAAAGGAAACAAAAACAAGGGGGGCAATAAAAGATGCAAAAGCCGTGGAGATAATAGATAAGATAAACTATGATTTTTCACTTGCCGATAAGGACTCAGCAATGCACAGTGGCGTTGTGGCAAGGACAATAGTCCTCGATAAGCTTGCGAACAAGTATCTTGCAAAAAACAAGGGCGCAGTGGTGGTGAATATCGCCTGCGGACTTGATACACGCTGTTACAGAATGAACGGCTACACCCATTGGTATAACCTCGACCTGCCCGAAACTATCGCCGTAAGAGAAAAGCTTCTCCCTGAATCAGGCGAAATATCCCAGATAGCAATGTCCGCCATGGACGATTGGAGCGAAGAAATAACCGAGCACGATGCCCCTGCTATCGTCATTATCGAGGGTCTGACTATGTACCTCTCAGAAAAGGACGTAAAGGAGATTTTTGATGTCATAAGCAAACGCTTTGACCACGTCACCGTCCTTGTCGAGACAATGAGCCCCACTATGGTAAAGCGTATGAAAGAAAAGTCGATCGAGGGCAGCAAAGCCAAATTCACATGGGGCGTCAAGGACGGCAAAGAGCTTGCAAAGCTTCTCCCGAACTTCCGCCTTATAGAAGAACACAGCCTCGCCGAGGGAATGGCGGAGTTTATCCCAATATTCAAGCTTCTTAAAAAGATAAAGCCTGTGAGCAATATCTCAAACAAGATAGTAGTAATGGAAAAGTAGTTTGAAAAAGCTTTCACCGATACAGTTTTTATAAGCTGTGTCGGTGTTTTTTATGTCCAGATGAACTTTTTGCAAACGAGACAAAGTTTTCAAAACCAAGATAGAAAAATAATTTTAAGATGAGCCAAAATGAAAATGAGATACTATTGATTTTAGTTAAGATAAATGCTATAATATTTCATAAATCTAACAGAGGAGAGGATAAAATGCCAATATTTTATATATCGGATATGCACATTGGACACCAAAACGTCCTGCGCCATGACAATAGACCTTTTACTGACATCAACCATATGCAGGCTGTCATGACGGCAAATTGGAACAGCACCGTTTCCGATAGCGACGAAGTTTATATCCTCGGTGACTTTGCATGGAAAAACGCTCAGGGGCTTGAAATGCTCTCTCAGCTTAGGGGCAAAAAGTATCTTATCCTCGGCAACCACGATAAGCCCACAGAAGAAATGAAAGCCTGCTTTCAGTGGGTAAAAGACTATGCAGTGATACAAGACGACGAAACGCAGGTGGTGCTTTCTCATTATCCTATCGCCCATTGGTATAATCAATATCGTGGCGCTGTTCACCTCTATGGTCATGTCCATAACACCAAGGACTATCAGGCGTTTTTGCAGTATGCACAAATATGCAAAAACCTTGCCATACCATTTGAAAGCTATAACGTGGGCTGTATGCTCTATTATATGGACTACACCCCCAGAACACTTGATGAAATAAGGAGGAGCGCAAAATGATACTTATAACAGGCGATATCCACGGAAGCCACGATATCCATAAGCTCAGCAACAAAGGCAACCCCGACTTCAAGGATATTTTCAACAGCATGACAAAGGATGATTACGTTATAATTTGCGGAGATTTCGGACTTGTATGGAACAATGATAAGGAAGATATGTGGTGGAGAAGCTGGCTTAATGACAGACCTTTCACCACCCTCTTTGTTGACGGCAATCACGAGAATTTCGACCTCCTGAACGCTTATCCCGTGGAAAACTGGCATGGCGGAAAGATACACCGAATAGCCCCAAGCATTATCCACCTTATGCGAGGACAGCTTTTCGATATCGAGGGCAAAAGCTTTTTCACCATGGGCGGTGCAGAAAGCCATGACAGAGAGTTTCGCACCATAGGCATAAGCATATGGGAGCAGGAGCTTCCTAATAACAAAGAATACGCCCAAGCACTTTCCACCCTTGAAAAGTGCGAATACAAAGCCGACTATGTTATAACTCACTGCGCCCCTACAGATATCGAATATGAGGTAGAGCATGGAAAATGCACGTCCGCTTATAATTTCTACTATTCAGAAAACAGGCTCACAGAGTTTTTTCGTGACCTTGCAGAGAAAATGCAATATGAACGCTGGTTTTGCGGGCATTATCACTGCGACTATGTGAGCAAACTAAACCCGAAGTTTGAGATACTTTATGATAAAATAGTCACACTGCCTTAATAGTCTGACCTATGAGCTTATTGACCACGCACCCCTTTGACTTCCCACCCCCGCCATGCTATAATGATAAAAAAAGAGGTGACCCCACATGACCAATAAAGCATACTACCACCTGCCGGGGCTTTTCGAGTTTTATGACCTTTACGCCGCATTCCTGCCTATATTCCGTGAGCATAGAGAATATTTCTATGACTGGTGCGAAATAGGCTCTGTCTATGGCGCACCTGCCGACTGTATATGGGGCGGTGGACGAGCAGGCTTCGGCGAACATTCTCCACGAGAAGTCCTCGACCTTATGAAAGAATATAAGATTTCCTCACGGCTGACCTTCAGCAATTCCCTGCTAAGAGAAGAACACCTTTCAGACAAAAAGTGCAACGAGCTTTGCAGACTGTTTTCCCAAAGCCCGCTTCCACAAAATGGCGTGATAATATGCTCCAACCTGCTTCTTTCATATCTGAAAGAGAATTATCCCCACCTCTATTTTGTGTCCTCTACCACAAAAGTCCTCACCGAGTTTTCTCAGCTTGTAAACGAGCTTGATAATGACGATTTTTCCTGTGTAGTCCCCGACTTTCGCCTGAACAAAGCCTTTGATAAACTCTCCGATCTCACCACTGAGCAGAAAAACAAAGTGGAGTTTCTTTGCAACGAGTGCTGTTATTGGTAACTCGGAGAATGAAGGGCGTCCGAAGGCAGGTTTTTACTGCCTTTCATCCAGGTACACCAGCTGCGCCATTTGACCTCGTGAGCGGGTGCATTGACGTACATCTTCAATTGGTAACATTGACCACCCGTCACAGGAATGTCCTGATAGAGGTAAGTTTTACCTTCTATTCTTACCGCTTTACTTCCCTCCTGGGTCGGAGAGGTGACGCTGACTATCCGGGGAGTATATTCTTTACTGGAAACATCTGCATTCCAGTGATCGGGAAGATCGTCAATAAAATCGCTTTCAAAGCTTCCGTTTAGAACGAGGTTCGTTCCATTGCCTACGCCTGTACAGGGACCTTGGGGCTTGTCGACTTCCCAATCCGCTTCCTGCAGGATCGTTTCATCCCAATCTGCGAGTCGGGTGGTGATATCCAACTCGCTGGTGGCAGCCGGGTCTTTGAAAATGGCTTTGATCTCCGTTATCCGGTTGGCTAATATGGATTCGATGGGATGCTCCGGAGTGACAAATACCATTGAATTGGAAGAAAGGGTCAGAATAGCCTTTTCTTTTGGGGGAAATACCAGCAAAGTCGTCACCGAAGTACCGTTCTCGTCCGGCAAACCGATATTTTTAGTGATAGAACAATCGCCTTTATATTCTCCGGTCAGACTCATCTTTTGAGAGATATTACTCAGATTGATTTGTAAATCGGTTAACCATTCGGGAATATTCTCGATGGTCACTCTCAACATTCCGACTTTTCGGTTGAGGTCGAAAACGGCGCTGTTGTCGCCGTCCTGGGCCACGGTGAAATCACTTTGCCCGAGTAGATGATCTCCGGTTTCTGTTTTACCCGATTTCAGGAATATTTCGCCGGGCGGAAGATTATCGGCATATTCCCAATTTTCGGTTTCTTCGGCATTCGTAACGCAATAGCCGGTATATGTGCCGGGAAAAAGCTTCAGGTGAAGGACATTGTTGTCCTCTTTTTCGGGATTGACACTGTACCGGCTCATGCTGGAATGAACCTGATCGTAAACAAAAAACTGATACACTGAGGGAGAAGCTGTAATGCCGGACAGGCTACGTGTTCTGACATACATGGCGACATCTTGTTTGTCACCGTCACCAGGCCAGGGGGCCATCGAACGATGACAACCGACAGCCATAACTACCGCTAAGATATAAATCATGCGTTTCATGGTGAAAAATTTTTAATGAAATAATTAAAACAAGCAGCATTCAGGAGAGAAGAATGCAAGGAGTACAACCACTATAAAATTAAAGAAATTAGATAAAATAACCAAATTATAATTGATAAATCTGTTTGAAAAACAGGATATAATTCAAATTGAAGTGGAGATGACAATGATAAGCTATAACATGTAAGCAAAAAGAAATAAAAAAATAAGTATATGGATGTGTTAATATGTAAAAATCCACAGGATTCCGTTTCCGGAGTACTGTGGATTTTAAGCGATCATAAAAGGTTCTAATCTAATTCTTTCAGTATTTTTTCTACGTCACCCGGAACAACGCGTCCGAATACTTTTTCGCCGATCAACACGACGGGAGCCAGGCCGCAAGCCCCGACACAACGCAGACTGGACAAAGAGTATTTACCGTCGGGAGTCGTTTCCCAACAAACCAGCCGCCGTAATCCATTCAACATCATTATTATCTATTCCCCGGACATAACAAGCGGTTCCCATACATACGGAAATCGGATGTTCACCTTTGGGGGTCATAGTAAAGAATGAATAAAAGGTGACTACTCCATATACCTTAGATACCGGAATATTCAGCTTGTCGGCAACAATCCGTTGTACTTCTGCCGGAAGATATCCGAAAAGATGCTGTGCTTTATGTAAGACATTGATCAGTTCTCCCGGCTGATTTCCATGAGCATCACAGATTTCGAGTAACTTGTCTATTTTATGCTGAGGTAATTGTATTTCGCTCATAGTTTTCAATTAATGGTTGCTTTATTAAAATAGTGGGTATGTAATAAATGATGGGCTTTTTCGCTCAACGGCTTTCCGAGATATTCTTCATATAATTTGATAATATCCGGGTTTTCATGAGATTTCCGTAGCGGTTTATGTTCGTCTTCCTGATAAATGGCCTGACTGCGGGCTTTTAATAAAGCCGAATTGCCATGATGTAAAGGTTGGCCTCCTCCTCCGATACAACCACCGGGACAAGCCATGATTTCGATCGCATGGAATTCGGATTTTCCTTCCCGGATTTCATTCAAAAGTTTACGGGCATTTCCCAATCCATGAGCAATACCGACATGGAGCTCTACTCCGTTGAGTTTAATAGTTGCTTTTTTTATGTTCTCCAGACCCCGTACTTCTTTGAAATCTACTTTGTCGAGTGTTTTTCCGGTATAAAGTTCGTAAGCTGTTCGCAATGCTGCTTCCATCACACCACCCGAAGCTCCGAAGATTACTCCGGCACCTGTAGATTCTCCCAAAGGATGATCGAAATCTTCGTCCGCCAGGCTGTTGAAATCGATATTGGCCCGTTTGATCAGACTGGCTAGTTCCCGGGTAGAAAGAGAGTAGTTGACATCGGGATCGCCCTGTGTTGCGAATTCTTCCCGGGCACATTCGTATTTCTTAGCCAGACAAGGCATAATAGATACAACGATCAAATCTTCCCGGGGAATGTTCATCTTTTCTGCCCAATAGTTTTTAGCGATAGCACCGAACATTTGTTGGGGTGAACGTGCGGTCGACGGGATATCCAGCATATCGGGGAACTGATGTTCGAAGAAATTGACCCAGGCCGGACAACAAGAAGTCAGAATAGGGAGGCATACGTCTTTATCACCCTTGAGATAACGGGTCAACCGATCCAGTAATTCGCTTCCTTCTTCCATAATGGTCAGATCGGCAGCGAAATCGGTGTCGAACACTTTGTCGAAGCCCAATTGTCTTAAAGCAGCTACCATCTTTCCGGTAACAGAAGTGCCGGGGGTTAAACCGAATTCCTCGCCGAGTGCAGCCCGTACTGCCGGTGCCGTCTGTACGATAACGGTTTTTTTCGGATTACTCAGATCGCTGATCAGCCGATTCGTATGGTCGACTTCGGTCAGTGCTCCTACCGGACATACGGCGACACACTGACCACAGAAGGTACAGGCTGAATTGGATAAAGGTTCGTCGAAAGCCGGAGCTATCGTTGAAATGAAACCACGGTTTACAGCACCGAGTGCCCCTACGGTTTGCACTTCATTACACATCATCTCACAACGACGGCAATAAATACATTTGCTCATATCGCGGACAATCGACGGAGAGGTCTCTATCGGGAGAATATTCCGCTCACCGGCAAAGGGTATCTCGCGGATTTTTAATTTAACGGCCAGGTTTTGTAATTCGCAATTCCCGGATTTCGGACAGATCAGGCAATCGTTGGGGTGGTCCGAGAGAATTAATTCCAGTACGGTTTTCCGGGCATTGAGCACCCTGAGGCTACTGGTTTTTACCTTCATGCCGTTTTCACAACGGGTAGCACAGGCCGGAGCCAGGTTTCTCCGTCCTTCGACTTCGACGACACAAATACGGCAGGAAGCCGGAAGGTTGGTGATACACATGTCTTTCAGATTCATATAGCATAAGGAGGGGATTTGAATACCTACTCCCCGGGCTGCTTCGAGAATCGTCGTTCCTTTGGCCACCTCTACGATATGATTATCTATTTGCAGAGTTATATTTTGTTCCATGTTTTTTCGTTATGGGCTGTTATAC
>OODG01002880.1_pt1 | contig 9968 bp, 7 predicted proteins | sample 1671621 | NCBI WGS metagenome assembly OODG01 (sample SAMN06348175, study PRJEB24527) | human gut metagenome | biome: human gut; feature: ankylosing spondylitis patient; material: feces | host: Homo sapiens | place: China | collected 2015-10 | reverse complement strand
CTTCGACGGGGAGAACGTGCGGAAACTCACGGTGAAGCAGTGGACCGACATCCGCGGGCACGGCAAGTCCGTCCGCAAAATTTCTGACACCTCCATCACGCACGTCGATGCGTTTTCGGATTATCTGCGCGATTTGGAGGAATTCATGTCGGGTGTCGTCCTGCCGAGGACGGAGCATCTGCCGCGCGTGCTGTATGCGCACTCGATGGGCGGCGCGATTGGCGGCATGACGCTGATGAATCACCCGGAGTATTTCGCGCGGGCGGTGCTGACTGCGCCGATGATTGCGCCGTCGAGTGCGCCGCTGCCGCGCTGGGCGGGCAAACTCGCGGCGGACTTCATGTGCGCCATCGGCAAGCGGGAAGACCGCGCGTTCATCGGCAAGCCGTTCAGCCCGGAGAACGAGCCGTTCGAGACATCCTGCGCCACCAGCCGCGTCCGCTTTGACTACTACGAGCGCAAGCGCATCGACAACGCGCACTTGCAGAATTGTTCACCCACTTATGGCTGGGTACAAGAAGCGATTGGCGTGACGCAAGTGCTGCTTGACCCGGCGAAGGACAAGCAGATTACCACACCGCTGCTGCTCTGCCAAGCGTCACTGGACAAGACAGTCTGTCTGCCGGAGCAGAAACAATTCGTCGCGCAAGTCCCCGGTGCGAAACTTTCCACCTCAAGCAGCGTGATCTCCGCATCCATAAACTCAAGAATTTTATTAAAGCGGTCCTTCAGGGTTTTGCCTTCCAGCAGCGCCTGTTTTTCATTGATCTTCAGCGACAGATGCGAAGCAATGGTGTCCGCCAGTTTGTTGTAGTCCTCAATCTGGCTGACCGAAACCAAAACTTCCGGCGGCACTTTTTTGGAAAGCTTGACATATTCTTCAAACTGGGAAAGCACCGCCCGCGACAACGCCTCGGTTTCAACGTCGTGAACATTGTCTTCCGCCAGAATTTCAACATCCACCTGCATAAAGCCGTCAGCCATGATAAAATCGTCGATTTTCACCCGTTCCAGGCCTTCGACCAGCACCTTCACCGTGCCGTCGGGCAGCCGCACCAGCTGTACCACCGTGCCCAGCGTGCCGACCTTAAAAATATCCTCCGGCTTCGGGTCTTCGACCGCGGCTTCCTTCTGGGTGGCCAAAACGATGTTCTGATCATTGTCGATCGCCTGCTGCAACGCCTTTATAGACTTTTCGCGGCCGACAAAAAGCGGTACGATCATTTTCGGATAAACGACAATGTCACGCAGCGGAAGAATGGGATATGTTTCTTTGTTCATTAGCATTTTGTCCTGATTTGATTATGATAGTAATATATAGGTAATTATATTTAAACTGCAACCGCAAGAACGAATTTATTTGCGCGGCCTTCCGGCAAAAGACCGCGCTTCGGACACGGTCTTTTCGGCTAACGTTTTAATATTGCTGATTTTGTTTCACAACCCTGCGGATAAAGCGGATTTTGTTCTTCAGCTCCCGTTTGGCCTTTTTGTATTTCTCATGTTTCTTCCCGAAAGAAAACAGCGTCTTTAACTTATATTTCCGCAATTTCCGTTTTAATTTCGGCAGATACAGCGCTTCGTACAAAATCTGTTTGTCCCTGGTCAGTTCATTGATCTGCCGCTGCAGCATCTCCGCGGTTTCAAACAGGCGCATTTCTTCCGGACTGCGTTCCCTGACCGGCGCCGTCAGCGCGTTTTTCAACCATTTCAGCGAGCGCTCCCGTTCTCCGGCAAGAATTCTGTTAACCCGGGCATAATCTATGTCATGCAGCAGTTCCGCACGTCCTTCCGCCTCTTCGCAGCTGAACACGCAGCGGTCTTCCAGCCCGAACAGTTTAAACAGCGACTTGAAACGGCTGTATCCGCGCGCCATGTTGGCCAGACAGATGAACGGTTTGTTGAAAAGAATGGCAAAACAGACGCCGTGGAAAGAATCCGTAATAAAGAAACGACAGTTTTTGATATGATACAGCCAGTCTTCGACATCGGCATCAACTTCGTTTTTCGAAGCGTTTACCAGATTGATCGTCTTGCCGATCCCGTTTTTCTCACAGACGTATTCGACCAGCCGGAGCGTATCCGGCGACTGGTCAAGGACATAAGAAGTCACGTAACCTTCGTCCCGACAGGAAGAATTGCCGATCAGAAGATCCCACTTGCCGGGTTCGGGCAAAAAAACGGGATCCAGCACCTGCTCGGCCCTGACGCCGAAAACTTCCCGGCAAATATCCACGCCGTCGTCTTCGCGAACCGAAATACCGTCAAATCGCGACATATAATATTTTGTCCGTAAGGTATTTTCATACCCCCCTTCCCAACGGTCAAGGCCAAAGCTCGCGGCATAGGCGATTTTTCTGGCATTGAGCGAAGCAAAACTAAGCTGATAAATGTTTTTTCCCCGCGGCCAAAAATATTTGTACCGCCATATCTGGTCCGAACCGGCAATAAACGTCTGCATTTGCCGGTTCAGGCGGCGCAGGTCTTCAAAATCCGCACAAGGCTCCGTCAGATCAAGATATTTCCGCGAAAACCTGTCAGACAGCAGCCCTTCAAACTTCTCCCACCGGCAATGGTAATTGATGATCCCGGGAACCAGCCCCAGCTCCTTAACGCTTTCCTGCAGTGCGTAACAGGTCAGCAACGCGCCGTAGTTGTTTGAACTCCAGAAGTTCAAAATGCCGCAGTCGTATTTCTTTTCAAATTTTTCCGTCATTCTCGTCCGCTCGTCCGCCGTTACTTGCCGGTTTTGAAAAAAGAAAACAGCTTTTTCCAAAACAGTTTTTTCAAAACCCTGTCCATTTTTTTGGACATTTTCTTGTTAAAATGTATTTGCGAAGATTTCCCGCCGATGTCGGCCAGTTCCCCGGCCAGCGTTTCCCGCACCGGGTGCAGGTCTTTCTGCGTTTTGCCCATCAGGCCGAGGATTTTGGAATTGTCCATCACCCGGTCGACCATCCGGTCATACATAATCTGATACCAGCCGCCGGCAATTTTCGCATAGGTTTTCAAATCGACCGGCACGATCTCAAGCCCGGCAATTTCCCGGTAATAGCCGGCCACGTCGCCCCAGGTCTGCTTTTCCGCCGAACAGACATTGAAAACTTCGCCCAGAGCTTTGGGATTTAAAATCAGGCATTCAATCATTTCCGCCACATCGCCGGCCCAGGAAAAAGCGGCCTGTTTTTTCAGAATGTCACGGGCAAAAACCACCGGGCGCTTTTGCAGCATGCGGTGGATCAAAACGCCGGCCTCCAGCGTCCCCAGCTGAAAACGCAGTTTGGAAAAGGTGACCGACGGGCGGACGATGGTGTAATTGCCGCTGCCGGATTCCCGCAGAAGTTTTTCCTGCCGCGCTTTGGTCAGGGCATATTCGTCAGTCTTCCGGTATTTGGCGTCTTTGACCACGTCCAGAAGCAGCGGACTTTCTTCCGTAATCGGCTCCAGCCCGTTGTCGGCATAAACCCGGTAGGAAGAAAGGAAAATATATTGCTTCGCCGCCGCCAGCAGCTGTTTGTAGCGATCGACAAACTCAAAGGTGGAATACACCATAAAGTCGATAATACAGTCATAACCGTTTGCCAAAAGCGGCAGCAGAAAGTCGTCGTCTTTGGCGTTTCCTTCAATATAATGAATGTTGCCTTCGTCCGGGTGCCCGCTTCTTGAAGTAACATACACCTCATGCTCTGTTTGTTTCAGCCGTTCCAGCAGGTAAACTCCCATTGCACCGGTACCGCCGAGAATAAGTATTTTTCCCATTTTATCCTTCCTGCCGGCATTAGTGAGAATGTTTTCTTCTGAAATCGCGGCGTTTCTGCTTGTCCGGAATAAAGCAGGAAATGGCCTTAACCACGTTTGAGCATTTCTTCGGCTGTTTCACGCTTTCCCGACAAATCGCGTCCAAACCTTCGATTTCGCCTTCCGCCGTCGTAAACACTTCAAACAAAACCGGCTGTTTGAAACGGTTGACGTTCGGATCGCAGAAGTCGTCGACATGTTCCGCAAATTCCTTCTCGTCTTTGGCCGACATGTAAAGGAAACCCATCGATTCCGCCCATGCCCTGGCCGAGCCGTTGTGACCGGCGGCGGCAACATACGGATTGACATCTTCCGTCAACCGCTTGTTTAACCGGAACTCAACCCCCAGATTGTTGTTGACCAGACAGATCCGCACGTTGTTGGCAATATGCCGGTTGCCGAGGATGTTCATGTCGTAGAAAAACGCCAGATCGCCGATCAGCCCGAAATAAAGACGCTTTTTGTCGGCCATCGACTGCCCGACCAAAGTCGAAACCGGCCCGTCGATACCGAATCCGCCGACGTTGCAAATGCTGTCGACAGAGTTGTTCAGCTCATACATGTTCATGTTGCGCAAAGAATTGAGCACGGACAGGTGCAGCGAAGACTTCGGCGGCAGTTTCTTTGCCAAAACGCCGGAAACGAAACCGTTTGAAAACGCAAGCCCTTCCGTTTTCAAACTGCTGATTTCCCGTTCCAGCTGCGTATAATAGGCATGATTGCTCTTTTGTCCGGCCGCTTCGCTCAGCAGACGGAAAAAAGTTTCTTCCCGGCACTCGAAAAAGTTCTTGAGCGTGCCGTAGCGTTGTTTGATTTCGCCGTCTTCGGCCACCCGCCAGACTTCCCCTTTGGCAAACAGGCGGGCGACGGAATACTGTCCGCAGACGCCGCCGGTGTCGATGATGATTTCCGGAACGTTTCCGGTGCCGACGATATCAAAGGCCTGCCCGATCAGGATTTTGTTTTTGCCGTGATAGTTTGAAGTGTGGTCGGCAAACACCGCCGCGTCATGGGTATCAAGAAAGGCTTCGATCGCTTTGGTCAGTTCCACACTCATTTTCTTGTGAGCGCCGATCATAATGCCGATTCTTTTGCCGGCCAGCCGTTTTTCGACCGAACGGAGCGTTTCCTTTTTAAACAGATCTTCGGCACTCCAATAGTCCAGCTTGGTTACCTTGGGCAATTTTTCCGTACTGCAGGTATAGCTTAAAGTCAGCAGATTGATATGCACCGGTCCGCCGCCTTTTACCAGCGATTTTGTCAACGCCGCGTTGAGCAGCAGCTCGCAATGGCGGGCGGTTCTGGCATCATTGACCGCCGGCAGCGTCACCGAACAGACTTTCACGTCGTTTTGCGAAACGCTGCGGTCCGTATACTGCGGCGTAATATTATACGGACAACCGAAGTCGTGGCCGCAGGTCACCGCAATAATCGGCAGATGGCGGTAATAAGCTTCCGTCATTGCCGAAAGATAGTTGCGGCTGGCCGTCGCCCCGGTACAGGCGATAACTACCGGTTCGCCGGTTTCAAAAGCGATGCCGGTGGCAAAATAAGCCGCACTCCGTTCGTCGATCACCGAATAGGCGGTAAAGAAATCGTCCTGCTGTATGCTTTCCGCAAAACCGTAATTTCTGGTTCCCGGCGAAATGACCACATTTTTGATGTTATACTCTTTCAGTAATGCAACCAGCAATTGCGTCGCTTTGTCGTCCGTGTACATAAAAAGTTCCCCATAGTTTAATTGTTTTTCATTTTGATTCTGATTCCGCAGACAATGACGGTTCTGTGCCGCACCCCTTTTTCCACGCCGAACAGGCGGGAAAACAGTTCTCCCGTCCGCTGCCGCAGCCAGCTGCGGCGGACAATGCGTTTAAATTCGTCCAGTTTCGTGTTTTTAAGGCTGCCGACGTCATGCCGTTCGTCAATAAAACGGAAAAACTCACGCATTTCCCGATAAAAATCCTTGCGCAGCTTATTGTTCATCGCGGTAAAACGGTTATACCAGAAAATAAGGCTGTTGATGCAATAGGGCAGAAAAGAACGGTAAAAAGTTTCCGCATGTTCGGAACCGCCGATGATTTCATACCCCTGCTTAAAGGCGGTCAGGCTGTCGCGCCAGTTGGAATAATCCGAAATCAGCGAATTTGAACGCATCAGGTGATAGTAAAGCGGCCGCTTTTCAACCGACACCGTATCGGCTGAAACCACCGCTTTCATAAAAAACGGAATATCCTCGCACAACCTCAGCCCGGCAAAACGAATGCCGTTTTCATCCAAAAACTTCTTCCGATAAATTTTATACCAGCTTTCCGAAGTGCGAATGAAAGGCGGTGTCAGCTCATGCAGACGGAGAGCCGGCTTGCCGAAGACTTCGGCAAAAGGCGCCAGCCGATGGGCGTCCGCGTTTTGCCGCCCGCTGTCTTCCATATAAATATAAGTGTTGAAATAGGCAAAGTCGTTACCGTTTTCGGCAATGCGCCGGTATGCGGTTTCCACCGCGTCGGGTTCAAACCAGTCGTCGGGATCGCAGAACATGACGTATTCCCCCGTCGCTTTTTCCAGCCCCAGATTCCGCGCCCTGCCCGGTCCGGCGTTGCCGTCCGAAGAAAAAAACTTCACCCGGCCGTCGCGCGCCGCATACTGTTCCAGAATTTTTCCCGAACGGTCAGTCGACGCATCATCGACGCAAACGGCCTCAATGTTTACCATCGTCTGGCCGAGGAGGCTGTCCAGACATTTCGGCAGATATTTTTCGACGTTGTAGACCGGAATAATCACCGATACGGCGGGTAGTTCAGACATTCTTTTTCTCTTACAGTTTTTCCGACAGACAGAATATGTCGAATAGTAATGCATAAAAACAATAAATGCAACACCGATTATCCGCGTATCTGCATAACTGGTTATATAAGCAAATCCCCGGACAAAAGCCGGGGATTTCCAAAGGGTTGACAGAACTTCGCGTCAGGCGGCCCTGCTCATTTTTCTGGCAGCGAATTCGTTCATCCTGGCGATCACGTAATCCAGGTCCTCGTTGTCCAGATACGGAGTCATCGGGATCGAAAGCGCGGTCTTCGACAAACGTTCGCAAACCGGCAGGGAACGGGTGTTCCACTTGGCATAGGCGGTCTGGGTATTGACCGGACGCGGATAGTAAGCGCCGCAGGGAATGCCGTTTTCTTTCAGATAGGACATCAGCTCGTCACGGTCTTCGCAGTGAACGGTATAAAGGGCATAAGCCGAACGGCAGCCTTCCAGAATCTTCTGCTTGCCGAAATATTCGCTCAATTCGCTGTCATAGCGTTTGGCAACCCGGCAGCGCTCTTCCAGTTCCTTGTCGAAAACCGTCAGCTTCTGTAAAAGAACGGCGCCCTGGAAAGAGTTCATGCGGCCGGTCATGCCCAGACGGACGTTGTCATAATGGTCTTCCGGGCTCATACCGTGAACGCGGCAGGACTTGACCAGTTCGTTTTCCTCGTCGGTATCGGAAAATACCGCGCCGCCGTCACCGTAACCGCCGAGCGGTTTGGTCGGATAGAAGGAAGTGGCCGTCATGTCGGCGATCGAACCGGCCTTTTTGCCTTTGTATACGGAACCGTAAGACTGGCAGGAATCCGCCAGCACCTTCATGCCGTTCTCGTGAGCGATTTTGATGATCTCGTCATAATTGCAGGGAGAACCGAAAATATCAACCGGGATCACCGCCTTCAAATTCAGTTTTCCTTCTTTCTTAACCTGGTCGATCGCGCGCTGCAGGTCTTCCGGATCCATATTGTAAGTGTCGGGATCGGAATCCACGAAAATCGGGGTTGCTCCCAGCAAAACCGGCGCTTCGGCCGAAGCGACGAAAGTAAAGGAGGAAACGAAGACAGCGTCGCCTTCCTTTACGCCCCAAGCCATCAGGGCCAAAGTCAGGGCATCGGTTCCCGAACCGCAGGTGGAACAATATTTAACGCCGGAATATGCGGCCAGTTTCTCGTCCAGTTCCTTGGTTTCCGGTCCCTGGCAGTAGGCGCCGTGGTTCAGAATATTTTCAAAAGCCTTCAAAAACTTGTCCTGCCCGATGATGTTCTGGGAGGTTTTGCAGTCAAACAGCATAATCGGTTTGTTGGGTTTGCTTGTCATTATCCATAGTCCTTATCAAAGTTTTCAACTGAAGCGGATGTTACGACAAAACCGACGGGAATGCAAAACACAAAAAATTTCCGGATTGTAACAATCAGTTTTGCAGGCGGAAGGATTCTGATAAAATTATACCCAGCCGCGCTTCTTTTGTCGTTGATATTAAGCTTCGTCATTGCTATATTAGGCAAAAAATCACCGATTCTTTTATGAAAGGATTTATCTTGCCCAAATATTCGTTACTGCTTGCCGTTCTCTTAAGCGGCGCCGCTTTCGGCGTTCAGGCCGCCGAAGACGATTCCGGCTGGCTCGAAAGCTACAACCGTTCGATGTTCAACTTCAACTACCAGCTTGACAAATACACGCTCAAACCGCTGGCCGAAGGTTACCGCGCGATAACCACCCCCGACGTCCGTAACCGGGTCACTTCCTTCATCGGCAACATGCGCGAACCCATAACCGCCGTCAACCACACCCTGCAGGGAAGCATTAAAGACACGTTTGTGTCGGTCGGACGTTTTCTGATCAACAGCACGCTTGGCCTGGGGGGAACTTTCGACGTTGCCGAAGGCTGGGGACTCAAACGCAATTCCACCGACTTTGACGCCACGCTGGCCACATACTGCGTTCCCGACGGCCCGTTCGTCGTCGTGCCCCTGCTGGGACCGGCCACGCCGCGTTCGCTCGTCGGCCTGACGGCGGATGCCGTCGCCAGCCCGATGTACTGGGGACCGCTGCAGGACAAAAACTACGCGGACAAAATATCCTACAGCTACGCTGCGGTGGTTGCCGTCAACGCCCGCGAACGTTCGCTTGACCTCTTAAACGACCTGGAAAGCAATTCGGTCGATTTCTACACCACCGTCCGTTCGGCATATATGCAAAACCGGCAGGCCATGAACAACCTTTGCGCAGGCAAACGGCAAAATCCGGCGGCCAGTTACGATTTTGACTTTGAAATTGAAGACGAAGACGATTTTGAATAAAGGGAAAACACTATGAAAAAAACGATTCTTGCCGTATTGGCATCCGCATTCATGTTAACGTCGTTCCCGGTTTGCGCCGCCGTCGACGCCGGCAAAGCCGAGAGCTTTGTCAAGAAAATCACCAAGGAAGGAATTGAGGAAATCATCGATTCCAACGTTTCGCAAAGCGAAAAGGACAAACGCTTTGAAAAACTTTTCAACGAAGCGCTTGATCTCAAATTCATCGGACAGTTCGTGCTCGGACGCTATTGGCGGCAGGCCTCGCAAAGCCAGAAGAACGAATTTATCGAAGTTTATCGTCAGCTCAACGTCAAAACCTGGTCCAAACGCTTCGACGAATTTAAAGGCAAGGACTTTATTTTTGAAGGTACCTCTCCTTCCACTTCCGCCAACCAGGTTTTCGTCAATTCCAAAGTACCGATGGACCAGGGAAAACCGGCCACCGTCGTCTGGCGCGTCAAACAAAACGGCAGCAGCTTCAAGATCGTCGACATCATCATTGAAAACGTCAGCCTGGCGATCACTGCCCGCAACGAATACACGGCGTTCATTAAAAATTCGCCGTCCGGCATAGACGGTCTGATCAAAGACCTGAAGGCCAAAGTAAAATAAACCGTTTTCCGCCCCCGTTACCGGGGGCTTTTTATTGCGGACGCAGACGCTCCTCCGACCGGCGGCCGTTATTTAACCTGCCGGCCGACACGGCAAATTTTCGTCAATTCCACTCTTCCCCGTGTTCAACAAAACGAAGGTTTTGTTTGTCCTCTCCGCCGCCGCAAAGCTGTCGGCAAACCTTTCCTTCCGCCCTGTCCGCAGCGCCCCGCTTTTCCGCTTTTCCTTCCGCCTGATCCGCGCCGCCCAGCTTTCCCCGCTTTTCCTTCCGCCTGATCCGCACCGCCCCGTTTTCCCCGCTTTTCCTTCCGCCCTGTCCGCAGCGCCCCGCTTTCCGGCCGCTTCCCGGTCGCACATGCCGCAATATTTTAAATTTTTGTCTTGAAAACCTGCAATGCCTGATTATTTGAAAAACAGTAATGTTCTTTTAGAAAGGAAACACCATGGGAA
>OODG01002879.1_pt1 | contig 9971 bp, 10 predicted proteins | sample 1671621 | NCBI WGS metagenome assembly OODG01 (sample SAMN06348175, study PRJEB24527) | human gut metagenome | biome: human gut; feature: ankylosing spondylitis patient; material: feces | host: Homo sapiens | place: China | collected 2015-10 | reverse complement strand
GTTATAGCATTGACAATCACCAGCACATCATCCGATATATTTCGCGCCCGCACCGTCACCTCACGCGTCTGCCCCATAGGCACATCGCCCAAGGCCACCGTAGTGGCGTCGAATTTCAGATATCTGTCGGTATCGGCCTCCACGCCCGACATATCCACGCTTTGTTCCAACGCTGCGGCATTGGCCTCATACAAAGTCTGCGTGTCGCTGCGCCTGCCTCCACACGAAACGGACAACAAACACAACGACACGCCGACAAGTCTTACGGCCACACTATAACTACTACGGTTCACATTTATCAATGTTTATCAATTCAGTTCTTTTCATCCGGAACGTAAACCCCATCGTGAGCGAGCATATTACCCACCACCTTCCGAAATAAATTATTCATTGCTTCACTTGATTGTGGATTGCCAACAAGTATTATCCGGTTTTTTACATCAATCAAATAACTTTTAACTAACTTATTGGATAACACATGTGCATTATCCTTTGCGAAAACATGGTTGACATCAAAATAAACACTGTGGCTAAAATAATATCTATTCAACTCATCTATTAAATCACCAACAGCCTGATTACCTGGATCTACAATAAAAAAGAAATCGACATACTTCGTCCAATCATTCTCTTCCATAAAATTATCCCATAAATACATGGATTTCATACGACAAATAGAACATTCATTTGCCCCTATATAATGCACATATCGAAGTTTTTTACCAGCCACATTCTCGCTCGCGACATTATTATTGAATTCAACCATTTCGTCCACAGATAAAACGACCGCCTGCAACTCAAGCTCAGTCAATTCGTTGGCGGACTTAAAATACTCACATGATACCGAAACGCACAAAATCAAAAATATTACAACGAAATGTTTTATCAATTTTATAAACATATTCACATAATTTAGGCCTCAATAAATTCAAAGGCTCTAATTTGTCCTAACTATGGTTATCCGCTGCATATATTTATGCCCCAAGTACATTTCATAACTTCGATCGTCCAAAGGCTCACACATGATGAGTTTCTCGTCATTCGGGCCGGACAGCCGCAGTTCACCCTTTTTGACGTTATATCTGTACCTGTATACCGAGTCGGCAAAATACCCGAAATTAAAATCTGAGGATATCGTCACCTTACTTTTATCAGGATGGAAAGTCATTACCGGCATCGACGACACCTCTACGCCGTCGCGCATGGCCTGGGGCGTAGAGGTGAACCCCATAACGGAATATCGACCAGGCGTTATCCTATTCTTTTCATCCGTACATGCCGTGCATATACTCAGCAGCCATACAACGGTCATGACCGCCATAAATACTCTTCTCATTTTGTTTTGCATATTGCCAATACGGGGTTTGAATTCTCGGAAATCGCGGGGAATTGATCCTGCAGCACCTTGAAGGACATAATATAGTCTGGCGAAAGAACACCTATGATCGCATCTTTGGTGGCGGTTGTCATACGCCCAATATTGGGAACGTCATATTCTATGTCGTCATCCGTCTCGACGTAATGACACTCCTTTGTCTTTTTGTCATAAAACAGCACGACCTGTTTTTTCATATCAGTCAACGACACCGTCATCCATGTCTCAGTTTCCATATAGTTGAAAATAGAGTAGACCGACCCTATATGGTTTTCCATCAAGGCTACCGGATTACGACGGACCGACTTGGGCATCTTTATGTCGACATCCAGTTGGTAGGCGACGAATGCCGTGTCGGCACAGATCATGTACAACTCGTTGCGGTACTCAGTAGCGGAGGTATATACCTGATCCCCGTAATGGTGAAAATAGCGCGGAAATAATCCTCCGTTGAACAGATAATCGTCATCCATTGTCATGATCTGACGCTTGAACACTCCCGTAGAGTCTACTTGCCAAATACCACGCTTAACGCCCTGCATGTAATCATGCGTAAAGAAAACATAGTCACCGTTGTCGAGCACCGCAAAATCGCGCGGCACGTCATCCCCGATTGGAACATAATAGAGGAATTCGTCTTCCGGCGAATATACGCACACCCTATGCGTGGCCATATCGTATATCGAAACCTTACCCGTGCGACCACATACGTCGAACCCCATCATCGAAACATACTCTCCGCGCCCGCGGCCATGATGACTGAAACTACGGATGAACTTACCGCTCTTGTCGAATTGGAGTACAATGTTATTAAACGCATCGCCGACATAAATACCCCCATCGGTAATACGTATGTCGGAGATTTTGCCTATGAGCGATTCCCCGTCGGAATCGTCCAAATAGACGTATGACACATCCTCGAATATATCCGACATACGGAGTGGCTTGGATTCATTCTTTGTCTTGAGCTTTACCGGCAACACGACCGTGCCGGGATGCACCGGCGTTACGTCGGCATTCCGGCACGATGTTGCAACTCCGGCTGCGAACAAGACCGCTACGAGTGTTTTCAGTTTCATAGTTATAATCAATGAGCAGGACGAGGTACAACCCTTTTACAAATATCATCTTCTTTTGAAAAATCGCAACCATCCATATCTGTACCCACAAGACAACATATATATCTAGAAACAGTTGAACCAAATGTAAAACCTGGATCCTTATAATGCACAGTTATACTTCCAGTCCTACTCGTTTCAACCCATATGGGACCAGATGCAAAATTACGTACAAGGTCTGAAGATTCAGATCGAGCCAACGCCTCCAGATTAGCCGACATCAAGTTTGTCACCCTTTGACCATTAAATACCTTGTACCCCACAACTGCGGTTGCCGACATAACCAATGCCGCACATGCCAAAATAATCGTTTTTTTCATTGTTAATATAGATTAAAAATAATGTGTGTAATCAGGGAATACGCTATAACAACCACCCAATATTGCATATTCAGCAACGGAGCGTATGTTTTTATACTTTTTCGACTATAAAAATAGTCAATATAAATAACTTATGCAAAAAATTCAATGATTATTTTGCGTATATTGACGTTTTATATCATATAACCTCTATTTATGTCATATATAAGCAATATTTATCAGTTATCACATACATCATGCTACACTCCAATTTTGCACCCACAATACAATTCGCGGACAACAATACAAGTATATAGGTTCAATCAATACCAGTGGACTTCGCCATTTTCATATATAAAAGTTCTATTTTGAACTCCTCGAGACAGGCCTTTTATAAAATAGAGGCCATTGCACGGCACGTTTTTAAAATCGAGATATACATTCTCCGCCGTTTGCTTGTCATGCAGATGCCATTCTCCGTTAAGCCAATAATAGAATTCGTATTCATCACCCGGACAGATGTCATTACCGTCGCCGCGGCGGATATACGCTATTTTCTTCAACGAGACTGGCTTCCCGAAATCAAATCCGGCCCAACGAAAACAATCGGTACTGTCAACTGTCATATACGTCAACGGATCATTATCACATATATGTTGCGGTGTATCATATCGTTCATTACGAACAACTGTTGCCGGATAGTATAACTCGCCTCCAACAATACTGTCTCGATCATAAAAATATATTTCAGCGAAATCTGATGCTTGAGGTCCGGTAGACCGCAGACGCCAATATCTGTACGGCAACGTATCAGTTACACATACCTCTCCCGCGAGAAATTTATTCGCCGGGAATTGTGCTACGACATGCGGCTTAACGAAATATTTATCGTTGGCAGCCTCAATGGTACCACCATGCAGATATTTAACATTTCCATATATGTGACTGAACGCCGGAAATTTTCTGCGCAGCCTGACATCCTGCATACGAGAAGTATCAGCCTTTATACAGTTGACGCGTTTTCGTACATCAACTATGAAAGGATGCGACAATGGCTTTATCTTCTTGTCCTCATATGCTACGACCATATAAAGAATATCGAGTCCCACATCATTGAAGGATGCTTTCCGCCGTTTTATACGACATATGTCCATAGGTACCCAATCAGAATTATCGAATACAGCAAGATATGCATATCCGTCCTGCGAATCAACATCAGATAACAACGGGATAGTTATATCGGTCGTACGGCCATACTCAGCCGTAACATCCCGTATGAAAAGTGCGGATAGTGAAGGTGGAATATTTCCTCCGCGTTCGACAACCTCCATCAAGAGCGGATGAGGGGCATAGCTCATGCGATATACCTTCGCCATAGCGTTATCAGGATAATGATACGCTCCCGGATATTTATTAAAAGGCTCATAATCAGGACTGCGGCGTCGACTTACATATACATTGTTCCAATAATGAGGACCACCACGATCAGCCCAACATGGCGTAAAATCGAATGATACGGGTAAAGATTTGCTGCGGCAGTTAAATAACCCCAGACGCGACCGTTCAAGACATGTCCCATATGGTTGTATAGCAAGTGTTTCAATATTCAGAATATCTATATGATCCATCCCGCTGATCTGACGAACCTCCATACGCAAACTGTCGGAGTTCTTATAAAAATAAGTTATAGCCTCGGTGGCACGACGCACATTGTACTTCAGTTCATCTATCTCCACTTGCCAGTCCAACTCCCCTCGCCACGTTTTACTCCACCGTTCTTTCCAGTCATCAATAGGTTGCATTTCAAGGCATTTATACGGGAGAACATACTCGCAGAAATCATCAAATTCAAGATGCTGCAGGAATCTTGATGTCTCCCATTGCTCGAAAGAGTAATCGATATTCCATATAAGATAATCAGACGTAATCTCGAGAATATCGAAAACCGGCTTAAGGCGCGGCTCAAACTCTGCCGAGATAGCCGATGCTTTGGCTGCCACTAGCGTATCACCCTTCTCGCTATTACGGAATAACGAGTCCATTTTAGTACAATAATCATGATACACATCTGCCGGATAAGACCTGTGGTACGGCATATTTTCGATAAGATATTGCGCCGCACGCAGTTTGAGACTGTCGGCCGGATCGGACGCATAATGCGCTAACACCTTTTCCAGTTCTGCGCGATTGTCGCCTGCATAGCGCAACGCTCGCTCCAAAGAAGCATGCCGCTCAGTACATGCGACAAGCATTATGCACAATGTCGCAGCAATACAAATAACCTTAAATTTATTCATCATATCGGTATATTTCTAAGTTTATAATTAACATCATAGGCCATATACTTCACTTGTTATTTTTGTCCCCAACAATCAACAACGATTTATACAACTGCGAATCAATATAGCCCCACTATTTCGGTGACATGATATATAATAATCATTGTATATTCTATATTTTCCGCCACAACCTATGCCATCGGAATTCATCGGCACATCGGTCGCGCGAATAAGATATTCTACACACCACTCCTATAATGAACTCCTCGGGGACGAATCCCAGATAACGGCTATCCTTTGAATTGGCCACATTGTCACCGCAGAAGTAATAATAGTTTTCAGCAAAAGCATAATATAGCAACGGAATATCGTCGAGATAAGCCGTATCGTTTTTAAATTGCACCTTTCCTCGCGTCTCATACTCCACAATCGTGCGATAGAGTTTATAGTTGCATATGTCCATTCTTATCGAGTCTCCCTTCCGTGGCACATACAAAGGCCCCATATCCTTTATCGTCCATCCGAAAAGCTTGTCGTCACAAGGGAAAGCACGCATCACTCCCCTCGAGAACAAGGAATCTGGCATCGCCGCAAGTTTCCGTTGCTGAAGCGTATCCCCTATAGGGCGAGAATAATTATTGTTGTAGAAACGGCTGTCACGTATCGCAATAGTGTCGCCCGGCGTACCAATACATCTTTTGGCATAAACGTAATTTATTTTGAACTCAATCATATTTCTATCATAACCATGCGGGGCGTTAAACACGACAATATCATTTGGCCTTATACGCCTAAAACGGGGCATACGCCAAGAATCCAAAGGGACCCCCTCGCCGAAATTAAAATTACGGTATATGCGGGCGCCAAAAACAAGTTTGTTGACCAAGATTCGATCTCCAGCAATAAGCGAAGGCTCCATAGAGCCCGAGGGAACCACGAACTGATCACATATGAATATTCGGCAAAAAGCCCAACAAAAGACACAACCCCAGCCGATACCCAAACACCATAATATTATTTTTGCAATACGCTCCAACATGCTTATCTATATTTTTCTATCAATAGCCACAACTCTTTCTTCAATTCGCGAGTTTGCTCGGATTCGACCTTAACATTCATTCTTAGGGCAGTCTGCGCTGTCTCGACAGCTCTTTTGCTGTTACCAATACGGTCATACATCATAGCCTTGAGATATAACGGATATATACGCGAGGGGATCATATCGTGAGCCATAGAATAATATTCTTCAGCACGCGATATATCTCCCATAGCTTCACTATTTTTCCCCATAATATTATAAAACATGGGATCGCTACTTTGTTGAGCCCCATAAAAAAGTATTTCATTGCTCAACGAGTACTCACTCAACTTATGTAATGCATACCCGTAATCATACAGGAATCGGAAGTCGTATTTCAGTATTTCGTACAACTTTACTCCATCTTCTATAATATAGTCATACCGTTCCGAACTCATCCAAACCCTCACATCTTCCCATGCTGCGACGGCAGTCGCCCGCTCACGACTTCTCTTATCCAATACTGGTATCAATGCCAAAAGTACAGCCGACACCACACAATATAAGTATCGGGCGATATTATCCCGCTTTGACCCAACACCCTTGTATGATACCGATGCTGCAAGTAATAAAACAAACATTAACCGCAGAGGTAATACAGAAAACGGGTAGGAAAACATGGCGAAAACTGCTGCTGCCATCAGCCCATAACCATATGGATCGTGACGTCGCACACCAGCCAAACATCCACTCACCACCATTGCAACAAGACTTAACATTCCCACAACTCCTGTTTCAGCTCCAAATTGCAAATATTCGTTGAATCCCGATTCCGGACACCCGGCTACCATACGTTCCGCTTCGGGTCGCGCCTTTTCCGAAAAATATTCTGCCTGTTCCTTTCCGAAAGCCCCGGCAAAGTTTCCAAGGCCCACCCCGCGCAACATATTGTCGCATATAATGCGACTATCCATCTTCCATATTAACAAGCGACCATCTGCCGATTGCCGTTTGGCATAATATGATAAAACGCCTATCGCAAAAATTGCAGATATGGCCACAAATACCCATAGAGAGAATTTCCAACGATGCTGTGTCCATAATTCGCCAATACAGCTAACCAATGTAGTTTCCCTGACAATAAATATTAAGGTTGCAAATCCCGCAGCAACCCATGCCGCTCGGCTCATCGTCGCGGGAATAACAATTATGGATATTACTGCAGCAGCAACCGCAGTAAAATAAGCCGCACGCCATATATAGTGACGTATAATACCATATGCCTCTTTATTTCGGAAATTCTCTAAAGGTATCCACGAATAAGTCAATACATATACCACAGCGCATACTGCAATAGGTACGATGAAACCGGCAAAGGGACCAGGATTGAAGAATGTCCCCGTAATCTTGAAAAGGCTATGATTAGAGTATGTCACCCCGAATGCCTGACGTATTCCTGTAACGCCCTCATATATGGCAAGACAGAATAACAACGCCATGACCGCATTCTTAAGCTTAGGTTCCGCTGAGAAGGCCATCCTCATTGCCAAATAAAACATAGCAGCCTGCGTAAATTCCTCGTAACGAGGGTGCTTTGCCCCATAGCATAAAGCACTGAACACAACAGTCATCGCAATTAACGCAGCGAAAGCATCCGTCAAACAGAATCCTATCTGTTTACCTGAAACAATGAACCGTACAATGGATATCAACAACAAACACGCGGTAAGGCCGTGTACTTCAGGCATTATCATGTCAGCACTTTGCGATGGCATATCCACCGCAATACATAATAACCATGCCGTAATTGCACACACAATTACGGCACAGCAAAAACGTACGATACTATTTGACATTATCGCTCCAGCCATCGCCTACATATCTGTTTCAACGACACATGTCTTGTATAACATCCTTATACAACTTCCACATCGTGTCATTATAAAGCGGGCTACCTACAACAAGCACTTTCCCATTCTTGTCAAGCAACAACGTATGGAAACGTTCGTCTTGAGGTATTTGCTGGTTCAACGCCGCGAAACCTCCTTTTGCATCCAGCACCACATTATAATCGGCATTGTTTATTATCGTTGTTCTTAATACCGACTTGTATTCATTGTTTTTTGGGGACATGAGAAAGATAAAATCAACGGCTGGACAAATATCAGCCATACTATCTATTATGTAGTCCCATTCCGAGAGTTTATTTATGGCACACGTTCCGCATGCCATAGAATCATAATAGACAAGCACATGAGCCTTCTCCGCATCAACGGAAAAAGATCGGGTTTCACGCCCCGCCACCTGCCTCAGCGATTGAGGGAACTCTATTTTTGACCCGACTAACTGCTGTACATCGTGGCTTATCCTACGATTCTCACACCCCGTAATCAGGGAAAGACTCGTCAATAAAACCAATAATATTATATTTTTCATATTAAAAATATAGAGAATAATCATTCAAAACACATAGTCATCTTTTCGAATGTATTTTCGCGCAGATTGAATGCATATATGTTTTGTCCGTTAACACAGAACGAGAAGTAACGCTCTCCCGGAAGTTGCAAAATAGAAACAGGCCGGCAATCATGTTCAATATCGAAGACAATAATTTTATTTGCGCGGAATTTATCCAGATTGTCTGCCAGCAGTACATATAGTCTCCCATCGGATATGTTGCAATCCGTTACCAAAGCCCTGTATTGATTGACAGCGAGTCGTTCCGATGCATTCTTTTTCATGATTTGCAACACCAAATCCACATCCGAGTAATCTACCTTTCGCTCAGACTTAAGCGTTTGTCTGTCGAAAATTTCAATATACGGGAGATTATCAGACACGGTTATGATTCTGTCGCGGTAAGCCAATGTAAAACGGGCGTTACGGTAGTGGGTCTCCTCTTCCGTACCAAATCGGTAACGTTCACCGAAACTGCGAATTGCACCGTCTGCCGACATGGATATTATGGGGCCCTGATCGCCACTCGTATAGAAATATCGCCCGTTACTCCATGCAAAATCCTTGTTCGGCAATGACAATCCTATGTCGGTAACCCCCACGAATTCTCCGTCGATGGTATAATGTTTAAATGCCCCGTAACAAAGAACGGCAACCGTATCACCATCGATGTCAAATGACGACGGATCCATGAGTTCGCTTGTCGCGCGCCCCTTGCGTCCTATGGTGTGCAACAATTCGAATTCATCGTCCATGCACAATATCTGCGATCGCCCCATGCAACATGCATATATGCAGTCACCGCAATATTTCATCGATGTTATCTCCGAAAAATATGTGCTGTCTGACAGCATGTCCACCGATTTCACCTTTTGAGGTTCTATAGTCGGTATTGATATTGCTTGCCGACCGCACGCCACGAAGGTCGATGCAATAAACAATATAAGCAACCTCCTTTTCATTGTATCAAGCAATAATATTAACCATTGCACCTGGATATTATTCCGTCACATTCAACGTACCTTTCTGCGGGATATCTATGACATTCTCTAAATCCAGTACAGCTGACTTTATTATATGCCGGATTTAGCATATCGCAGGCTAAAGTAACCTCACATTTTGCAGTTCCCTCGGATTGAGTCAACGCCTCGATATTGGCTTTCATAAAAGCAGACATCTGAGATTGGTTGTAAACCTTGTACCCTACTACAGCAGCAGCTGACATAACCAGTATTGCACCGGCTAAAAATAATTTTTTTTCATATCGTTTAAAATTTAGGTTATATGTAGCGTGTAATGTCGGGATGGTAAAAAAGTCCAAAATATAATTGGCTCATATTGTGTCATAAAGTTAGTTTGTCGGCATGAAAAAAGCAAAAAATCACCGACATAATATTCACAAAATGCAAATATTATGTCGGTTTG
>OODG01002873.1_pt1 | contig 9994 bp, 8 predicted proteins | sample 1671621 | NCBI WGS metagenome assembly OODG01 (sample SAMN06348175, study PRJEB24527) | human gut metagenome | biome: human gut; feature: ankylosing spondylitis patient; material: feces | host: Homo sapiens | place: China | collected 2015-10 | reverse complement strand
CGTAGAAGAGAAATGGCAAAAAATCTGGGAAGATAAGGGTGTGTTCCATGCAAGTGATGACACAGAAAAAGAAAAGTTTTATGCTCTTATCGAGTTCCCGTATCCATCGGGACAGGGCCTTCATGTAGGTCATCCCCGTCCGTACACAGCACTTGATACAGTTGCAAGAAAACGCAGACTTGAGGGTTACAATGTTCTTTATCCTATCGGTTGGGACGCTTTCGGTCTTCCTACCGAGAACTATGCAATCAAGAATCACATTCACCCTGAAATTGTAACAAAGAAGAATATTGCCCGTTTTAAAAAGCAGATTCAGTCACTCGGTATTTCTTTTGACTGGAGCAGAGAAATCAATACAACAGATCCCGAATACTACAAGTGGACTCAGTGGATTTTTATTCAGCTCTATAAGCACGGTCTTGCTTATAAAAAAGAGATGAATGTAAACTGGTGTACTTCATGTAAGTGCGTTCTTGCAAACGAAGAAGTTGTAAACGGCGTTTGCGAGCGTTGCGGAAGTGAAGTTGTTCACAAGGTTAAGTCACAGTGGATGCTTAAAATCACAGAATATGCAGACAGACTTATCAATGACCTTGACCTTGTAAATTATCCTGACAGAGTAAAAGCGCAGCAGAAGAACTGGATTGGCAGAAGTAAGGGTTCTGAGGTTGACTTTACAACTACAACAGGCGACACACTTACAATTTATACAACTCGTGCCGATACACTTTACGGTGCTACATACATGGTAATTTCTCCTGAACACCCAATGATTGAAAAGTGGGCTGACAGGATTTCTAATATGGACGAAATCAAGAAGTATCAGGAGGCTGCCGCTCGTAAGTCTGACTTTGAAAGAACAGAGGTAGCTAAAGAAAAGACAGGCGTCAGAATTGACGGTGTTAATGCTATAAACCCTGTAAACAATAAGGAAATACCGATTTTTATTTCTGACTATGTTCTTGTATCATACGGTACAGGTGCTATTATGGCTGTTCCTGCTCACGATACCCGTGACTGGGAATTTGCAAAGAAATTCGACCTTCCTATTATTGAAGTTGTAAAAGGCGGCAATGTTCAGGAAGAGGCTTACACAGATTGTGCCAAGGGTATTATGGTTAACTCGGGTATGCTTGACGGCCTTACTGTTGATGAAGCAAAGAAGAAAATTATTGACTGGCTCACAAGTGAGGGTAAGGGTCATTCAAAGGTTAACTACAAACTCCGTGACTGGGTATTCTCCCGTCAGCGTTATTGGGGCGAGCCTATTCCGATGGTATATTGTGAGAAGTGCGGCTATGTTCCGATTGATGAAAAAGACCTTCCGCTCAGACTGCCTATGGTTGAGTCATATGAACCGACTGATAACGGAGAATCACCGCTTGCCAAGATGACAGACTGGATTAACACAACCTGTCCTTGCTGCGGCGGTAAGGCTAAGAGAGAAACCGATACAATGCCTCAGTGGGCAGGTTCATCATGGTACTATCTCAGATATATGGACCCGCACAATAAAAATGCCATTGCATCAAAAGAGGCTCTTAACTACTGGTCACCTGTTGATTGGTACAACGGCGGTATGGAGCATACAACTCTCCACCTTCTTTACAGCCGTTTTTGGCATAAGTTCCTCTATGATATCGGTGTTGTTCCTACTCCGGAACCATACGCTAAGCGTACTTCACACGGTATGATTCTCGGTGAAAACGGCGAGAAGATGAGTAAATCAAGAGGCAATGTCGTAAATCCCGATGAAATCGTTGACGAATACGGTGCTGATACAATGCGTTTATATGAAATGTTCATCGGTGACTTTGAAAAGGCTGCTCCGTGGAGTAAGGCAAGCATCAGAGGCTGTCGCAGATTCGTTGAGCGCTATTGGAATCTTCAGAGCGTGCTCATTGACGGTGATAAAATCCGACCTGAGCTTGAGGGTGCATTTAACAAGGCAATCAAAAAGGTTGGCGAGGATATTGAAAATATAAAGTTCAATACTGCTATCGCAACTCTTATGGCTTTAATCAACGATATTTCAAATGTAAAGTCAATCAATAAGGAAGAACTCAGAATTTTCTCAATTCTCCTTAATCCGTTTGCTCCTCATGTTACGGAAGAAGTTTATGAGGCTTGCAAACTTGGCAACGGTATTCTTGCCGAAGCTGAGTGGCCTGAATATGACGAGTCAAAATGCGTTGATGAAAGTGTAGAAATTGTTGTTCAGGTAAACGGCAAAATTAAAGCTAAGCTTAACATTCCTGTTGATGCAGACAAGGATGCTGTTCTTGATCTTGCAAAGAATGATGAAAATGTCAAGAAGGCTATTGACGGAATGAAAATCATTAAAGAAATTGTTGTTCCGAAGAAACTTGTAAACCTTGTTGTTAAGCCATAATTCAACTTTTAAAATTAATTTGACCTAAATTTCTACAATGCTATTGACATTATTCGAGTTATAATGTATAATAACATTTGCAATTATATGCAAATTACCCATGCCCGGTGGCAGATGGGAGGGAAGATAGATGGCAGAGATTAGACTTAAAGAGAATGAATCCCTTGAAAGTGCTTTAAGAAGATTCAAAAAGCAGTGTGCCAGAGCTGGCGTTATTGCTGAGGTTCGCAAAAGAGAAGCTTATGAAAAGCCCTCTGAAAAGCGTAAGAAAAAATCCGAAGCAGCTCGCAAACGCAAATACAGGTAATCAAACAGGCGGACAGAGCATTCTGTCCGCTTTTTGTTTTATCTTCATATTTCTTTGAAAAAAGGTGACACTATGAAAAAGATTCTTGTTATACTCGGACCTAACCTCAATATGGTAGGCGTCCGTGAAAAGGGAATATACGGAGAAGAAACTGCCTCCGATATTGAAAAGCAGATTATTTCATATGCAGAAAGCAACGGCTTTTCTGCCGAAGTTTTTCAGTCAAATCACGAGGGAGATCTTATAGATAAAATTCATTCGGCAAAGGGTAACTTTGACGGTGTTGTGATTAACGCAGGCGCTCTCACACATTACAGCTATGCTTTAAGAGATGCCATTGCTTGTGTAAAGATTCCTTTTGTAGAGGTTCATATGTCTAATATTCACGCAAGAGAAGAGTTCAGACATACATCTGTAATCGCACCTGTTTGTGTCGGTCAGATTGCAGGTTTTGGCAAAAACAGTTACTTTCTCGCAATCAATGCATTAAAGGACTTGATGTAATGCAAAACTCTTTATTTGAGCAAAGACTTGAAAATTTAAAGACGGTTCTTGACAGTAACAGTCAGGCTGTTTTGTTGACTAATGAGAAGAATATCGGTTATTTTTGCGGATTCTTTCACAGCGAAGGCTATTTGCTTGTGACTGAAAATGAAACTGTTCTTTTTGTTGATTTCAGATATTATGAGGCTGCTTTAAAAAAATCAAGCGGATGCAGGGTTGTTTGCTTTACTAAGTTGTTTAAAGACCTTATAAGCGAATTGAATAACAATTCTGTTGTGAATGTATTTTTTGAGGCATCCGATATTACGGTTGAAAAATATAATCGTTTTAAAAAGGCTTTTTCGGAAAATAATATTGAGTGCGTTTGTGACGGCAGTCTTGATCATAAGATTGAAGAAATCAGATGTATCAAGGATGAATCAGAAATTAAAAAAATAGCTAAAGCGCAGGAGATAACCGAAAAGTCATATCTTGAAGTGTTGAATTACCTAAAACCCGGTGTCAGCGAACGCAGGGTTGCACTTGAGCTTGAACACCTCATAAAGCTTAACGGCGGTGAAGGTGTTTCATTTGATCTCATCACGATTACAGGCAAAAAGACTTCATTGCCTCACGGAGTTCCGTCAGATGATATTGTCAGTGAGGGAGATTTCTTTACTTTTGATATCGGCTCAATTTTTGACGGCTATCACAGCGATACTACGCGTACGGTAGCAATCAAGTCGGCTGATGAAGAAATGAAAAAGGTTTATGACATCGTATTAAAAGCTCAGCTTGCTGTACTTGACAGCGTAAAACCCGGAGCAAAATGTTCTGATGTCGATAAAATTGCAAGAGATATAATCTCGGAAAACGGTTACGGAAAATATTTCGGTCATGCAACCGGTCACGGTGTAGGACTTGATATCCACGAATCTCCAGTTGTATCTCCGAGAAGTGAAACAATGCTGAAAAAAGGTATGATAATAACCGATGAACCGGGAATATATCTGCCGGGTAAATTCGGTGTTCGCATTGAAGATATGCTTTGCGTGACTGATACTGGGTACAAAAACTTTGTTTCACTCCCTAAAGAACTCATTATTGTGTAATAAAAGTCTTGCATTTTTTGTCATTGTTATGTATAATGTAAATTGTTATATTACGGCATACATTACCGTATTTCCGTATGAAAGATAATTAGGAGGTATTACTAATGATATCAGCAGGTGATTTCAGAAACGGCGTTACATTTGAAATGGACGGTCAGGTTGTATCAATCATTGAATTCCAGCATGTAAAGCCCGGTAAGGGTGCTGCATTTGTAAGAACTAAAATCAGAAATGTTATTACAGGCGCAGTAGTTGAAAAAACTTTCAACCCGAACGATAAGTATCCCACAGCTTTCATTGACAGAAAGGATATGGAATACAGCTATTCAGACGGCGATCTTTACTACTTCATGGATACAGAAACATGGGAGCAGATTCCGATTAACAAGAGCGTTCTCGGCGACAACTTTAAGTTTGTTAAGGAAAATATGGTGTGCAAGGTTCTTTCTTACAAGGGCAATGTATTTGGCATTGAGCCTCCGAACTTTGTTGAACTTAAGGTTACAAAGACAGATCCCGGCTTTAAGGGTGACACAGCAACCAACGCTACAAAGCCTGCAACTCTTGAAACAGGTGCTGAAATTAAAGTTCCTCTCTTTATTGATGAGGGCGAAGTTATTCAGATCGACACAAGAACAGGCGAATATATGGGCAGAGCATAATTTCTGCGGGAGAATCAGTTATGAATCTTACTGAAAAAATTTCTTACATTCGCGGTCTTTGCGACGGTCTTGAGCTTGATGAGTCAAAACCTGAAGTAAAGGTTCTTAATGCAATCGTTGATCTTCTTGATGATATGGCTTTTGAAGTATCTGACATGGAAGAACTTTACGATGAGTTAAGCGCCCAGGTTGACGAAATTGATCAGGATCTTGCTGATGTTGAGTCTGATGTTTACGATGACGAGGACTATGACATTGAAGATTATGACGATGAAGATGACGATTACGATTTTGATGATGAAGAGAATCCTTTTTATGAGGTAACTTGTGATTCATGCGGTCAGAAGCTTAATGTTTCCGAAGATGTCCTTCTTGAAGGCGAAATCGAGTGTCCTAACTGCGGTGAGAACCTTGAGTTTGATTTTTCAGAGCTTTTCAGCAATGAGGAAGATGACGAGTGTGATGCCGATTGTGCATCATGCGACGGTTGTTCGGACACAGAAGAATAATTAACAAAACAAACACCCTTCGTATAGTATATACGAGGGGTGTTTTTATGTTGTACAGAAAAAGGTGCAAAAGAAAATTTGTTCTTTTAAAGAAAATACTTCTTACTGTGGTTTTACTGATTATCGGTGTTACTGTTTTCTGCGAGGTGCATTTGTCAGATTTCAGACCGGAGTACATAAGAATTCAGGCTGAAATATTGTCTGTAAATTCTGTCTGCGATGCAGTGAATAATACACTTGACGAGCTTAATTATTCTTACAGTGATATAGCAAAGATTAATTGTGATAAAAACGGAAATGTGCAGTCAATTGAAACGGATTCATTCAAAATCAACAGAATTAAAGCCGACATCACGAAAGCCGTACAAAAGGAAATAGCTAAGGTATATGACAATGAAATTGAAATACCCCTCGGTGCATTTACGAATATTACAATACTCTCAAATGTCGGACCTTGCATTCCCGTAAATTTTAACCTTACAGGAAGCTTTTCCTCGGAAGTTATAAGTACATTTGAACAAGCAGGAATAAATCAGACAATCCACCATATAAAGCTTTTGCTCACCTCAAAAATAATGACAACCTCGCTTGATTATTCAGGCAAAATAACATTTACTACCGATTTTGAAATTGCACAATCCGTAATAGTCGGTAATATACCGTCTGGATACGGTTCTCTGTTTCAGACTTATAAGAAGTAAATTTTGAAAAACCTGTGAAAAACATTGAAAAACCGTATATCTTGTGTTATAATCTAACAGTTAATACAATGGGTTAGGAGGCGTTTCTTTGCCTGACAGTCAGAAAATTTCCGAAAAACAATCGGAGTATATGAATTTAATAGCTGAAATTATGGATATCCGCAAAAGAGGAGAGAAGCCTGTTGCGTATATCAGAACATACGGCTGCCAGCAGAATGTGGCTGATAGTGAAAAAATTAAGGGTATGCTTGAACAGTCGGGATTTGAGTTTTCAGATGAACCGGACAATGCAGATTTCATACTTTTCAATACCTGTGCAGTAAGAGAACATGCTGAGGACAGAGTGTTCGGCAATGTAGGTGCATTAAAAAATCTAAAGCGTAAGCATCCGCAGATTCTTATTGCTTTGTGTGGTTGTATGATGGAGCAGGAGCATGTTGCCAATAAAATTTACAAGAGCTTTCCTTTTGTAGGACTTGTGTTTGGTACTCATTCATTGCACCATTTTCCTGAGCTTATGTATAACGCTCTTCTTGATGGCAAAAGAGTGTTTGAAAGAGGTAATGACGATAATCAGCTTTATGAGGGATTTCCTGTTAAGCGTGACGGAACTTTCAAGGGTTGGTTACCGATTATGTACGGTTGCAACAACTTCTGTACATATTGCGTTGTGCCTTATGTAAGAGGCAGAGAACGCAGTCGTGAAAAGAATATTATTGTTTCTGAGGCTAAAAATATGATTGAGTCGGGTTATAAAGACATTACCCTTCTCGGTCAGAATGTAAATTCCTACGGAAAAGGTCTTTCCGAGAAAGTAAACTTTTCACAGCTTTTGCGTGAGGTTGATTCAATTGACGGAGATTATTGGCTTCGCTTTATGACATCTCACCCGAAGGATTGTTCAAGGGAACTTATTGACACAATTGCATCTGGTACCCATATAAGCAAGCATCTTCACCTTCCGTTCCAATGCGGTTCGGACAGAGTGCTTAAGGCAATGAATCGTCACTATGACCGCAGAAAGTATCTTGAAATAATCAATTATGCTAAAGAGAAAATTGACGGTCTTTCACTTACAAGTGATATCATTGTAGGTTTTCCGGGTGAAACATATGAAGATTTCAAAGAAACTTTGTCTCTTATCCGTGAGGTTGAGTTTACATCGCTCTTTACCTTCATTTTCTCACCGAGAGTAGGTACTCCTGCTGCTAAAATGGACGATCCGATTTCCGCTGAAGAAAAATCAAAATGGTTCCGTGAACTTCTTGATGTTCAGGAAGAAATTGCGGCAAAGCGTTGTTCTTCAATGGTTGGCAAAACCGAAAAGGTACTTATTGAAGGTGAAAACGATAAGAACGGTGAATTGTGCGGTCGTACAAGCGGTAACATAATAGTTGAGCTTGAAGGATCAAAGGACTGTATCGGAACATTCAGAAATGTAAAAATAACAAAGGCTCGCAACTGGATATTAAAGGGTGAGCTTGTAAAATAATCGGAGGTTAAAACTATGGATATCATTGAGAAAGCAAGGGAACTCGGAAGACTCATTCAGGAAGAAGACTCATATAAAAAATTGCAGGACGCTCAGAAGAATGCAGATGCAGATATGGAGCTTCAGCGTCTTATCGGCGAATTTAATCTTAAAAGAATGTCAATCAACAATGAGGCATCTAAAAAAGAGAGAGATCAGGAAAAGCTTACTAAGCTTAATACCGAGATGAGAGAGGCATATTCTCAGATTATGTCAAACGAGAATATGATTGCCTACAATGATGCAAAGGCTGCTTTTGATGTTGTTGCAAACAGAGTTCTCGCAATTGTTCAGCAGTCTGCTGAGGGTGCAGATCCCGAAACTGCTGATTACAGCCAGTCATCATGCTCAGGCAGCTGTGCTACATGCGGCGGTTGCGGCTGATAAACGGTTCTAAATTTTGTTAAGGAAGTGAAACAAATGGCGGAGTTATCTCCAATGATGCAACAGTATTTCAAAATTAAAGAAGAAAACAAAGACAGCATTTTGTTCTTCCGACTTGGAGATTTCTACGAAATGTTTTACGATGATGCAAAACTTGCATCAAAGGAGCTTGAACTTACTCTTACAGGAAGAGATTGCGGACAGGCCGAGCGTGCTCCCATGTGCGGAGTTCCGTTTCACAGCTGTGAGGGTTACATTGCAAGACTTGTTGCAAAGGGCTATAAGGTTGCAATTTGCGAACAGACGGAAGATCCTGCAAAGGCAAAAGGTCTTGTAAAGCGTGATATTATTCGAGTAATTACTCCCGGTACCGTAATGGAATCGAGTATGCTTGATGAGAGCAAAAACAACTACATTTGCTGTATGTATTCTAAAAATAAATCTATAGGACTTTGTTTTTGCGATATTTCCACAGGAGAATTATACGCTACGGAAATCAGGGGTAATGACAGCTATAATGTCCTTACCAATCAGCTTACAAGCTATAATCCCCGTGAAATTCTCATTGGCGGTGACATTGTAAAGCTGAAAGAACTGCCTAAGTTCATTAAAGCGAAACTTTCGGCAGGAGTTGAAATGCTCGAAGATGAAAAATTTGACGAATCAGTATGTACTGATGTTGTAAAATCACAGTTTGCGGATGAATACAGTACCGTATCTGACAAATCTGTTGTTGTATGCGTTCTCGGTGCATTGCTTTCATATCTTCGTGATACTCAGAAAACGGGGCTTGAAAGAATAAATCACATTGAGTTCTACAAAGAAAATCAATATATGAGCCTTGATTACAACACACAGCGTAATCTTGAACTCACACAAACAATGCTGACAAAGGATAAAAAAGGTTCACTTTTGTGGGTGCTTGACAAGACAAAAACCGCAATGGGCAAACGCCTTATGCGTTCATGGCTTGAACATCCTTTGCTTAATATAACTTCAATTAACAACCGTCAGAGTGCGATTGAAGAGCTTGTAAACGATAATATGCTCCGTATGGATGTTACAGACACACTCTCGGGTATATTTGACATTGAAAGACTTATGACAAGAATCGTTTACGGTTCTGCAAATGCAAGAGATTTGCGTTCACTCTGCGGAGCAATTCAGAATCTTCCGCAGATTTCGGATTTGCTCGTTGATTGTAAATCGGTTTATCTTAAATATATTTATAAAAGCATTGATAAGCTTGAGGACATTCATTCTCTTATTGATTCTGCAATCGTTGAAGAACCCCCGTTTACAGTCCGTGAGGGCGGTATGATTAAGAGAGGTTATAACGAAGAGCTGGATTCCGTGACAGGCGATATGAATGACTCAAAGGGAATTCTTGCTCGTATTGAGGCTGAACAGCGTGATATAACGGGAATTCCTAAGCTTAAAGTCGGTTATAACAGGGTATTCGGATATTATATTGAAGTATCAAATTCGTATAAATCCATGGTACCCGAAACATACATAAGAAAGCAGACACTCACCAATTGTGAAAGATATATTACTCAGGATTTGAAAGATGTAGAGGGCAGAATCCTCGGTGCAAAAGACAGATCGGTTGCACTTGAATACAACCTCTTTGATGATGTCAGAAAAACAGTTTCAGATAATCTTGAAAGAATTCAGAAAACCGCAAAAGCCATTGCTAATCTTGATGTTATTACATCACTTGCAAATGTTGCGGCTGACAACAGATACATAAGACCTGATGTAAACCTTTCAACTGCTATAAGAATTAAAGATTCGAGACATCCTGTTGTTGAGGCTCTATTAAAGGATGCACCGTTTGTTCCGAATGATGTCAGCCTTGATTCTGCCAATGACAGAGTAGCAATTATTACAGGTCCCAATATGGCGGGTAA
>OODG01002865.1_pt1 | contig 10004 bp, 7 predicted proteins | sample 1671621 | NCBI WGS metagenome assembly OODG01 (sample SAMN06348175, study PRJEB24527) | human gut metagenome | biome: human gut; feature: ankylosing spondylitis patient; material: feces | host: Homo sapiens | place: China | collected 2015-10 | reverse complement strand
AGCCACGAACAGAGAGATCGGGGCAAGCATCATCTTGAACAAAAACCTCATATCAGACACCAACCTTTCTTTTTCGCCCCTATTATAAAGGTATCGCCCCTTGCCTTGCAAGGGTGTCAACCGTTATGTAAACCCGCAGCCTCCTACTGCGGGAAATTTTTTAGAGTTCGGTGAGTTTGGCGAGAAGTTGCTTGCCAATAGCTATCAGCTCATCCAACCGACTACGCAAGTCCTCTAAATCGGCGGCATAGAGCTGCCCGCTTTCACTGGCCCGTTTCGCCACCTGATTCAGGTTGTTGCTGCAATTCTGAAGAAGGTACGCCATCCGACGCAGCTGTGGTAAATCAAGATTCAGGCAGTAACCATCCAGAGCCATTTTTCGCAGATAAGAGCCAATGCTCAAAATACCGCAACTTTCCATCTTCTGACGAATGCGTTCCAGTTCGACTTTGCTGACACGAAAATGGATCTGCTGGTCACGGTGCTCCGTCACCGGGCATCACCATCCTTATCCAAGTAAGATTTGAATGGTCGGACAGGCTCCACTTTATCAGCCTTTTCTTCCAGAGCTGCCAGCACAGAGGGGCGGGCATCCGGCTTTTCTTCCGCTTCGGGTTCTGTCCGGCTGGACTGATGCTCCATGTTCAACAGCGCATCCAATTCTGCAAGGCGGGCAGACTTGGTTTGCAGTTCTTCCTCCTGCGCAAACGGCTTGGCGATTTCAACCTCTGCGGCCTGCTTCTGCTGTTCCAGAGAATCCAGTGCGGCATCAGCATCGGCAATGCGGTCGGCAAAATTGCCGATGGCATTGTCCAGACGGACGATGTTGCCGCGAGGGTCATCGCCCAGCGGTACCGGATAACTCAGCTCGCCGCGGAGAACGATTTGATGCTCATTCTTGAAACTGTCAAAGCGAATGTTCAGCTCAAAGCCGCGATAGGTGCCCAGCAGCATCATATCCGCATTCGGCATCTCCTTGCAGGCGAGCATCAGCCGCTCACCAGCTGCTTTTTTCTCATCGAACACCATGCCCTTGATCGTCATGCCGCAGAAGTTCTCCTTATCCTGCGGGTGTGCGTCTGCGATTTGGGCATCGTTTTTCAGAGCCGCAATACGGTTCTTCGCTTTCTGAATTTCCTCCGGGTAATGCTTGAGCAGCTTATCTTCCAGACGATATTTCTGGTTCTGGTAATCCGAGCGCAGCACCTTGAGCTTTGCTACCTGCACATCCAGATCCATCTTTTCCCGGATGCGCGGGTCGCCTGCGCATAGGGCCTTGACCTCGGCATACGAAAGAGCCTGCTCATCCACATCATCACAGGAGCGCATCGGAGATTTGCTCGTCATGATCTGCGAAATAAACTTCTGCTTGTTTTCCAGCGTTTGCCAGAGGTAGGCATCGAATGTCCCCTCCGTGACGTAATTATAGACGTAAACTTGTTTGTTTTTGTTGCCCTGACGGATGATTCGGCCGTTGCGTTGGGTCATATCGGACGGTCGCCAGCCTACATCCAGATGATGCACGGCCACCAGCAGGGTCTGGACATTGGTGCCTGCGCCCATCTTTGCAGTGCTGCCCAGCAGGACACGCACCTTGCCGCTGCGGACTTTGGAGAACAAATCCGCTTTCTTACCTTCAGTATCAGCGTTGTGGATGAACTCGACCTCCGATTCCGGCACCCCGGCGGCAAGCAGCTTTGTGCGAATATCATCGTAGACATTGAACGAGCCGTCTCCCTTGGGCGTGGACATATCGCAGAAAATCAGCTGCGTCAGATTATCCTCTTTGGTTTCGTTCCAGATACGCAGAACATTGTCGACGCAGGCATTCAGCTTGCTGTCCGGGTCATCCGGGGTGAGCGGATTCATCAGCCGCTGGTCAAGGCCGATTTTACGTCCGTCCGAGGTGATCTTCAGCATATTGTCCACCGAGGGGTCAACCGCACCGCTATGCACCTCAGCAGCACGTTCGCTCAGGGATTTCACCATGTCCTGCTGGATTTCCGAGGGTTTGACCACGACAGTTTCAAACTTGGCTTCCGGAACAGGCAGATGCAACTGGTCGGAAGTCTTGATGTCCGCTGCCTCCTTGAACATATTCATCAGCTCCGGCAGGTTAAAGAACTTGGCAAAACGTGTGCGCGCACGGTAGCCGGTTCCTTCCGGCGCAAGCTCAATGGCCGTGGTGGTCTCGCCAAACGTAGAAGCCCATGCATCAAAGTGGGTCAGTTGTTTCTGCTGGAGAGTGCTGTACTGCAAATAGCGCATCAGGGTGTACATTTCCGTCATGGAGTTGCTGATGGGCGTTCCCGCCAGTCACTTCATCCAGATAGCGACACTTGCCGAACATATCGCTGGACTTCTGTGCTTCGGAGGTAGAAAGGCCAGCAACATTGCGCATCTTGGTGTAAAGATATAGGTTCTTGTAGTTCTGGCTCTCGTCCACAAATAACCTATCTACGCCTAATTGTTCAAATGTGACCACATCATCCTTGCGGTCGGTGGACTGTAGCTTTTTCAGTTTCACCTCCAGTGTTTTCCGTGTCTTTTCCATCTGTTTCACGGTAAAATGCTCACCGGACTGTTCTTTGGCCTCTGCAATGGCATTTTCGATTTCCTCGATCTGATCTTCGATGATCCGTGCCTGCCGTTCCGCAGAAAGAGGGATTTTCTCAAACTGCGAGTGGCCGATAATGACGGCATCGTAGTCGCCGGTTGCGATGCGGGCGCAAAAACGCTTTCGATTGGCGGGTTCAAAGTCTTTCTTGCTGGTAACGAGCAGCTTTGCATTGGGGTATAGCCGCAGGAACTCGCTGGCCCACTGCTCGGTCAGATGGTTGGGTACCACGAACAGGCTTTTCTGACACAGGCCCAAACGCTTAGATTCCATTGCCGAAGCTGCCATCTCAAAACTTTTGCCGGCACCCACCTCGTGGGCGAGCAGGGTGTTCCCACCATAAAGCACATGAGCAACTGCATTGCGCTGATGTTCCCGCAGATTGATCTCCGGGTTCATACCGACAAAATGGATATGGCTTCCGTCATACTCGCGGGGCCGGGTACTATTGAACAATTCGTTATACTGCTTCACCAGCAGATTCCGCCGCTGCGGGTCTTGCCAAACCCAGCCTGCAAAGGTATCCTTGATGGCCTGCTGCTTCTGCTGGGCAAGCATCGTCTCCTTCTGGTTCAGGACACGCCGCTCTTTACCGTCCTCCTCAATGGTATCATAAATGCGGCAGTCCCGCAAATTCAAGGTGTCCTCCAAAATCTTGTAGGCGTTGGCCCGGTGGGTGCCGTAGGTTTCGGTGGACATGATATCATACATTCCGGCGGCAGATTTGTTGCCGATGCGCCATTCGGACGTAAATGGAGAGTAGCGGACTTGGATCAGGTTGTTATAGCGGATGCGGTAGGGCGGCTGAAAAGTTTCCATCATAAACTGCTGCACAATGGCGGGATTCAGCCATGTGGCACCCAGTCGGATGTCGATTTCTGATGCTTCAAGGTCCTTCGGCTGCGCTTTGGTCAAAGCCTCCACATTGATCTTGAACTCCGGGTGGCTTTCAGCGGCAAGCTGAGCCATGCGCAGTTTATTCCGCACATTGCCGGAAAGATACTCGTCCGCAGGTTGCCAGCCGGCTTCCGGGTCGTCTACATCGGCGGCAGGATCTTTGAAAATCACACCGGACAGTTCAGTGGTGATGCGCTCGTAGTTGCCGGGAGTACCCAGCAGGTCGGCCATGTAGGGCAGGTCAACCTTGCCATGCTCGCCAATGGACACCGCCAGTGCTTCGCTGGGGGTATCCACGCTGGTGACAACACGCTCTGGCCGAATCGTCCGCTTGGTGAACATATCTGCCTTGGACTTGAGATTTTTATTCTCGTCCAGATTCTCCAGCGAGCAGAGCAGATAATAGGAGCTGTCATCATCGAACAGGCGGGCATTTTTCTTGTCGTTGATCAGACCGTATTTTGCAGTAAACGCATCGTAGGCATAATTCAGCTTTGCCTGCGATGCCTTGATATCCTCGTCCGGGAAGTCATTCAACTGCTGGTCGATCAACTCGTTGACGATCTGCCGCAGTTCCACCATGCCAGCCACACGGCCTTTGGCGTTGTCGGACAGTTCAATCTGTGTCATGATGGAGTTCTCGCGGTAGTAGATTTCACCATCCACCACAGTATAGCTGAAATTCTTCACGGTAGGGTCTGCGGGCAGAGTTTTGCGCTGCACTTCCGCATCGGCGACGTCCGGAGCGGCAATCTCCACCGCAGTGTACTGGCCCTCGATGTGCTGCACCGCTTCGGTAAGCTGGTCTGCAAGGTTTGCATCTTCGATTGGTGCAACGGTCAGGTCATGGCCGTACTGGGTGCTTTCTAGTTCCAAATTTCCCAGCACCATTTCCGGATGGTCTACAAAATACTGATTGATATTGAAGCCATCTTCGGTCTGCCCCAGCTGCACCCATGCAGGTTCGATGTCTGCAGGGCGGTCACGCTTCTGCAAAAAGAGGATATCCGAAACAACCTCGGTGCTTGCATTTGCCTTAAAAGCGTTGTTGGGTAAGCGGATGGCTCCCAGCAAATCAGCACGTTCCGCCATGTACTTGCGGGCACTGCTGTCTTTGCTGTCCATCGTGAAACGGCTGGTCACGAAAGCAATCACGCCGCCCGGTCGGATCTGGTCGATAGTCTTGGCGAAAAAGTAGTTGTGGATAGAAAAACCCAGTTTGTTGTACGCCTTGTCGTTGACTTTGTACTGACCGAAAGGGACATTACCTACGGCAAGGTCGTAAAAATCTCGGCGGTCGGTGGTTTCAAAGCCAGCAACCGTAATGTCGGCCTGTGGATATAGTTTTTGGGCGATGCGTCCGGTGATGGAATCCAGTTCCACACCATACAGACGGCTGTCAGCCATGCCAGAGGGCAGCATACCGAAAAAGTTGCCAATACCCAAGGAAGGCTCCAAGATATTTCCAGACTGGAAGCCCATCTTTTCCACAGCATCATAGATGGCGCGAATTACCACCGGAGAGGTATAGTGGGCATTCAGAGTGGAAGCGCGGGCGGCGGCATACTCCTCTTCGGTGAGCAACCCTTTCAGTTGGGTGTACTCGGCAGACCAGTTTTCCTTGTTGGGGTCAAAGACATCTGCAAGACCGCCCCAGCCTACATACTGCGAAAGCACCTGCTGCTCCTCGGCGGTGGCACCGCGATGCTCCTGCTCCAAAGTGCGCAAGGTCTGGATGGCTTCAATATTGCGGGCGAATTTCTGCTTGGGGCCTCCGACACCCAAATTATCATCCGTGATGTGAAAATTTCCTGCGGCTTCCGGCATCGGTTCAGCGTTCAGGGCTTCGTCCGCGGCAGCAGCATCCGGAAAGGTCTGCCACTCGCCATTGACCTCCACAGAGATAGGCAACTTGTCCAGTTCCTCATCAGGTGTAGGTTCATCCCGCCGCAGACCGTCCTCGAATTGCTGCTTGTTGAGTACCTCGTTATCCCACGACTGCCCATGCGCGCTGGTGTCGATGCGCACATCGGTTTCGCCAACATAGCCGATTTTGCCTTCGATGGTTCGGGTGGGAAGGTCAACAACAACTTCGTCACCGACCTTGTAATCGGCATTTTTTTCAGGGGCAACCTCAACAAGTTCGTTCTGCTGCTGTTCATACAGTTCTCGGATATGGGGCAAACTCTCGCTTCGGAAGATGGGCTGTCCGCTGTTGGTCAAGTCCATGTCCTGCAAGCTGACGGATTTGAACATGAAGTTGACGTGATCCACACGGAAATCCCGGCCATCTAGCTTGATGATGATGCCGATCGGCAGATAATCTTCCTCTCGCAGATATTTTGTTTGATGGTGGGTACCATCTCCGCCCTGTCCGGCTAGATAGATGCTGTTGCCCTCGGCCCACAGCTTCTGCGATTTTGCTACCCACTCTCTGCGCAAAAAGCCGGTCACTTTGACTTTTCCCAGCGCATTTTCCTGTGACAGCAAATTAGAACGAAAAACTTCCTTTACAGTGATTGCATCTTTGTCATAGAACAGAAAGTATCCGCCCAGTTCAAAGCCAATCAGGGTATTGGGGTACTGCTCTTTCAGAGCATTGTATTCGGCAGCGGCATCACCATCCAGCATTGGGAGCTGTCGTTCCGCTTCCTGCACGGCGGCACGATGCTCTTTTTCCTTATCGGTCAGGTAGCGGTCAGACTGAATCATCAGGTCGATGTATTTCTCGACCTGTGTCCAGCTTAACGTAACCTTTTGATGATCCGGGTAGTGGTCAAATTCAAGTCCTTTTCCATCATGATTTACAAAACCGCTGCTGCCATCCAGAAAATCCTGCGAATGTCCGCCGATGCCGTACTCTTTCGCCAATGCTTTAGCGCGGAGTTTGCGGTCGGGCTGTGTCTGGTACAGTTCGATGATCCGCTGCTTGCCATCCTGAAAACCGGAACCATGCTTGCGCAGTTCATTCTCAATTTCAGCCTGCGACAAAACAAAAGCGGAGGGCGTTTTTTCGCTCTCCGCTTGGTCGATTTTTTCGATTTGCTGGGCTTCGGTGGGGAAGACGGCATCCAGAAAACTTAGCTGTAGATCAGCTCCGTCATCACCAGCTCCTCTGCCTGCGTTTTCAGGCCGTTCATGTGCTGTACCCACGCCATCTGGTTTTGCTCCTTGTCCGGTGCCGGGTTCTGTTTCAGCAACTGCTCCATGGTCTGCTGCATCCGGCTTTCCGCCGTCTGCTCCACTTCCATCAGGTGCGGGTACAGGCTCCCGTTCAGGAGCATCGTGTTGTACAGTGCCGGGTGCTGCTGCCTCAGAAAGCTCAGGCGCATCCTGCCGTACTTGCCCAGCGGGGTCTTCGGCTGGCTGAGGGTCAGGTTCGGGAGCTGGTAATCCCCGATCTTCGTGTAATTCAGACTGCTGCTCATATTCTTCCATCCTTTCTACGTTTCGGCGGCGGGTCGTGGTTTTCACCGTCCGCTCGATTTTGCGTAAGACCTCGCGGCTGATGTCGCTGGTAGCGGCACCCAGCGCATAGACTGCATCGGGTGTGGAAAAGGTGTGGATGGCCTGAAAGTCATCCTTGTCAAAGTAGCCTTCCGGCTCAAACCCGCATCGTTCTAATAGGGTGTAGGTGACGCTGATGGCGGCGGCGGACTTGAACTGCATCTCCACCCCGGCATCATCATAATCCATCAGCAGCGAACCGTCAACGATGGCGCGGATGTCCCCGCCGTTGTTGTCCCAGTAATCTGCCACCAGTTTCCCTGCAACGTCCGCAAGCTGCTGGCTGACACGCTCTCCGCTGATGCCATAGGTGGCGGCGAGCATTTCCGAAACCGGCTGTTTCAGGTCATCGTTGTACTGCCACACCTCCGGGTCACGGGAATTGCGGCGCACCCCGGTGTCCGACACATCGAAAACGTAGTGCAGGCGCGGAAATCCGCTGGATTCGTCCAGCAGGGCGATGCCCTTAGAGCCACGCCTGACATAGCGGTTCATCCGGTTGCGCCAAATGTCAAATTCGGCGCAGGCGGTGGCATCGGGCCGCTGAGCGTAGATCATCAACTGGTCTGCAAAGGGGTACTTGTACAACCGGGATGCGGTGGTCAGGTAGTCCGTCCAGCTTTCCCAGTATCGGGTCAAGCCGTTGGCCGTGCGCTGGGCAAGGGCGAGATATTCTTCGGTTTTGCTTGGCATAGCGTTCCTCCCTTCAATCTCGTTGTAAACAAAAAAGCGAGCGGCCTTTTAAGGTCACTCGCTTATGGAATTAAAATTGGTTTTAGTATAGCATGAATCGAAGCGTTCTATCAAGACCTCACTTTTGAGGATTTCAAAAACTGGAACCGCAAAGTTTCGATTTCAAAGCAAGAACGTTCTGACGAATCTGCTCTATGACTGCTTTGAATTCATCATCGCTTTTTCCAGTAGGGTCATCCAGACCCCAATTCTCATCAAAAGATCTGCCAATGAACGGGCAGCTGACATTGCAGCCCATGGAAATAGCGATATCCGGCTTTGGAATTGCAGAGATCAGCTTGGAATACTGTGTCTTTTCCATGTCGATGCCATATAGTTCTTTCATCAGGCGCACAGCATCCTGATTGATCTGCGGTTTGGTTTCGGTTCCAGCCGAGTAGCTTTCAAACACATCTGCGGCCAGTACCTTGCCAAAGGCTTCGGCAATCTGGCTGCGGCAGGAATTATGGACACAGATAAAGGCGATTTTGGGTTTTGACATATAGGTGTTCCTTCCCCACAAACTGGAAGTTGTCATAATGCGTCTTTGGGACAGTTCTTTACGCACTCCATGCATAGGATGCATTCTGTACCGTTTTTACGTTTCCTTGAATTATCTGTCACATCAACATTCATCGGGCAAACACGTTTGCATTTCCCACAGGAGACACATTTCTCCTTATCGCATTTCAGACGAATCAGAGAAAAATAACTCATCGGCTTCAGAAAAACAGTAATCGGACAGATGTACTTGCAGAATGCCCGGTTATCCTTGAAGAAAAATGCAAGGATAATTCCTGCCGTATAATAGAGAATGTTACCAATGATAAATGCCCAGAACATGATTCTCTCTAGGCTCCCCACATGAGCAAGGAACAATGCTGCAACAAAGATCAGCGAAGCCGCAAAGGTGATATACCTGATCCATCCTATTTTTCTTCGCGGCTCTTTTGGCACTTTGTAGGGCAGAAAATCCAGCACCATAGCTGTCCAGCAGGCATATCCGCACCATCCGCGTCCAAATTTCAGCGGTCCGAATATTTTGGCTACGGCATAATGTATTGTTGCAGCCTCAAACACGCCTGTGAACAGATAATACCAGAATCCCTCGATCTGCATATTTTCGTTACATATCAACCCAAGATAGACAAGCATGTACAGACCGACAAGAAGTTGAACAATGCGCCTTGCGTACTTATATTTTTTAATATACAAAAAAACACCAAGTGAAATGGACAGACCAATGTAGCTGAAATTGAACAGATAGAACAGATTGTTCTTTGTCAGCCATAAGGTAATTGCGACCGTTTCGAATACAGCCAGCATAATGATCGGCATAGCATATTTCTTCATTTTTGCATCCCCAACAAACTTCGATTTGTCGAGTTCAGTATACCACACCGAATCCCATTGTAAAAGAGCCTATGTACGCCGCCCGCAGGCGGCGAAAGTCAGTCCGGGGGAAATTCCAGTTCGGCAAACTCGGCATCGGTCAGCAGTTTCAGCTTCTCGATAACACCTTCCGACAGTTCCCGCAGGGCAGTTTCATCGGGCATCAGGTAGCACTGCATGAGCCGCAGTTCGTGGATAAGCCCCAGCCGGGTGCCGGTGTTGTAGAGCATCATCAGCATCAGTTCCTCATGGTTAAAGTTCATGTTCAGCCCTCACTTTCCGGCATACCGTGGGATTGCACTCCGGGGCATCGCACTTTTCCTTGAGATTCATCAGTACCGAATGGCGTTCCGGCTGCTTGTCCAGAAACCCCTGTAAATCTTTGAAGCCGATGCTGTCCACATAATGCACAGACACCTCGCCATTGCGTTTGAGTGCGATCACATCGCTGACCGACAGGCTGTGCCCCTCAAAATCCTGCGGACGGGAGAGGTTGAACACCTGAAACAGTTCTTCCAAAACCTCGTTGTTCGGCACATCCTGCCACATGGCGGGCAGATCAGCGTAGTAGGTGACCTCGTAATGCTCCGGGTCGGGCGTTTTGCCTCGACGATTCAACTCCCGCATAGAAGCAAATCTTTCATCGAGGATTTTTTCGTCATGCCGCAGCTGCATCACCATATAAACATCACACCCTGCGTTCAGAAACTTCTGCGGGATGTCCGTCACGAGTTCGCCGTCAAAATTCTGATTCCATTTTTGCTGCATAGCTCACCTCACAGTTCCGGTGCAGAACGTGCAGACGATTTTGGCGCAGACGTATCACTTGCCAGTTCTGCCAGCTTTTCCAGTGTGGAAG
>OODG01002862.1_pt1 | contig 10015 bp, 10 predicted proteins | sample 1671621 | NCBI WGS metagenome assembly OODG01 (sample SAMN06348175, study PRJEB24527) | human gut metagenome | biome: human gut; feature: ankylosing spondylitis patient; material: feces | host: Homo sapiens | place: China | collected 2015-10 | reverse complement strand
ATGACAACTTCGGCGGTACAATGCTGAAAGATATCTGAGAGGAGCAAGAGTATGGGAAAGCTTAAGGAATTTTTGAAGCGCAAGGACGTTGTGTTCTCGGCGCATCGCTATGGCATCGATGCTATGGGCGCTATGGCTCAGGGCCTGTTTGCCAGTTTACTGATCGGCACCATCATTAAAACGCTGGGCGAGCAGATCGGCCTGCAGTTTTTGGTGGCGCTGGCCTATGTCAGCTGGGCAGTGTTTGGCAAAAACATTGATACCCGCCGCTGGTGCTGTTCAGCCTGATCGCTGTGGGCAGTGCTGCCAACAGCCTGGGCGGTGCAGGCGGCCCTCTGGCCGTATACTTTATCGCCATTGTTTCGGCAGAGTGCGGCAAGCTTGTCAGCAAAGAGACCAAAGTCGATATCATCGTTACCCCGGCGGTCACCATTCTGGTGGGCACGGGTCTGAGTGTGCTGTTTGCCCCTGCCATCGGCGCGGCGGCTTCTGCGGTGGGCAGCGTGATCATGTGGGCCACTGAGCAGGCCCCGCTGGTCATGGGCATTCTGGTGTCTGTCATCGTGGGTGTGGCGCTGACCCTGCCCATCTCCTCTGCCGCCATCTGCGCCGCACTGGGTCTGACCGGCCTTGCAGGCGGCGCTGCCGTGGCAGGCTGCTGCGCCCAGATGGTGGGCTTTGCCGTGATGAGCTACAAGGAGAACGGTGTAGGCGGCCTTGTCAGTCAGGGTCTGGGCACCAGTATGCTGCAGATGGGCAACATCATCAAGAACCCCCGCATCTGGATCGCCCCCACGCTGGCCAGTGCCATCACCGGCCCGTTGGCTACCTGCCTGTTCCACTTTGAGATGAACGGCGCGGCGGTCTCCTCCGGCATGGGCACCTGTGGTCTGGTGGGTCAGATCGGCGTTTACACCGGCTGGGTCAGCGATATTGCCGCCGGTACCAAGGCTGCCATCACCCCCATGGACTGGGCCGCCATGGCGCTGCTGTGCTTTGTGCTGCCTGCCGTGCTCAGCGTGGTGTTCTGCGAGGTGGAGCGCAAGCTGGGCTGGATCAAAGAGGGCGATTTGAAGCTGAACTAAATAGTTATAGTTAAACCACCGGAGCGTCTGCGGATGCTCCGGTGGTTTGTTTGTAGGGGGGACGAACCCTCTCAGTCTCGCATACGCTCGACAGCTCCCCCGAGGGGGGAGCTTTTTGCATCTGCCGCTTTGCGGCGTAAAACCTCCCCCTTTCGGGGGAGGTGGCATCGCGCAGCGATGACGGAGAGGGTTTACTCCCCCAAAACCCCATGAAAAAATACACTCAAATTGCATAAAATACGCATATATTTAAAAGCATTTGCATAAAGATACAGATTGAACCAAAAGAAAAGCGAAACGGGCGCTATGTTTGGCAGTTTTTAGCATTGACGGAAAACCCGCGCTGCGTATAATAAAAGCATCAACCGCAAACGAAAGACAGAGGATGCGAAGGGAAATGCGCATCAGAGAACAAAAGTGTATTTTTATTAAAGGAGCGCGTTTATCATGAAAAAGGAAAACATCAAAAAAGTCGTGCTGGCTTACTCCGGCGGTCTGGATACCTCCATCATCATTCCTTGGCTGAAGGAAAACTACAACAACTGCGAGGTCGTTGCTGTTTCCGGTGACGTGGGTCAGGGCACCGAGCTGGACGGTCTGGAAGAAAAGGCCAAGGCTACCGGCGCATCCAAGCTGTATGTGCTGGACCTGAAGAAGGACTTTGTGGAGAACTACATCTTCCCCACCCTGAAGTTCGGCGCAAAGTACGAGGACTACCTGCTGGGCACCAGCTTTGCACGTCCGTGCATCGCCAAGGCACTGGCAGACATCGCCATCAAGGAGGGCGCAGATGCCATCTGCCACGGCTGCACCGGCAAGGGCAACGATCAGGTGCGTTTTGAGCTGACCCTCAAGGCCCTGTGCCCCGATATGGCCATCATTGCTCCGTGGCGTGAGTGGGACATCAAGAGCCGTGACGAAGAGATCGACTACGCCGAGGCACACCACATCCCCCTGAAGATCAACCGCGAGACCAACTACTCCAAGGACAAGAACCTGTGGCATCTGAGCCACGAGGGTCTGGATCTGGAGTGCCCCGCCAACGAGCCCCAGTACAACAAGCCCGGCTTCCTGGAGCTGGGTGTCAGCCCCGAGCAGGCACCCGATGTTCCCACCTATGTGACCATCCACTTTGAAAAGGGTGTTCCCACCGCCGTGGACGGCAAGGAGATGGGCGCTGTGGAGCTGGTGGAGTACCTGAATAAGCTGGGCGGCGCAAACGGCATTGGTCTGCTGGACATCGTGGAGAACCGTCTGGTGGGCATGAAGAGCCGCGGCGTGTACGAGACTCCCGGCGGTGCCATCCTGTACAAGGCCATCGACGTGCTGGAGACCATCACGCTGGACAAGGAAAGCTCTCACTTCAAGGCACAGCTGGCACAGAAGTACGCCGACATCGTGTACAACGGCCAGTGGTTCACCCCGCTGCGCGAGGCACTGGATGCCTTTGCCAATAGTCTGGAAAAGACTGTGACCGGTGATGTGAAGCTGAAGCTCTACAAGGGCAACATGATCAACGCCGGCGTCACCTCTCCGTACACCCTGTACGACGAGCAGACCGCTTCCTTCGGTGAGGACGAGGACTACAATCAGGCCGATGCCGCAGGCTTCATCAACCTGTTCGGTCTGTCCATCAAGGAGCGCGCAAAGCTGTCCAAGAACTGGCCGGAGGTCAAGTAATCGCAACATTTTCGACTGCGTGTGTTTTCACACTTTCACACGCGGGTTCTCACACCGGCATCGTTGCCGGCGGCACCGCCGCAGGAGCGTTTTCCCCTGCGGCGGCTTTGCCGTTTTTATAAGGAGTTTATATTATGGCAGAACAACTCTGGAAGGGTCGGTTTTCCAAGGCAGTGGACAGCCGCGTCAACGACTTCAACTCCTCCATCCGCTTCGACCAGCGGATGATCGCGCAGGATATGCGCGGCAGCGGCGTCCATGCCGCTATGCTGGCACGGCAGGGCATCATCTCGGAGCAGGACTGTGCGGATATCCTCAGCGGCCTGGCTTCCATCGCGGACGACCTGTCCAGCGGTGCGCTGACTATTGACCCCGCCGCCGAGGACGTGCACACCTTTGTGGAGCAGACCCTGACCGCCCGTATCGGGGATGCGGGCAAGCGGCTGCACACCGGCCGCAGCCGCAACGATCAGGTGGCGCTGGATATCCGCCTGACTTTGCGGGATTACAGCAAGACTTTGCAGGCCTACATCGTGGAGCTGGTGCGGGTGCTGTGCAAAAAGGCGGCGGAGAACACCGCCTCCGTCATGCCCGGCTACACCCATCTGCAGCGCGCCCAGCCCATCACCTTCGGCCACGCGCTGATGGCCTACGCTTCCATGCTGCTGCGCGACCTCGACCGCTTTGCGGACGCCACCGCCCGCATGGACAGCCAGTGCCCGCTGGGCTCTGGCGCACTGGCAGGCACTACCTACCCGCTGGACCGGGATTTCACCGCCGAAAAGCTGGGCTTCGCCGCCCCCTGCGCCAACAGTCTGGACGGCGTGTCCGACCGTGATTTCTGCATCGAGCTGGCAAGCGCCATCTCCATCTGCATGATGCACCTGTCCCGCCTTTCGGAGGAGATCATCCTGTGGTGCAGCTGGGAGTTCAAGTTCATTGAGCTGGACGATGCCTTTACCACCGGCTCGTCCATTATGCCCCAGAAGAAGAACCCGGATGTCACGGAGCTGATCCGCGGCAAGACCGGCCGGGTGTACGGCGACCTGAACACCCTGCTGGTGATGATGAAGGGTCTGCCGCTGGCCTACAACAAGGATATGCAGGAGGACAAGGAAGCCATCTTTGATGCAGTGGATACCTTGGAACTCTGCCTCAAGACCATCACCCCCATGCTGGATACCATGAAGACCCTGCCCGCCAATATGCGCCGCGCCGCCGCAAAGGGCTTTATCAACGCCACCGACTGCGCCGACTACCTGACCAAGAAGGGGATGCCCTTCCGGGATGCCTACAAGCTGACCGGCTGCATGGTGTCGGACTGCATTGCCGCCGACAAAACGCTGGAGGAGCTGACCCTGACCCAGTTCCAGAGTTACAGCCCGCTGTTCGGGGCCGATATCTATGATGCCATCGACCTTGTGCATTGCTGCGAGGGACGCACCAGCTACGGCGGCCCCAGCGCCGCCAGCGTAGAAAAGCAGATCGCGCTGGCAACGGCACGGCTGGACGCATGGGAGGAGGAAAACGCATGAAGGTAAAGGTATTTATTGATGGCTCTTCCGGCACCACCGGCCTGCGCATCGCCGACCGTCTGGCCGCCCGCCCGGAGATCGAGCTGCTGTCCATCTCTGCCGAAGGGCGCAAGGACGTGCACGAGCGGGCAAAGGTCATCAATTCTGCCGACCTTGCCTTCCTCTGCCTGCCGGATGCGGCTTCTAAAGAAGTCATGCCCCTGCTGCGCCCGGACGTGAAGGTGCTGGACACCTCCACCGCCTTCCGCACCGACGCCGCATGGGACTACGGCTTCCCGGAGCTGAAGGGACAGAAGGCAAAAATTCAGAACTCTTACCGCGTGGCAGTGCCCGGCTGCTATGCCAGCGGCTTTATCAGCATTGCCCGCCCGCTGGTGGAGCTGGGGCTGGTGCCGCAAAGCTATCCCTTCAGCTGCACCGGCATCTCCGGCTACTCCGGCGGCGGCAAAAAGATGATCGCGGACTACGAAAGCCCCGACCGCCCGGCGCACAGCAAGCTGGATGCGCCCAAGAGCTACGGCCTGAGCCTTGGCCATAAGCACCTGCCGGAGATGCAGAAAATCAGCGGCCTTGCGCACACGCCGATGTTCGTGCCGGTGGTGTGCGACTACTACTGCGGGATGCAGGTGCTGGTGCCGCTGGATCTTACCCTTGCGGGCACTACCGCCGAGGCAGTGGCTGCCGCCCTTGCGGATTACTACAAGGACGCCGCCACCGTGAAGGTGCACGGCCTGAACGAGCCGCTGCAGGAAAACGGCCTGTACTCCAACGCCATGGCGGGTACCGACCGCATGGAACTGTACCTGACCGTGAACGCCGCCGGAGACCAGATGATGCTGGTCTCGCTGTTTGATAATCTGGGCAAAGGCTCCTCCGGTGCCGCCGTCCAGTGCATGAACCTGATGCTGGGTCTGGAAGAGACCAAGGGCTTGGAATAAACTTGTTTTTCTTTGTGGGAAAGGAAAATCGTTATGCAGTATAAGGAAGTTGCGGGCGGCATCTGCGCGCCCAAGGGCTTTGCCGCCGCCGGTGTCCATTGCGGCATCCGGGCAAATCACAGCGAAAAATACGATCTGGCGCTCATCAAGGCCGAGGTGCGCTGCGCTGCTGCGGGCGTGTACACCACCAACAAGGTCTGCGGTGCGCCCATCAAGGTGGACCGCGCCCATCTGGCCGATGGCTATGCACAGGCCATTGTGGTAAACAGCGGCAACGCCAACACCTGCGCCGCCAACGGCGTGGCGCTGGCCGAGGAGTGCTGTGCACTGGTAGGCAAGGCGCTGAACATGGACGCAAAGGACGTTCTGCCCGCCTCCACCGGCGTCATCGGTCAGCCCATGGTCATCGACCCCTTTGCCCGGGGCATCCCGGCGGCAGCGGAAAAGCTGGCTGCCACCGCGCAAGGCAGCACGGACGCTGCCACCGCCATCATGACCACCGACACCCACAAAAAGGAGTACGCCATCCAGTTCGAGCTGGGCGGCAAGGTGTGCACCGTGGGTGCCATCGGCAAGGGCAGCGGCATGATTGCCCCCAACATGGCTACCATGCTGGCGTTCTACACCACCGACGCCGCCGTCTCGCCCGCGCTGCTGGAAAAGGCGCTCAAGACGGTAGTGCCCGGCACCTATAACCAGATGAGCGTGGATCTGGATACCTCCACCAACGATACCCTGATCATTATGGCGTCTGGTCTGGCGGGCAACCCGGAGATCTGCGAGGAGAACGCGGACTACGCCGCCTTTGTGGCAGCGCTGACCGCCATTGCAGAGCACATGTGCGCCGAGCACGCCGGAGATGGCGAGGGTGCAACCCACCTCATTACCTGCGAAGTGACCCACGCGCCCGACCTGAAGACCGCCCGCGCCGTCAGCCGCAGCGTGGTCTGCTCCAACCTGTTTAAGGCGGCGGTCTTTGGCCGCGATGCCAACTGGGGACGCATCCTGTGCGCCATCGGCTACACCCCCGGGGACTTCTCCATTGATAAGGTCTGCGTCTGGCTTTCCAGCAAGGCGGGCGAGGTGTATGTGTGCGAGAACGCCGCTTACCACCCGTACAGCGAGGACGAAGCCGCCAAGGTGCTGGCAGAGCACGATATTCTGGTCAAGGTGGATATGGGCACCGGCGAGGCAAGCGCCAAGGCGTGGGGCTGTGACCTGACCTACGACTATGTGAAGATCAACGGCGATTACAGAACCTAACAGGAGCGCGGAACAGATGAAAAACGAAGAAATGGCGCGGCTTTTTTCGGAGGCCACCCCTTATATCCAGAAATACCATGGCAGAACCATGGTCATCAAATACGGCGGCAACGCCATGATCAACGAGACGCTGAAAAACGCCGTGATGAACGACCTTGTCACCCTGACGCTGCTGGGCGTGCGGGTAGTGCTGGTGCACGGCGGCGGCCCCGCCATCAACGAGATGCTCAAGAAGGTGGGCGTGGAGAGCCACTTTGCGGGCGGTCTGCGGGTGACGGACGATGCCACCATGGAGATCGTGCAGCAGGTGCTGGCCGGTAAGGTGAACAAGGACCTTGTGGCAAAGCTGCGCGGGCGCGGCGTGGGTCTGTGCGGCATGGACGGACAGATGCTCCGCTGCACCGAGCTGGACCCCCAGCTGGGCCATGTGGGCGAGATCGTCCATGTGGACGCCACCCTGATCGAAAGCCTGCTGGACGGCGGCTTTATCCCGGTCATCGCCACCGTGGGCATGGATGACCTCGGGCAGGCGTACAACGTCAACGCGGACACCGCCGCGGCGCAGATCGCCATTGCCCTCAAGGCCGAAAAGCTGGTGTCCATGACCGATATCGCGGGTCTGCTGCGGGATAAGGAGGACGAGACCACCCTCATCCCCGAGGTGGAAGTGACCGAGATCGAGGGCTACAAGTCCGCCGGCATCATTGCGGGCGGCATGATCCCCAAGATCGGCGGCATGGCGGATGCCATCTATCAGGGCGTGCACGAAGCAGTCATCATTGATGGCCGCGTGCCGCACTCCATCCTGCTGGAACTGTTCTCCGACCGCGGCTCCGGTACCCGCTTCTACCGCCGCAGCCACCGCGAATAAAAAGATTGCGCAATCGCCGGCGGAAAGTTATAATAAAGACAACGAAACCGCTCCGCTGCTGTACGACGGTTGGCATAATGCAGATGCTATTATTTTAGCGGGCTCGCCCTCTCCGTCACCTGCGGTGACACCTCTCCCAAAGGGAGAGGCCTTGGCAAAGAGATGAAGTTTGCATGGACTGCCAAGGGCTCCCACTTTGGGGGAGCTGGCATCGCGCAGCGATGACTGAGAGGGCGAGGACGCTGCCCGTGTGCAACAATGTTCCGAGCGTCAGCCGCAAGGCTTTGCGCAAGAACTCCATGTTACAGGAGGTACACCTATGGATTCTGAAAAAGTCATCAAGCGGGACAACGAGTACGTCCTGCACACCTATAACCGCAGCCCCATCGTGCTGGAAAAGGGGCACGGGCTGTACGCCGAGGGCCCTGAGGGACAGAAGTATCTGGACTTCACCAGCGGCATCGGGGTAAACAGCCTTGGCTACTGCGACCTTGCATGGGCAGAAGCCGTGTCCCAGCAGGCACACAAGCTGCAGCACACCTCCAACCTCTACTATACTGCGCCCTGCGGCAAGCTGGCCAAAAAGCTGTGCAAGCGCACCGGCATGAGTAAGGTGTTCTTCGGCAACTCCGGCGCCGAAGCCAACGAGGGCGCTATCAAGGCCGCCCGCAAGTACAGCGTGGATCATTACGGCAAGGACCGCTACAACGTCATTACGCTGGTCAACAGCTTCCATGGCCGCACCCTTGCCACCCTGACCGCCACCGGGCAGGAGGTGTTCCACAACTACTTCGGCCCCTTCAACGAGGGCTTCCAGTACGTCCCGGCGGGGGATATCGAAGCGCTGCGGGAGCTGGTAGACCGCCACACCTGCGCCGTGATGATGGAGCTCATTCAGGGCGAAGGCGGCGTGATGGCGCTGGACCCGGAGTATGTGCAGGCCGTGCGCGCTTTGTGCGACGAAAAAGACCTTGTGCTCATCGTGGACGAAGTGCAGACCGGCGTAGGCCGCACCGGCACCTTCCTGTGCTGCGAGCACTATAACCTCAAGCCGGACATCGTCACCCTTGCCAAGGGGCTGGGCGGCGGCCTGCCCATCGGCGCGGTGCTGATGAATGAAAAGGTAGCCGAGGGCATGGGCCCCGGCACCCACGGCTCTACCTTTGGCGGCAACCCGGTGGTATGCGCCGGAGCCAACGTGGTGGTGGATCGTCTGGACCAGAGCTTCCTTGCACAGGTCAGCGAGCGCGCCGTGCAGCTGCGCACCGGCTTGGCAAAGCTGCCCCACGTCAAGAACATTTCCGGCATCGGCCTGATGGTGGGCATCGAGTTCTTTGATGTGCAGGCTGCGGATGTGCTGGCTGCCTGCCGTGAAAAGGGCCTGCTGGTGCTTACCGCCAAGACCCGGCTGCGTCTGCTGCCGCCGCTGACTGTCTCCGAGCACGAAGTAGACATGGCGCTGGAGGTGCTGGCCGAGGTGCTGGGCACGATGGAGCCGACCGCTCCGAAGGAGCAGGCATGAAAAATCTGCTGAAAATGAGCGACCTTTCCCCCGCTGAGCTGACCCATATTCTGGATGTGGCAGACCGGCTGAAAGCGGACTGCAAGGCAGGCCGCACCGAGTCGCTGCTGGCGGGCAAAAGCGTGGCGCTGCTGTTCTCTAAGGCGTCTACCCGCACCCGCACCAGCTTTGAGGTGGGTGTGTACCAGATGGGCGGTCTTGGCAACTACATGAATACCGCCGAATTACAGGCCGGGCGGGGCGAGCCTTTGCGGGACACCGCCCGGGTGCTGGGGCGCTACTACGACTGCGCCGTCTGGCGCACCTACCGCCAGCGGGACTTGGAGGAACTGGCCGAGCTTTCCGGCATTCCGGTGATCAACGGCCTTACCGACTACGCACACCCCTGTCAGGTGCTGGCTGACCTGATGACCATTCGGGAGCGTCGGGGCACGCTGGCAGGGCTGAAGCTCTGCTTTGTGGGCGACGGCAGCAACATGGCCAACAGCCTGATCGTGGGCGGCCTTTTGGCGGGGATGCAGGTATCCTGCGTCTGTCCTCCGGGCTACCGACCGGCAGCGGATGTGCTGATGTTTGCCCACAAATACGGCAATGCCTTCCCGTAATAACTTGTGCCTGTGTGAATGTGGTAAATAATAATCCTAAAAAGATAATCCAGCTTCTCATATCATCCTCGATTTAGTCAACGTTCCTGTGCATATTTCGCAATATATACTTTTCATTAGGGAATCTACCTAATAAATTCTACTTTTAGGACTTAGGGGATTAGGATATATTTGATAGCTTTGCGGAGGAATGGGGTTCGTGCCTCTTTCTCGAATAGATGATAACAATAAAAGTAAATGATAATGAATGAAAAAATGAATACTCCATTGGGTAGCGCTTTTCCCAAGGAACGGGTTCGTTATGCGATGCTTTCTTTCTTTTTAGCGCAAGGTCTTTGTTTCTCTAGTTGGGCTAGCCGTATTCCGGACGTGAAGGATTTCTTTGAGGTGAATTACGCTTTCTATTGGGGGTTGGTCTTGTTCCTGATCCCGGTAGGTAAGTTTGTGGCGATACCGTTAGCGGGTTATTTGGTGTCGAAGTTGGGAAGCCGTATTATGGCGCAGGCCAGTGTGTTG
>OODG01002850.1_pt1 | contig 10045 bp, 9 predicted proteins | sample 1671621 | NCBI WGS metagenome assembly OODG01 (sample SAMN06348175, study PRJEB24527) | human gut metagenome | biome: human gut; feature: ankylosing spondylitis patient; material: feces | host: Homo sapiens | place: China | collected 2015-10 | reverse complement strand
GTTTGCCAGGATCCTCAGTGCCACGGCATAAAGCCGCTTTTCATAGGCCTCGTAGAGCAAGGCGAACCGTTCCCGGTCCTCCTCCGTGCCCAGCATGGGGTCGATCTTGTCGTAATCCCCGGTGTTGTAGCGGTGGTTGCTGTCGGATTCAAAGATGGGGCAGAGGTACAGGGTGCGCACGCCCAGCTCCTTGAGGTAAGGCAGCTTCTCCTCGATGCCCATAAGGCTGCCGCCGAAGAAGTCCCGGTTGCGGATCTCCCCGTGCTCATCGGGGAGATAGTCCATCAGCTCCTCCCAGTTCTGGTGGACGATCCGGTCCCCCAGCATCCCGGCGGGATCAGGAATAAAGGTGCGGTGGAAGCGGTCGGGGAAGATCTGATAGGTGACGCCCCGGCCAAACCACTCCGGGGTGGAGAACTGGTCGTCATAGACTGTCTGCTGCCAGCAGGCGGCCTGGCCCTCGCCGCACAGGCCGTTTTTTCCCAGAAAGGCTGCGGAGCCATCCCGGCGGGTGAAACGGAAGCAGTACCAGATCAGCTCCGGCTCCGCCGGGGCTGTATAGGCCACAGTAAAGACCGCTGGGACAGATGCAGCGGAGCTTTCCTCTGCGGGGACGGTGCCCTCCCCCTCAGGAGCGGCTGCGCCGCCCTGGCCGCCAACGGTATCGCTGTCGCTGCCGGTACAGTCAGCCGCCGCTGTCTCAGAGACAGGGGCCTCCGGAGAGGCGGAGGGGTCCGGGGCGGGCACCAGGGGGATCTCCCGGATCTCACCGGCAAACTCCAGATTCAGGATCAGTGCGCCGCCGGTGAAATTCTCCTCCACAGGAGGATAGAGGGTCAGAGTAATATGGCGGCCGCAGGGGACGGCGCCGAAAGGCGTTTTATACAGGGGGCTGCGGGAGTCAAAAATGGGTCTTTCCATGGATGCGATCTCTCCTTACACAACATACGGGGTCACCCGGGAAACTGAGGGAAGCCGCTGCCGGTCAAGGCAGCAGGCTTCCCTCAGGAATCATAGCGGTGCCGATATCGCTGTCAGCGAAGTAAGCGTTGAGGATCTCCACAGCGGTGGAGGCCAGGGCGCTGCCGCTGCCGCCCCGTTCGATGACGATGGCCAGAGCGATCTCCGGGTCCTCATAGGGGGCAAAGCAGACAAAGACGCCGTTATTGGTGGTGTTTTCATTGATCTGGGCGGTACCGGTCTTGGCGCCGGCGGAGACGATACAGTCTTTGAAATACCGGGCCAGACTGCCGGAGGTGGTCAGGTTGTACATACCTTCCTTCACCGCTGACAGGGTAGAGGCGGAGATCTCCACTTCCGAGAGGACCTCCGGCTCATGCTCATAGAGGATCTCGCTGCCGTCATAGGCAGTGACGGATTTGAGAAGGTGGGCGTCGTAGCGGGTGCCGCCCCGGACCAGAGTAGCGATATAGCTGGCCAGCTGGAGGGGGGTAAACAGGTGGTCGGACTGGCCGATAGCCGCCTGGACGGTGTTGCCGCCATACCACATCTGGTTGACAGCGGCGGAGTGCTCCGGGCCTGCCAGTACGCCGGTCTCCTCGCCCAGCTCGATGCCGGTGCTTTGGCCCAGGCCGAAGGCGGTGGCATACTCACTGAGGGTGTCGATGCCCAGCCGGTAGCCCATCTCGCAGAAGAAGCAGTTGCAGGAGACCTCCAAAGCCTTGGTGATGTTCACCTTGCCGTGCCGGCCGGGATAGACGGCACACTTGGTGTAATCCGTGGTGCCGGGGTAGTACCAGAGGCCGGGGCAGTTCACTTTCTCCGTCAGGGAGACCGCACCGGTCTCCAGGGCCGCCACAGCGGTGCAGGGCTTGAAGGTGGAGCCGGGGGCGTAGGTGCCGGTAGTGGCCCGGTTCCGCAGGGGATTGCCGTCAGTGTTGAGAATGCTGTTGTAATCAGAATAGTACTTGGCGGGGTCATAGGTGGGGTAGGAGGCCAGGGCCAGTACGTCGGAGTTCTCCACGGACAAAACCACCGCTGCCGCGCCGCGGGAGGTGTCGCCGTCCTCCTCGTTCATGGCGGACACGGTCTTGGCCAGAGCCTCCTCCACTGCCGCCTGGAAGTCGATGTCAATGGTGAGGGCTACGGTACCGCCGGGCTGGGGCTCCACGCTGTAGAGCTCGCCGGTGATCTTGCCCTCCTCGTTGGTAGTGATGAGCCGCTCGCCGTCAATGCCCTTGAGATAGGATTCAAAGGCCAGCTCCACACCGCTTTTGCCCACGGTGTCGTCGGCGGCGTAGTAGTGGAGGCCGGTAGTGTCCTCGCCCGCCTCCTTGGCGGCGTTGTAGGCGGCGTTGAAGCTGTCCCGCTCCTCCTTGGAGCTGAAAGCGCCCACCTGGCCCAGCAGCTGGGCGGCATAGGTGGTGTTGTACTGGCGGACGGACGTGCTCTCGATCACCACGCCGTCAAAGTTGCCGTCGTTGACCAGGGAGATGAACTCCACCGGTACGTCCTCTGCAAAGACGTAGGGGTTGTAGGTGATGCTGGCGCTGCGCAGCCGCAGCTCGTAGAGAACGCCGATCACCAGCCGGGCCTCCTGGTCGGTAAAGCTCTCGTCGATGCCGAAGTCCTCCCGCATCAGCTCCAGCACGGTCTGGGGGGTGAGAACGTTGTCGTCGGCGTCCAGTTTCTTGCGCAGATCCTCCGTCATCCGGGGATAGGGGTCGTCGGCGGTGAGGACCTTGTCGGACCACTTGCGCTCCTTGAGGTATTTCTCAAACCAGGTGCGATTGTTGGTGCCGGCGGTGGCGGTGGTGTAGACAAAGGGTTCTGTGGTGGTGATGGGCAGGGTATCCGTCCACTCCACCCCCTGCTCCTGGCACAGCTCCAGCAGGCGGAGAATGGCGCGGCTGACCGTGACGCCCCGCTCCTCTCCCTCCACATCAGGGATCAGGCTCAGATCCAGGGTGACGGTATAGATCTCCCGATTGGAGACCAGGACTTTACCATTGCGGTCCGTGACGATCCCGCGGGAGGCCTCCACCGCCTGGGTGGTGGTTACCTGACTGGAGGATTTGGCCAGATACTCGTCACGGTTGACTACCTGGGCGTCATACAGGATCACACAAAAAAGCAGCAGACAGAGGATAAAGATCCCCAGTAGGATACTGGAGCGGTGTTTGAATTGTTTTTCTTCCTCCATGGAGGCAGCCTCCTTTCTCACAGAGGTACAGGGGTGACAGGGAAAAAGAGCCGCCCTGCCGGGCGGCCAGGGGAAATCAGTAGTCGCTGGCGCAGCGGTCGTGGATCAGCCGGTAGACCGGTACGACCACCAGGATAGCCGGCAGGGTGATCAAAGTTTCCACCAGAGCCATCCGGGACATAAGGCCCAGATAGCCGCCGCCGGAGAGGAACTGGACGGCAAGGCGCATACCGGCGGTTATCCCCAGGGACACGGCGGATACCGCCAGTCCGCAGAGAAAGCCGGGGGAGAGGAGATTCTCCGCGATCAGGGCGGCGATCAGGGCCGCCAGGGTAAAAGCGATGGCATAAAAGCCCTCAAAGGGGCCCGGCAGCAGCAGGTCACAGACCAGGCCCACTGCCAGGGCAAAGACGCTGCCCCGGCGCAGCCCCTCATAGGAGGCGGCCACAGCGGGGAGTACCGGGTAGAGGAAGGGGGTGAGACCCAGCACTTGGATGTTGTCTAGCACCAGGTACTGCAGGGCAAACAGGGCCAGGGTGGCCAGACTGTACACCGTCCATTTGAAAACGAGATAACTCTTGGGCATCATGGCGGTGGTTCCCCCTTATTCCACAATGTCGAAGCTGGTGACAATGAATACCTGGGTCAGATCATCCAGGGAGACGCTGGGGGTGATGACGGCGTACTGGGCCAGGCCGTCGTCTCCGGTGGAGACGGATTCCACGGTGCCGATGACCAGCTGAGAGGGGAAATAGTCGCCCAGGCCGGAGGTGACGATCAGGTCGCCCGCCACCACGTCCGGGTCGGCGCCCAGGTAGTTCAGCATCAGCCGGTCCTGACCCATGAGGGCGAAGTCGCCCTGGGCCACGGCGTTCTGGCCGCTGCGGAACACGGTGGCGCCAATGGAGGTGTCGCTGTCCAGGATGGTCCGGATGGTGGACCAGTTGAGGCCCGCGTCCGTCACCACGCCTACCAGATAACCTGTCTCCGTTACCACGCAGTCGCCCACCGCCACATCCTGGGCGGTGCCCTTGTTGACAGTGAGAACGCTCTCCCAGTTGGAGGAGTCGCTCTCCACGATCCGGGCGGATTCAAAGTGGAGGTCTCGCCGCTGCTCTCGCAGATCCAGCAGCTTGCGCAGCCGCTCATTCTCCTCGGAGTCCTTCTCCGCCTGCCGGATGGCGGTTTCCATTTCCGCGATCTCCAGCTTCAGCTGCTCGTTTTCCTCCTTCAGCGCATCAAACTCCGTGAAGTAATCCACCCAGCCGGACACAGTCTCCGTAATGGCGGCGCCGGCCGAACGGAAGGGGGAGGCAATGATCCCCGCCACATTGGGCAAAGGGGCGGCGGAGGTGGAGAAATAGGCCATCACGCTGAGGATCACCGCGATGACCACCGCCAGGGACAGTACGATCACACCGTACTTGGTCAGCAGCCTCTTCACGGCTCAGCCCTCCCGGATAGGAGCTCCACTCCAAAGGAGCGCAGCATCTCCCCCACCAGATGGAGGGGAAGGCCCATTACATTAAAGTAATCCCCGGCAATGCCGGTGACAAACAGGGCAGCCAGACCCTGGATACCGTAGGCCCCCGCCTTGTCCATCGGCTCCCCGGTGGCAATGTACCGGCGGATGTCCTCCTCGGAGAGGGAGGCAAAGCGGACGGCGGTGGTCTCCGGCCGGGTCTCCAGCCGGTCCCCGCGGCACAAGGTCACGCCGGTGCACACCAGGTGCTCCCGGCCGGAAAGGGCGGAGAGCATCTGGAAGGCCTCCGCCTCACTGTGGGGCTTTCCCAGCCGGAGACCGTCCAGAAACACCATGGTGTCGGCGGCAAGGATCACGGCGTCGCTGTCGCCGCAGAGGGCCCGGGCGGCTTCCGCCTTCTTCCGGGAGATGGAGCAGACGATCTCCTGGGGGGTGAGAGAGGGGTCATAGCTCTCGTCGGCGTCAGGCACTAAAATGTCGAAATCGGTCAGTCCGATCTGGCCCAGCAGCTGCCGCCGCCGGGGGGACTGGGAGGCGAGAATGATCCGTGGCATAAGCGGTTCCTCACTTTGGAAAGAAATAGGCGGGAAAAGGGAAGGGGGCGTCCCACCTGCCGGAAGCAGAGGTAGGGAGCGGACCTTACCGGCCGGTGGAACCAAAGCCTCCGGCGCCCCGGGCGGTCTCCGGCAGCTCCTCCACCAGGCGGATCTCCGGCCGCAGTACCGGCACCACCATCAGCTGGGCCATCCGGTCGGCGGGCTGGAGGACATAGTCCTCCCCGGTGGTGTTCCGCAGGCCTACTCCCAGGGGGCCCCGGTAGTCGCTGTCGATGACGCCGATGGCGTTGGAGAGGGTGATGCCCCGGCGGATGCCCATGCTGGAGCGCACCGCCACAATGCCCACATAGCCCTCCGGGATGGCCACCGCCAGCCCCGTGGGCACCACCACCTGTCCTCCCGCGGGGATGGTCAGGGGCTCGTCGATGCAGGCGTGAAGGTCCACCGCGGCAGCGCCGTCGGTGGCGTAGTAGGGCAGAGGGATCTCCCGGCCGATCTTGTCGGACAGGGCTTTTACTTCCAGAATCATAGGGGTATTTCCTTTACGTAACGTAATATTATATGCGGATAATACGATTTATAATCAGTTTGGGCGGGATTTTTCCGGCCAACCGTCCTTTTGTTATCAGTCTACTCCGCGGTAGAACAACCCGCGGGTGTGGCCCTGGGGCGGCGTTCCGCCGCCGGAGCGGTAGGCCTCCAGTACCCGGACGCACTCCGCCGGGCTCTCGGTGGTGAACCGCAGCCGGGCATAGGTCAGGCCGCAGCGCCGGTACTCCGGCTTGTCGCCCAGGTACAGCGTGGCCCCGTTTTCGATCTCACTGCGGCAGCCGAACACCGACAGCACCGGGAATTCCTCCCCCCGCCGGTCGGTGAGGCGGTGGACCTGCCGGCAGGGGCCGGTGAGGTCCCGGCTTTTGCAGCCCAGGGCATTGCGGATGAGGCAGTTCTCCGTCACCATCAAAGGCAGCCGCCCATAGACGATGGCCTCCCGGGGCAGGGCCCCACAGAGGTCCCGGATCTGCTGGTGGCGCAGCTCAAAGCTCAGGCAGGCGCTGACAAAACCCATGTCCGTGAGCACCTGCAGGGAGCGGCTGTTGAAGATGTTAAGGCCGTAATCCCCCCGGAGGGCAAAGCCCATTTCCCGGGCCATAGCCCCCTGGCCGATGTTGCCCACGGCGGCGGAGACACACCCCATATCCCTGGACTTTTTCAGCAGGTCCACGAGGGCCTCCCGCTGGTGGTCGGTGCAGATCCGGGGCAGGGCCACGGCAAATTCCGTCCCGCGGCCCAGGTAGGGGGCGATGTCAAACTCCCCGATCCGCTCTGCCGGAAGGTAGATGAGGGCAGGGGAGAGATCCATGAGCGCCCCTGTCAGCTGCTCTCCCCGGAACAGGGAGAGGGAGAACACCGGCTCTGGGGGAGCCGCTCCCTTTTCCGGCATGGGAGGCGCAGGTTCCTCCCGCCGCTCCGGCGGAGCGCTGCGGAGGGCGGCCAGGCCCTCCAACGCCTCCCGCCGCAGGCCGTTGACGGCGCTGGCGGGAAGGGAGAGGTTCTCCTCCACCGTGACAGTGACGTGATCCGGGGCAAACACGGTGCCGCCGGTCTTGCTCAGCCGCTGGGTGAGGTCCTCCTCGGTGAGGGGCCGGGTACGGGCCGCCTCCGGCACAGGCCCGGAGGCGGTAAAGGTGCGGCCCTGGGGGTCCTCCGCCGTAAGGACGGCGGCCTCCCCGGCACGGAAGGCGGCGGTAAGGGTCACCGGCACCGTCCGGGCGGTCTCCTTCTCATAGAGGGCCCGGGCCTCCCGGAACAGCTCTGTGGGCTCCGGGGTCTTTTCCCCCCGGGTGCCAAACATGGCTGGGCCGGGACGGCCCAGCCAGTAGTCCTGGGTGAAGCCCTGGCGGGAGAAGGCCTGCTCCAGACGCCGCAGCTCCTCCGCTGTGGGCTGCCGGTTTTCCCGCAAAAGGGCGGTGTAGATGGAGGTCACCACCGACACATACTCCGGCCGCTTCATCCGGCCTTCCAGTTTCAATATGGATACGCCCATATCCCGCAGTTCTCCCAGGTGGGAGGCGAGACAGGCGTCTTTCAAACTCAGGGGATTTCCTGTTTTGCCCCCGTCCATCCGGTAGGGCAGACGGCAGGGCTGGGCGCAGGTGCCCCGGTTGCCGCTGCGCTCCCCGATGAGGGCACTCATGGCGCACTGGCCGGAGTAGCACATACACAGGGCCCCATGGGCAAAGACCTCGATGGCAATGGGGCTGTTTTGGCAGATATAGGCCGCGTCCTCACGGCTCAGCTCCCGGCTGAGGACCACGCACCGCATGCCCATCTCCGCGGCGGCCTCTACCCCCTCCAGGGAGTGGACCGTCATCTGGGTGCTGCCGTGGAGGGGCAGCTCCGGCGTTACCTTCCGGGCCAGGGCCGCAAGGCCCCAGTCCTGGACGATGACCCCATCCACCCCCCAGCGGGAGGCGTTGCGGAGGTATTCCTCCGCCTGGGGCAGCTCTCGGTCGGTGAGCAGGGTGTTGAGGGTCATATAGACCTTCACGCCCCGGAGATGGCAGTAGGACACCGCGGCGGCAAACTCCTCCGGGGTGAAATTTTTCGCTCCCCGGCGGGCGTTGAAGCCGCCGCAGCCCATATAGACGCTGTCTGCGCCGCTCTGGACAGCGGCGACCATGGCCTCCCAGTGGCCGGCAGGTGCCAGTAACTCCATTACTTCTTGGACAGCTGCTGCTGGAGCTTGAAGATCTCCCGCTTGCACTCGCTCAGTTCGTTCTTGGCCCGGTTGGCGTCGTCCAGATAGCCCTTGAGCTGGCTGCGGAGATTTTCGGTGCTGCTCTGCTGCTTCAGCAGCTCATCGGCGATATTGGCAGCGGCCAGTACGGCCGCGTCGGTACGGCTGATGCGGCCTCCGGCCATGATCTCGCTCATTTTGGCGTCCACCAGGGCCGCCACCTTCTGCATATAGGAGGGGCTCTCCTCGGCCATCAAGGTGTAGTCGGTGCCGCAGATATTGACGGTGATCTTGTTCTCCATCGTCTGATCCTCCCTTTCTCTCTCGGTAAGTATCGCGGTTGACAATAATTCACAGTAAAGTATACCATATTCTTTCGGAAAATCAATGGACGAACCACCGGAATTCATGAATGAAAAGTGAATTTTGCCCCGTTTTCTCCGGACAGGGGCCTCCGTCCCCCGGAGAAAAGTTTTCCCCTTTACGAGCGGGGCCCTTTCGTGTAAAATAGGGGAAGAATGCCGGATCATGACGAAGTCCGGCGGGGAAGGGAGGCCTGAGGCCGTGAGCGGATATACCCTGCGTTTACCGGAGGAGGAGAGCGTGGTGCTCTCCGGGGCGGCGGCGGGCCGTCTGATCCGCCGGGGAGACGGCGACGCGGCTTTGCTGTATATTGCGGTGCTCCGCAGCCGGGGCACCGGGGATGAGAATGCCCTCCGCTCTGCCCTGGGCTGGCCGGAGGAGCGGCTGCGCCGGGCCTTTGCGGTGCTGGCAGGGGAGGGGCTGGTGTCCCTGCCCCAGGAGGCGGGGGCCATGGAGCGGAAGGAGGCCGTCCCGGCCTCCGGCAGTGCCCTCACCCCGCCGCCGGAGCGGCAGGTGGAGTATACCCGGGCGGATATGGCCCGGGCGTTAGAGGGGGCGGAGTTTGCTTCCCTCACCTCTGCGGTGGAGGGTAAGCTGGGCAAGAAGCTGACCACCCCGGATCTTGCCACGCTGCTGGGGCTCTACGATCAGGTGGGCCTTCCGGCGGATGTGATTTTCCTGCTGGTGAGCTTTTGCGCCGAGCGCACCGCCCAGCAGTATGGTCCCGGACGGCGGCCCACCCTCCGGCAGATCGAGCGGGAGGGCTACGCCTGGGCCCGGCTGGGCCTCATGACCCAGGAGAGCGCCGCCGCCTATATCAAGGACTACCAGCACCGGCGGGAGGCCCTGCCGGAGCTGATGCAGCTTCTCCGCCTGGGGGACCGGCAGCCGGGCCCCAGCGAGGAGCGGTATCTTCTCTCCTGGGCGGGGATGGGCTTTGACCGGTCGGTCATCGAGCTGGCCTATGACAAGACCCTCCTCAAGTGCAAGGAGCTGAAATGGCCCTATATGAACAAGATCCTCACCTCCTGGCACCAGAAGGGCCTCCACACCCTGGCTGAGGTGGAGAGCGGAGACCGTCCGGCGTCTGTGGCCGTCCGGGGACAGACCCAGGCCGCCCAGCGGCGGGAGGAACCTGCTGCCGACCGTACAGCGGAGCTGCAGCGGATGGAGCGCTACCTCCGCCGGATGCGCCAGGAGCAGGGAAAGGAGGAGTAAACCATGGCCCAGGACCCGAAAATCATGGCCGCCGCCCTGCGGAATTTCCGCCAGGACCGGGAGGAGCGCCGTGCCCGGCTGGAGCAGCGGACGGCAGAGGTATACCGGCGGCTGCCCCGGGTGGAGTCCATTGACCGGGAGCTGCGGGGCACCGTGGCGGAGATCATGATCGCCGCCTTTGAAAACGACCGGGACCCTGCCCCTGCCCTCAAGGCCCTCTCAGAGCACAACCTCCAGCTCCAGCGGGAGCGGGCTGAGCTGCTGGTGGGAGGCGGCTATGCCTTCGACTATATCGACGACAAGCCCCTGTGCCCCCTGTGTGAGGACAGCGGCTATCTCCGGGACGGCAGCCCTTGCCGGTGCCTGATGAGTTATTATACCCGGGAGCAGAACCGTCGACTCAGCAAATTGCTGGACCTGGGGGGCCAGTCCTTCGACAGCTTCTCCTTCGACTGGTACAGCGGCGAGGTGTGGCCCCAGTACGGGTGTCGTCGCAGACGAAGCACACCGGCTTGGTGAGC
>OODG01002844.1_pt1 | contig 10068 bp, 8 predicted proteins | sample 1671621 | NCBI WGS metagenome assembly OODG01 (sample SAMN06348175, study PRJEB24527) | human gut metagenome | biome: human gut; feature: ankylosing spondylitis patient; material: feces | host: Homo sapiens | place: China | collected 2015-10 | reverse complement strand
CCCCCTCTAACCCCCCCGCCGGGGGAGGATGTCGGGGTATGGAGGAAATATTCTTTCATTGAGTTTCCGGGATATGCCTACAACAAGAATACCCACAACCTGGAATGTCTCCTACTCGCACTGGACGGGCTACATATCAACGATCCGAATGATACGAAAGCGATATTAAAGTTGTCCGACTACGGACGGCTGGGAAACGAAGTCTGGAAAATAATACACGCAACCAAGTGGAGTATAGTGAACAGCAAAGGGAAATATCTGATAGGAGCACTGAACAAGGCACGCACACAAGGATAAAAAACCGCAAAATCAGAGGCTAAAACGGGCACTGATTATCAGAGGATTACAAGGAGTTAACTTCCTGTCGACAAGGAGTTAACTTCTTGTCGGCAAACTCTTAACTTCTTGTAGACAAGGTATTGTAGCCCCACAATTTATTTAACGGGTTCTATCTTCCAATCAGCCAGCGTATGTCGTTTCGTGTCGAAATTTATACCCACCTTCACTACCGGAAGTCCGCACAGCGCAAAACGTTCGGGATAATTTTTCAGGTCAATCTGCTGCATAGCCGCATCAGCGCTCTTATCAAGTTTCAACTCAACAACATAGAGAGTCGTCCAACTGCGCATCACCATATCCACACGACCACGGGGAGTACGTACTTCTACATCAACATAATATCCCAAAAGGTTAAAGATGATGAAAAAGACCTGTTGATAATGCCCTTCATAATCAGTATTATCACAATAAGGAATCGTAGAAAGAAATTTCTGTAATAAACGCAAAGCAGCATCCATGTCGCCACGAGATAAAGCACGTGCCAGGTCTACAACCATAGTAGTGGTAGTCAACGTATCATTTGTGATATATGAAGGAATCAGATTACGCATCAATCCAATACGAACTTCCTTATTAGGAATATCAAGCGTATATATGTCGAAAACACTGTCATAACCTTTTATTGTGATATAGCCGCTTTGATAGAGCAAGGGAGTAATATTGGTCATACGCTCCGTGGGAGCATCAAACTCCGCAGCAACAGCCTCTATTCCGCCTATTTCAGATGGAAGAACGCCAAATTTATTCAGCATCTCTATCAAATAAGTAGGAGTACCGCTGCCAAACCAATAGGAGTTAAATTTGCCATCGTTAAAAGCATTGAACAGACTAAAAGGATTGTAAATATCTGGTGAAGGCCAGGTAAAATGATAACCATCATAGTTCTCTTTCAATTTTGCCAGCACTTCATCACGCGTTATTTGCATTTTTTCCGCCAACAAATCCAGATCATAGCTCATTTGCTCCTTTATTTCTTCTTCCGTAATACCGCAGATGGCAGCATAAGGTTCGTCCATACTGATGTTCTTGATATTATTCAGTTCACTGAAGATGCTCAGTTGGGAAAACTTCGTGATTCCGGTCAGAAACACATAGCGCAAATAAGGGTCACAGGCTTTCAGCGGGCTGTAGAAGTTACGCATCACATTGCGAAGTATGGGCAGATTCTTATCCTCATGCATTACATCGAGAAGCGGAGCATCATATTCGTCAATCAAGACAACAACTTGCTTACCGGTCTGCTGATAAGCACGCTGAATTAAACCCGTTAAACGATCATTCAACATTACTTCCCCATCCAGTCGACCATAGATTTCTTCGTATCTGTACAACTGAATATTCAACATACTCTCTAACCGTTTTGTCAATATACAAATAGTTCTTTCCTATAATTTCTGAGAAAGTCTGTATTCCTACCGGATAAAATTTCTGTTGTTGCTCCATATCAAGCCTCCGTTTCTTTGATTACAAAGTTACAACAAAAGAACAGAACGACAAACAAACAGAATTATTTATCTTTTTTCGTCTTTTAATCTCCGCCTCACGGATTCTGTTTCGTACGATTTACCAACGACAAATGTAACCAGCCATAAATACCCAATATAATAACCAACAATGTCTGTATACCATGTACTATCAGGGCAAAAACTCCCGCATCAGTAGCATTGACACCGTATAGCATCATCATTGTAATGACAGCGAAATGCCACGGTCCCGCCCCATTAGGAGTAGGGACAATCACAGCAAAAGTGCCGCCTACAAACATCACCAGACCCGCCAGAAAGCTGAGATGTTCAGTAAAAGCGAAGCAATAGAAAGTAATATAAAAGTGATAAAAGTAACATCCCCATATCAACACCGTGTAAAGGAGGAAAAGCGGTATATTCTTCACACTCTTCAATGACATCACACCTTCCCATACATTCAGCACCACTCCTTTCACTTTCTCGAAGAAAGAAAGCATACGCAGAAGGAAATAGAGTAATACTAATACACCAATGATACTAAAAAGAACGACATAAAACCAGGGAGATGTCACCAGATGCACCAGCGAAGGAACTTTCGTACCTGTCTCTTCAAAAAAACGAAGGAAGACGGGCATCTGCATCAGAAAAGTAATCCCGGTAATCAAAAGAATGGTCAATGTATCTATCAAGCGTTCCGTTACCACTGTTCCAAGCGATTTGGCAAAAGAAACATCGTCATATTTGGCAAGCATACCGCAACGGGAAACTTCGCCTACACGGGGTAAAACAAGATTAGCGGCATAGGAAACAAAGATAGCATCCACACAATCGCTCGTCTTTGGATAAGCTCCGAGCGGCGCAAGCGTCTGTTTCCAACGCCAGCCACGGAAAACATGGCTCATCACACCAAAAAACAACGAAAACAGCATCCATCCCCAGTTCGTTCCATGCAGAAGTACCTCCTTGGCGCGTGCAAAATCAAAATCTCGATACACCCAATAAAGAATAAAACCGCCCAAAGCGACCGGTAAAAGGATCTTCAGTGTCTTTTTTAATAGTTTATTCATGCAGAATTCGTTATTCTTCGTCGAAAAGGATTACCTTTGTGGGCTGCAAATACAGCACTTTCCCAAAAGGACGGTCTCCGTTTGCGGTGCAAAAGTAACGATTTAGTTGATAAATGAAATTAGTAAAGCCTAAAAAGTTTCTCGGCCAGCATTTTCTGAAAGATCTGAAAGTGGCACAGGATATAGCCGATACGGTAGACGCATGTCCCGGCCTCCCCATTCTGGAAGTAGGTCCGGGCATGGGTGTATTGACCCAGTTTCTGGTGAGAAAAGAACGTCCGGTAAAGGTGGTGGAATTGGATTATGAGTCCGTAGCCTATCTGCGTGAAGAATATCCGTCGCTGGAAGACAACATCATTGAAGATGACTTCCTGAAAATGAATCTCCAACGCCTGTTCGACGGGCAACCTTTTGTACTGACAGGAAACTATCCTTATAATATCTCCAGCCAGATATTCTTCAAGATGTTGGATAACAAAGAACTGATACCTTGTTGTACCGGTATGATACAGAAAGAAGTGGCCGAACGTATTGCCGCCGGACCGGGCAGTAAAACGTATGGCATCCTGAGCATATTGATACAGGCATGGTATCGTGTAGAATATCTTTTCACCGTACACGAACATGTATTCAATCCGCCACCCAAAGTGAAAAGCGCAGTCATCCGTATGACGCGAAACGAAACGAAAGAGTTGGGTTGTGACGAGAAGCTGTTCAAACAAGTAGTGAAAACGACTTTTAATCAACGCCGCAAAACCCTGAGAAATTCGATAAAGCCGATACTCGGCAAAGATTGTCCGCTGACGGAAGACGTTTTGTTTAACAAACGGCCAGAACAACTATCAGTACAGGAATTTATCAGTCTGACCAACCGGGTTGAACAGGCATTGAAAGAGATTAGAGAAACAAGTGATGAAACAAAAAAATGATAATTAAAGATTTTAGGCGCGGATTGTGCGGATGAGCGCGTAGCTTTTAATCCGTGAAATCCGCGTAATCCGCGCCTAAAATTATCACGGCTTAGCCCGCTAAATTATCATTTTAAAAAGAGGAGAAAGATTATGGAGATGGACGAAGAATACATTGACAATGTCAAAAACCTCATAGAACAAAAGGACGCCGAGAACGTCAAAGCACTCCTTATAGACCTGCACCCTGCGGATATTGCCGAACTGTGCAATGACCTGAGTCCTGAGGAAGCACGTTTCGTATACCGCTTACTGGATAACGAAACGGCGGCAGACGTGTTGATGGAAATGGATGAGGATGTCCGTAAAGAATTCCTGGAAATACTCCCGTCGGAAACCATTGCCAAACGCTTTGTGGACTACATGGATACGGATGATGCCGTAGACCTGATGCGTGAGCTGGATGAAGAGAAACAGGAAGAAATTCTCTCACACATTGAAGACATTGAACAGGCAGGAGACATCGTAGACTTGTTGAAGTACGATGAAGACACCGCCGGTGGTTTGATGGGTACGGAAATGGTACTCGTCAACGAAAACTGGAGTATGCCCGAATGTCTGAAAGAGATGCGGCAACAGGCGGAAGAGCTGGACGAAATCTATTACGTATATGTCATTGACGATGACGAACGTCTGCGAGGTATCTTCCCGCTCAAAAAGATGATTACTTCCCCTTCTGTATCCAAAGTGAAACACGTGATGCAGAAAGATCCGATTTCGGTACACGTAGATACTCCCATTGACGAGGTAGTACAGGCGATTGAGAAGTACGACTTGGTGGCTATCCCCGTTGTCGACAGTATCGGTCGGCTTGTGGGACAAATCACCGTCGACGACGTCATGGATGAAGTCCGTGAGCAGTCGGAACGTGACTACCAGTTGGCATCCGGTCTTTCGCAGGACGTAGAAACGGACGATAATGTATTGAGACAGACCACTGCCCGCCTCCCCTGGTTATTAATCGGTATGATCGGCGGAATCGGCAACTCTATGATATTGGGTAATTTCGACTCCACCTTTGCCGCCCATCCCGAAATGGCACTATACATCCCGCTAATCGGTGGTACAGGAGGAAATGTCGGAACACAATCCTCGGCAATCATCGTACAAGGTTTGGCAAACAGCTCGCTGGACGCTAAAAATACCTTCAAGCAGATAACCAAGGAATCGGTAGTAGCTTTAATTAATGCCACTATTATCTCCTTATTAGTATACACCTACAACTTTATCAGGTTCGGCGCAACGGCTACGGTCACCTATTCCGTATCCATCAGCCTGTTTGCCGTGGTAATGTTCGCTTCTATTTTCGGGACACTGGTACCGATGACATTGGAGAAGTTCAAAATCGATCCAGCCATTGCAACAGGTCCGTTTATAGCCATTACAAATGACATCATCGGAATGATGTTGTACATGGGAATAACCGTTTTATTGTCATAAAAACACGATAAACAAAAAAAAATAAGCAAAATAGTATGAAGTAATCGTTTTATTTCATTAATTTGTGACCCAAAACTAATATACAATGATGGACGCTCATGACACTAATCAACCCTTGAACCAAGGGGAATTAGAAGAAGAAAAGAAAACAGTCGAGGTTTCTGAAGCTATTACAGAGACTCCGGCTGAAGATGTTACTGCCGAAGTTCAACCTGAAGCAGCTCCTAAACCTGCCACTAAGGAAGATGTACTAAACCAGCTAAAAGAGCTTGCGCAAGACGCTGAAAATGCGAACAAGCAGGAAATTGACAATCTGAAACAATCATTCTACAAGTTACATAATGCCGAGTTGGAAGCTGCTAAGGTACAGTTTACAGACAACGGTGGAAACATTGAAGATTTTGTTGCCGAAGAGGACCCGACGGAAGAAGAATTCAAACGCCTGATGGGGGTTATCAAGGAAAAACGCAGCAAACAGGTTGCCGAGCTGGAACGCCAAAAGGAAGAAAACCTGCAAGTGAAACTTTCCATTATTGAAGAACTGAAAGAATTGGTGGAATCCGGAGATGACGCCAACAAATCTTATACGGAGTTCAAGAAGCTGCAACAGCAATGGAATGATACGAAACTGGTGCCGCAAGGTAAAGTGAATGAACTTTGGAAAAACTATCAATTATATGTAGAGAAGTTCTACGATTTATTGAAACTGAACAATGAATTCCGCGAATATGACTTCAAAAAGAACCTGGAAATCAAAACGCATCTCTGCGAAGCTGCCGAAAAGTTGGCTGACGAGGAAGATGTTGTTTCCGCTTTCCACCAACTTCAGAAGTTGCATCAGGAGTTCCGCGATACAGGTCCGGTAGCCAAAGAACTGCGTGATGAAATCTGGAATCGGTTTAAAGCAGCTTCTACCGCTGTCAACCGCCGCCATCAGCAGCACTTCGAATCGTTGAAAGAAGCCGAACAGCATAATTTGGATCAAAAAACCGTCATCTGCGAAATCGTTGAAGCGATTGAGTATGATGAACTGAAAACATTCTCTGCCTGGGAAAACAAGACCCAGGAAGTGATTGCCTTGCAAAACAAATGGAAAACCATTGGTTTTGCGCCCCAGAAGATGAATGTGAAGATCTTCGAACGTTTCCGCCATGCCTGCGATGATTTCTTCAAGAAGAAAGGAGAATTCTTCAAGAGTCTGAAAGAAGGAATGAACGAGAATCTGGAAAAGAAGAAAGCGCTCTGCGAAAAAGCGGAAGCCTTGAAAGACAGTACAGACTGGAAAGTAACTGCCGATGCACTGACCAAACTTCAAAAAGAATGGAAGACCATCGGACCGGTTGCCAAAAAACACTCGGATGCAATCTGGAAACGGTTTATCACAGCTTGCGACTACTTCTTCGAACAAAAGAACAAAGCTACTTCTTCACAACGCTCCGTAGAAACAGAGAATATGGAAAAGAAGAAAGCGTTGATCGAGAAGTTATCCGCTATTGATGAAAGCATGGATACCGAAGAAGCAAGTACCTTGGTTCGGGATTTAATGAAAGAGTGGAACTCTATCGGTCATGTGCCGTTCAAAGAAAAAGATAAGTTATACAAGCAGTATCACGGAATAATCGATCAGCTATTCGACCGCTTTAACATCAATGCTTCCAACAAGAAGTTAAGTAACTTCCGTTCGAATATCAGCAATATCCAGGGAAGCGGTACTCAATCTCTGTACAGAGAACGCGAAAAGCTGGTACGTACTTATGAGAATATGAAGAATGAGCTTCAGACTTATGAGAACAATCTAGGCTTCCTGACTTCTACTTCTAAGAAAGGTAGCAGCCTGCTGACTGAATTGAACCGCAAGGTAGATAAGTTGAAAGCAGACTTGGAACTGGTATTACAAAAGATCAAAGTAATCGATGAATCAATAAAAGCAGAAGAATAAGAGTTCTGCCCGATTTAGAAAAATTAGAAACAGGTTTTATACTCACTTGAGCTATAAAACCTGTTTTTCTTTTCTACTAAACAAGACGACAGCCAGTTTAAGGATTTATTCTTTATCAATCAACTTCACGGCTTTTCATAAGATTAGCGTTTTTCGGACTATCAACGTGCATTCGTGTCACCAAATTTGCCACCGAGGAACTGTTTTTTAAAAACTTCCAGTGACCTATTATGTGACCTCTTGATGGTGAGAAGTTTAGAGACACATACTATTAAACATGCAAAAAAGCCGTTATTACTAGGTAATAACGGCTTTTAGCTTATTTTGTCTTATAATTTGTTGGGCTACCTGCCCTCAAACTTTAATTCTTTTATAGTCTCATTCATAATGAATTAACAGCTTCCTATTTTAGTGATGTCACCGAATTAGACACCGACTTTGGCAAAAACCCTCTTTTAATATCCCATTGAGGATTCAAGTTTTGTAATACAAAGGTATCGTTTTTAATCGGATAAACCTAATTAAAGTGACAAATAATGATAAATATCGCATTTAATTTACTAACTTCACAGCGTAAAAAATATAAATTATGCAAAATTATAGGTATCAGAATTCTTATATGAGAGGCTTAAAAAGAAATGTTATCAATAACACTATAGCAGGAATCGTTATAGCAGGAATAATATTCATTATACAACTGATAGAAGGCTGCGAACAACCGGAAATAGCTCATCAAAAAACTCTCATTGACAGTCTGCTAATAAATACGAATGATGAAATTAATGACTGGGACACAGATACCACCACTTACCATACAACCTCTAAACCAACTAAATAAAACATTTTTCTTGCTAAATAATTAACCTATAAGTTTATTATCTCGTTATTTTTACGTATCTTTGTCTTACTATAAAACAAGGAGATATGACATTTGACGACATTACTGGAGACAGAAAATTATGGGCTGTACACTTTGAAGGTGAGGATGATAACGAATTTTATAAGGTGTTCAACAATTGGACTGACGTGGTTTGGCTACGCGCTTTCTTCAAGGAGAACATAGACGACTTGAACGCCTACTTTAAAATAACAGATATAAAAGAAGCTATCAGCGATACTATTGAAGATAGTGAACGCCTTCGATACATCATAATGGACATCTCTCCGGAAACCGATTTAAGCAAGATATTCCGTCCGCTGGACAATAACCAGGCTTCGGATGTGATGCTGCAAAAAGAAAAGGCCCGGTTAAAACGTAAATACGGTCACTCGTCATGGCTCCGCCTATACGCTATCAAATTGATTCAAGGCAACTACATCATTACCGGAGGCGCCATCAAGCTGACGGCTACGATGCAGGAAAGAGAACACACCAGGCAGGAACTTGTGAAAATAGACAGGGTTCGACGCTACTTGCTTGAAGAAGGAATCATTGACGACGAAGGGTTTATAGAGTATATTAGTGAATTATAATTTGGGAGGAATAGTATGGAAAATCGTATGAAATCTATCGCACAAAGGCTTGAAGAACATGCTTCTCCAACGCCTTCGAAATGGCGTGAGCTGTTTGACTTCCTTGAAACAAACAAGTCTTGGCTCCGACATTCGCAAAATATTGCCATGCTGATGCTGGACAGGATGGAGGAATTAGGTATGAGCCAAAAGCAATTGGCTGAAAAGATGAATTGCAGCCCGCAATACATTTCAAAGGTGTTGAGAGGACGGGAGAACCTTTCACTCGAAACTTTGACCAAAATTGAAAACGCACTGGAAATCTCGATTATCAAAGGAGAGCCGGTCGCAGTATAACTCACGCCGAGTACAGTAAAAAAGTTGATAGCGGATTCTTACGGACAAACTGCTGCCGTTCGGACAAAGTGCTAGCAAATGTTTCATCCGGGGAGAAACCGCCTCCACGCACCGCCCACCCCATTTTTTTCCTTTTTTCTTGTACATCTCCCAGGGCATGGGCGAACGGCAGGCAAGGAATTTCAGATAAAAATACCGCACGACGCAGGAGCGCAGGATATTTTTATCTGAAATAGCGTAGCGGTCCTTGACTGACGGGCGGTCGTGACCTATCTTTGTAGAAGAAAAGAGGAAAAATACCTGCGAAACGCAGACTTTCACCAATCATTTATTACCCAGTGAAAGATTTGCTATCAGATGTTTCCGGATCTTGTGCCCGAGCTGCTGCAAAGTGCTAGCAAAAGTTTTATTCCGGAACAATCCGGGCACAAGAATCTGCTAGCAGTTAGCAGGTGATATCGGGCTCATCAAGTACAGATCCTGCCGGGTATGTGCTAGCAAGCGAAGGTAATGGCCAAGCGTCAGACCAAGTGGAATTACTATCGTGAGCGGCTTATCGTCTGATTACTCACCGCAGCACAGCCGCATCAGGGCGCCGCCTTACAGGACAGCACCCCATGCGCCCGCCCTGCTCCGGCAGTGTTTAAACAGAAAGGGGGCTCCACCGGCAGCGTTTTTCGGACGGGCGGTGTTTCTGTGCACCGTGCCGCTTCCCTTGCTTTCCGTAGTAATTAGACTGGCGCAAAGAAAGCCGCCCTCCAGCAGTGATTTTAAAGAACGTTCCTGGGGGAAAGTTTCTTGGAAGTTACTCCAGTGTATAACAGTCGAGGCTTACAAAGTGGGTGATTACGAAAGTTACTTCCGCCTGACGCATTCGGCTCCGGCTGCCGCTCCCTCACTTGCCGAATACAGCAAAGGAAGCACCAGCCTATGCGGTGGCAGTCCCTGCGGAACGTCTTCCCCTGTGGAATGGGCGACAGCTGAAATGCCCGGTGCGGTTTCGCTCCGCCCGGCACTAACGCCGGGACTAAGGCTCAATC
>OODG01002843.1_pt1 | contig 10068 bp, 9 predicted proteins | sample 1671621 | NCBI WGS metagenome assembly OODG01 (sample SAMN06348175, study PRJEB24527) | human gut metagenome | biome: human gut; feature: ankylosing spondylitis patient; material: feces | host: Homo sapiens | place: China | collected 2015-10 | reverse complement strand
TGTGCGGCGAAGTTGCCCACCAGGAATATCGCCGTATCCCCGGGAGCCACGGGGCCCATCAGGTCCGACTTAAGGTCGATGAGTTTCTTCTCGCCCTCCTCCCCGTCGGGAGCGGGCATGCCGCTGCGGGCGGACAGGAAGCCGACCGCAGCCGAGAGGCAGATGGCTATGGACAGAAACCTACGCACCCCGACGTTATTTCACCCAGTGTTTGTTCTCGAACTCCCCGTTGCGGTATTCGGGATCGATGAAGACGTACATGCCGTCGATCTTCTTGGTCAGCCACTCGCGGAACACACGTTCCTGCTTGTCCTGCAGGGCCATCTCCTCGAGTCGGAGGTAGTCTTCGTTGAGCGAGGCCGGATGCGTCGGAATCACCTCCACCAGCTTGACGATCTTGCCCAGCTGGTTGCCCAGCAGATCTTCGGTCAGGAAGGCATCCGACACCTCTCCCGGCTTGAGACGGATCAGCGCATTGTAGTCGTCGAGGCTCTTGAACCGGCCGAAGTCCTCCTTGAGGAACTTCGTGACGGTCAGCTTGGCATCGAAGGCCTGGTAGCGCTCCAGAATATCGTGGTTCGAGACGATGCCCCCGTTCATCTTCGAGGCCGCATCGTCCGAGAAACGGAGCGCCGCCTTCTCGAACGTGATCGAATCCTTGTGGATCAGGTCGGCAATACTGTCGAGCTGGTTGAGCGTCTCGCCCAGTTCGTCGCTCGTATACTCGGGACGCAGCAGGATGTGCCGGAAATGGTAGAGCTGGCCGCGCTTGTCGAGCAGCTGGATGATGTGGAAGCCGAACTGCGACTCGACCACCTCGGAGATCTGCCCGGGCTTCATCCCTTCAAGCGTCTTGGCGAAGGCCTCGTCCAGACCGGCCAGCGGCGTGGGGTCCATCTCACCGCCGCGGAGCGCCGTGCCATCGACCGAATACATGCGGGCCAGGTTGTCGAAACGCGCCTTGCCCGTAATGACCCGCTCGCGCATGTCGAGCAGCCTCTCGCGCGCACGCTGCTTGGCCTCCTTCATCGACTTGGGGAACTTCGTGATCTGCGCGTAGACATACTGGTCGGCGATCGTCGGCAGGCTGTCCTTCGAGAGCGACTTGTAGTAGCGCTCCACCTCGCCCGGGATCACGGTCACCTTGCTCACCACCTCGCGCTGCATGGCGCTGGCGTAGGCCTGCTCCTCGTAGCGCTGGCGGAGGATCTCGCGGATGTTGAAGATGGCCATGTGCTGCTTGGCCTCGAGTTTCGAAATCGAGCCCTCCATATCGACCATCTGCTGCACCTGATCCTCGACCTGCGAGAGGATATCGTTGCTGTTGATCTCCACCGAGTCGATCTGCGCCTGATTGTAGAGCAGTTTCTGCGTCATGAGCGCCTCGAGCGCCTCGTTCATCGGATCGCGGTCCGAGGTGTAGCCCTCCTGCCGGCGCTGCTCGACGAGCTGACGCGCATAATCGGCCACCTCGGAATAGACGATCGACGAGCCGCCCACGACGGCCACTACCTTGTCGAGCATCACCTGACGGCGCTGGCCGACCACCCCGGCCGCCAGCAGCATCAAGGCTGCCGCCAATATCCCTTTTTTCAACATTTTGCCTGTTTGCGTTTGTTTAGGTTATTTTTCCTTGTTCGGTTCCTTGTTCGGTTGTTCGTCCGCCTCGTGGTCGCGGCCGTAAATCCGGACGTCGCCATCCTCACGAGCCTGTGCGTCCAGCTCCTCCTCGTGCCGGCGGATGATCTCGCTCTGGCGCCGGTTGAAGAGGATCCGGCGGATCGTCGGCCGCAGCCGCTCGAGCGGAATGGGCTCCCCTTCGCGGCGCACCTCCAGGATCTGGAAGTAGTAGCGCGAATGGCCGTCGCGCATCTCCTGCACGGCCGTCGTACCGAGTACCGAGTCGTAGTTCTGCGAGCGCAGCGTCGGCAGGTAGCTCAGGAACTCCGGGAAGTCGATCCACTGCTCGCGGAAATCACTCACCTGAAAGTCGTTCTTGGTGCAGATGTCGCGGAAATCGCGCTGCTGCGCCTCCGAGGAGGAGGCCATCGCCGTCTTGAGCTTGGCCGCCTGCCGGTAACCCAGATCGAAACGGACGATACGGCCCTTGACGATGGAGCGGTCGAGCCGGAAATCGGCCTTGTGCTCGCGGTAGTAGGCCGAGATCTCGTCATCGGTGAAGACCGTGTCGATCGAGCGATCGACATAATACTGGTCGAGCTTGCGGATCAGCAACGCCTGACGGTACTCCTCGACCATGCGGTCGATGTCGTCGGCCGACGAGGAGAAGAGCACCTCGGCCTCCTTGAGCTTGAGCTGCTTGACCACCCAGCGGTCGATGTACTTGCGCATGAAGGCCGCACTGTCCTCACCCGAAAGCCCCTGTGGCACGACCGAACGCAGGTCGCGCATGCGGAGCTCCCGGTCGCCGGCACGGGCGACGGTCTCGTCGCTGGTGAAATAACGCGGCAGCTCCCGGCATCCGACCAGCAGCAAGGCACCCACCGCGACCGTTATTTTCGCGCGCAAATTCATATTCCGAAGGGCAAAGATAGCCTTTTTACTCGTAATTAACGCAACATGGCGGCGTTTATTACGCAGCAGCCCGATTTTTCTCCGCCTCCTTGATCCGGCGCAGCGCCAGAAGCATCATCCGGCCCGAAACGATGAGCAGCGCCACGGCGACGACATAGACCGCCACGTAGACCACCCGGTTGTGGATCAGATCGATCAGCAACGTGTTGGCGTGTCCGGTGATCATCATCAGGTAGGCCACGGCATTGTTCATCGCATGGAGGATCATCACCGACCAGAGCGAGTCAGTCGAGATGTAGACATAGCCGAGGATCAGTCCCACGACGAAGGCGTTGATGACCTGCACGGGCTGCAGGTGCATCACCCCGAAGAAGAGTGCCGAGACGAGCCAGGCGAGCGTCACGCCGTAGCGGGCACGCAGCGTCCCGAGCACCAGCCCGCGACAGATCAGCTCCTCGAGGACGGGGGCGAAAAGCACGAGCATGAGCAGCGTCCAAAAGCCGCGCCCGACGTTGAGCGACAGATCGGGAAGCTGCGCCAGCAGGGGTTCGAGCACCACGCCGGCGGCGCAGATCAGCACGAAGCCCCACAGCAGCAGCGCGGGATTGAGCCCCCGCGTCGAAAAGCGGGCCCAGCGGCCGCGTCCTCCGCGCGCGCGGCGATAATAGAGGAGTCCGCCCAGCGCCGCGGCCATCGAGACGACGTAGACCACGGCATTGAACCGTCCGAGCGCCTCGGGCGCCATCGCCTTGAAATCGGACCCGGGGACGGCAAACTGCAGGAACAGCATGCCGAGCAGCCCGATCACGACCTGTGCCCCGAGCACCACGCCCAGCATGGCAAACAGGTCGCCGATGGTCGGAAACTTCCGCTCGGGGAGTCCCTGGGGGGCCGTCTTCGCGGCGCCGCCCGTCCGCTCCTTCGCCGCTTCGGCTGCCGCATCCTTCTTTGCGCCGGAGGCCGGAGCCTCCGCTCCCGATGCCTGCCCGACCTCTTCCCGGCCCGTTGCCGGGGCCCCGCTGCGTCCGGCGGAATGCAGTTCCGCCCGATCCTCCTTTTTCGCTTCCATAGTCTTGCTTAAAGTCAGTTCATTCCGTGTCCAAAGATAGTGCAAGCCCCCGGCAAAAACAAATTTCCCGACACGCAATTTTGCACGACGATTGCGGAATTCCATTTAATTTCATTAAATTTGCCTGCTTATTATACGCATGAACGAAATTATGGCAAAGGTTATCGCATTAGCCAATCAGAAGGGCGGCGTGGGAAAGACCACCACGGCCATCAACCTGGCGGCATCGCTCGCCCTGCTGGGCAAGAAGGTCCTGCTGCTCGATGCCGACCCGCAGGCCAACGCCACCTCGGGACTCGGGTTCGACATCAACCTCGAGGGCATCTACGAGTGCATCGCCGGGCTGAAGCAGCCCGAGGAGGTGATCCTCGCAAGCGCAGACGTGAAGAACCTCTGGCTGCTGCCCTCGTCGATCGACCTGGTGGCCGCCGACACGGAACTGCCCAAGATGGAGAACGCACACCACGTGATGAAGCGCATCGTCGATGCCGTGCGCGGGAAGTTCGACTACATCTTCATCGACTGCTCCCCCTCGCTGGGCTACACCACGGTGAACATCCTCACCGCAGCCGACTCGGTGCTCATCCCCGTGCAGTGCGAATACCTGGCCCTCGAGGGGCTCTCGAAGCTGCTCAACACGATCCGCAAGGTCAAGAGCGGCCTCAACCCCGACCTCGAGATCGAGGGATTCCTGCTGACGATGTACATGCGCAACCGTCTGAACAACCAGGTGGTGAACGAGGTCCGCGAACACTTCGGCCCCCTGGCCTACGACACAATAATCCAGCGCAACATCCGTTTGGGTGAAGCCCCCTCGCACGGAAAACCCGTCATGCTCTACGACGCGAGCGCCGTGGGTTCGGAGAACTACCTGAACCTGGCCCGCGAATTCCTCAAGCGCAACCGGAAACGTCCGGCGGCGCAGAAATAGACACTCCGCCACCGGCCTCCGGTGAGCGAAGAGACGCAAATAAAGCACACAAAGATATGAAACAGAAGGGATTAGGACGCGGACTGGACGCGATTTTCGGGAGTGATCCGATCGACGTCAAGCTCAAGCCGATGAGCGAGATGGCCGAGATCGACATCGCCGACATCATCCCCAACCCCACGCAGCCGCGCACGCAGTTCGACGAGGAGGCGCTCGACGAACTGGCCGACTCGATCCGGCAGCTGGGCGTCATCCAGCCCGTCACGGTCAAAAGGACCGACGGCGGAAAGTACATCATCATCAGCGGCGAGCGCCGCTGGCGGGCCGCCCAGCGCGCCGACCTGAAGAGCCTGCCGGCCTACATCCGCGAGGTGGACGACGAGAACCTCCATGCCATGGCCCTCGTCGAGAACATCCAGCGCCAGGACCTCAACGCCATAGAGATCGCCCTCGGCATGCAGCGGCTCATCGACGAGTGCCACCTGACGCAGGACGCCCTCTCGGAGAAGGTGGGCAAGAAACGGTCGTCGGTGTCGAACTACCTGCGCCTGCTCAAGCTCCCGGACGAGGTGCAGCTGGCCCTCAAGGAGGGGCTTATCTCGATGGGCCACGCCAAGGCCATCGCCGGCGCCCCGGCCGAACAGCAGCTGCGCGTACTGAAGCGCTGCGTCAAGAAGGGGCTCTCGGTCCGGCAGGCCGAAGAGCTGGTCCGCACGCTGAGTGAAACGCCCGCACAACCCGCACAGCCCGAAGAGGAGGAGTATCCCGAAAGCTACTCGCGGCTGGTCGAGCTGCTCGAGCCCTGCTTCTCGCAGGAGATCTCGATCAAACGGACGAAAAACGGGGGCGGACGCATCGTCATCGGTTTCTCGGACGACAAGGACATCGAACGTTTCATCGAACGTTTCTCGCAGCGTTCCTAACGAATGGCAATGGCAGGTCTCCGGTTCAAACTCCTCGTACTGCTCGCAGCGTGTACGCTGTGGCTCCCCGCCGAAGCGCAGCTCCACCGCGGCGCCCGCACGCTCGTGCGGGGCGGTCAGTTCGAAAAGCCGGACTCGCTCCAGCGCCAGCGCGACTCGCTGCGCGTGGCGGAGATCGCCCGGCAGATCGACTCGATGGCCCGGGCCGACTACGCCGCCGACTCGGCAGCCGTCGCCTCGCTGCGCACCGACGACCTCCACCGGCTCGACTCGCTGGCCGAAGCCCGCTTCGCCGCGGCCCGGCAGGGGATCGACACCACGACCCGCAGGCCCGCACCCCGCAAGCGGTGGTTCATGAGCGACTCGATGTCGCTCTCGAAGGTCTGCTGGCTCTCGACCGTCCTGCCCGGATACGGACAGGTCTACAACAAGCAATACTGGAAGCTGCCGATCCTCTACGGCACGGTCGGCACGGGACTGGCCCTCTTCATCAACGAAAACCGCAAGTTCAAGCCGCTCAAGCGCGCCTACGACGCCTACACGGACGTGAGCCTCTCGCGCACGCCCGAGCTCGATGCCCTGCAGACGAAGATGATCCGCAGCAACACGCGGCGGCAGCTCTACCTGGGTATCACCATCGCCTCGTACATCTATTTCATCGGCGACGCCGCGGTGAACTACTCGACCAACGACGTCTCGAACGTCAAGAAGGCCACGACGCTGGCCTGCATCTTCCCGGGCGCCGGGCAGATCTACAACCGAAGCTACTGGAAGGTGCCGTTCGTCGTCGGCGGATTCGCCTCGATGATCTACTGCATCGACTGGAACAACCGCGGCTTCCAGCGCTTCAAGAAGGCCTACAACCTGCTGGCCGACTACGAGCAGCATCCCGACAAATACCCCAACGGCCCCACCGACGAGTTCCAGGGCCGCTACTCGGCAAGCTACATCAAGAACATGCGCGACAACTTCCGCCGCAACCGCGACCTCTGCATCATCATCTCGGGAGCGCTCTACGCCCTGCAGATCATCGATGCACACGTTGATGCGCACCTGAAAGACTACGACATATCGGACGACCTCACAATGAACCTCGAACCGCTGGTGGACTATCCCTACATCCCCAGCATGAACGCCAACCGCCCGGTATTCGGGTTCAACATGAGTCTCAAATTCTGAACATGAAAAAGCTCCTGACCCTCGCGCTGCTCGTCGCCGTCACGGCCTCGGCCTCGGCCCTCGACCGCAATCCCCGCAAAAAGAGACGCGACCGCAAAAAAGACCGCACCGAACAGACGGCCCTGCCCGCACCCGTTGCACCCGCCGTGCAGCCCGTAACCGACACGCTGCCCGAACCCAAACCCGAACCCGAGCCGCAGCAGACGGACCTCTCGCTGGGCTTTTCGCCCGAGCAGGCGGACTCGCTGGTGGCCGTATGGCAGGAGCGGCAGCAGCTGGAGTCGTTCGTGGAGTTCTTCGACCAGTTCGTGCTGGAGGACTCGACCGCCATGGCCACGGCCATCGCAGCCGACAAGACCCCCGACTCGGTATACACGCGCCGGCTGCGCGACCTGGCCTCGCCGATCCCGCTGGCCTACAACTACATCGTCAAGGGATACATCGACCGCTACATCAGTCCCCGCTACCACACGATCAGCCGCATCCTCGGCCTGTCGCAGTACTACTTCCCGATGATCGAGGAGGAGCTGCTGCGCGCCGACCTGCCCATCGAGCTGCGCGCCCTGCCGATCATCGAGTCGGCCCTCTCGGCCACGGCCGTCTCCCCCGCCGGAGCCGTCGGACTGTGGCAGTTCATGCCCGCCACGGGCAAGAGCTACGGGCTCGAGATCAACTCGCTGGTCGATGAGCGCCGCGACCCGGTGCGCGCCACCGAGGCGGCGTGCCGCTACCTGAAGGACCTCTACGCCATCTACAACGACTGGACGCTGGCCATCGCCGCCTACAACTGCGGTCCGGGCAACGTGAACAAGGCCATGGCACGCTCCGGCGGCAAGACCTTCTGGGAGATCTACGACTACCTGCCCCGCGAGACACGCGGCTACCTCCCGGCATTCATCGGCGCCTCGTACGCCTACACCTACCACCGGCTGCATGACATTGAACCCGAAGCGGCCCCCATTCCGCTGGCCGTGGACACGGTGCGCATCGACCACCTGATGCACTTCGGACAGATCGCCTCGACGATCGACCTGCCCGTGGAGACCCTGCGGCTGCTCAACCCGCAGTACAAACTCGACATCATCCCCGCCACGACTCGCAGCTATACGCTTGTGCTCCCGCAGCGCAACGTCTCGCAATACATCGCCCACGAGCAGGAGATCCTGGCCAAGGACTCGATGTACCTGAAGGAGTACATCAACCCGGCCAACATCGAAAAGAAACGGCAGGAGCGCAGCGGAACGGTCTACGTCGTCAAGAAGGGCGACACGCTGGGCCACATCGCCCGCAAATACCACGTGACCGTCTCGCAGATCATGCGCTGGAACAAGATCAAGAGCGCCAACAAGCTCCGCATCGGCCAGCGGCTCCGTATCGAAGGCAGATAACGGCATCCATGATCCCCGACCACGATACGATCGTCGCGCCGGCCACCGCACCGGGCGGAGCCATTGCCGTCGTGCGCGTCAGCGGCACGGAGGCCCTGGCATGCTGCGACCGCATCTTCCGCGGCCGGGAGCCGCTTGCCGCAGCCGCCGGATACACGGTGCACTACGGGACCGTGGCGGAGGGCGACCGTACGATCGACGACGTGCTGGCAACCGTCTTCCGCGCCCCGCACTCCTATACGGGCGAGGACTCGGTCGAGATCTCGTGCCACGGCTCACGGTACATCGTCGCGGAGATCCTCCGCCTGCTGCTGGCCGCCGGAGCCCGGATGGCCGCACCGGGCGAGTTCACGATCCGCGCCTACCTGGCCGGAAAGATAGATCTCTCGCAGGCCGAAGCCGTCGCCGACCTGATCGCCTCCTCGTCGCGGGCCGACCATGCGCTGGCCACGAACCAGATGCGCGGAGGATACTCGGAGGAGCTGGAGGGGCTGCGGGACAAACTGCTGCAGCTCACCTCGCTGCTGGAGCTGGAACTGGACTTCTCGGAGGAGGATGTCGAGTTTGCCGACCGCACGGCGTTGCGCGAAACGATGGAGCGCATCGGCGGGGAGATCGACCGCCTGCGCAACTCTTTCGCCCTGGGGAACGCGATCAAGGAGGGAGTCGCGGTGGCGATCGTAGGGGCTCCGAACGTCGGGAAATCGACGCTGCTGAACAGGCTGCTGAACGAAGACCGCGCCATGGTTTCGGAGATCGCCGGAACGACGCGGGACGTCATCGAGGAGCAGGCCAACATCGGCGGCGTGCGGTTCCGGTTCCTCGACACGGCGGGCATACGCGCTACGGGCGACCGATTGGAACGGATGGGCATCGAGCGCACGATGGAGAGCATCCGCCGGGCACAGGTGGTCATCCGGCTGCTGGACGCCCGGGATCTGGAGGGGGGCATTCCCGCCGCGGAATTCACGCTGCGGCAGGAACAGCGGCTGCTGACGGTCATCAACAAACTGGATGCGGCGCCGAAGGGGTTCCGCCCCATGGAGGGAACGATCGGCATCTCCGCCAGGCGAGGTGACGGGATTGAGGCATTGTGCCGGGCATTGCGGGATGCCGTGGACACGGAGGGGGTCTATCACGGCGAGACGGTGGTTTCGAACAGCCGCCACTACGAAGCCCTGACAGCAGCCCGGCAGGCGCTGGCAAGTGCACTGGAAGGATTGGACCGGGGACTTCCGGCAGACCTGCTGAGCGAGGAGATCCGCCCCGTGATCAGCTGCCTCGGGGAGATCACCGGCCGTGGAGCCATTGCTCCGGACGAGGTCCTCGAGAACATCTTCTCAAAATTCTGCATCGGCAAATGACGGCTTGTAAACAACCGTAACCAGCTTTTCAACCGTTGTTTCCAAACTTTCCAGACGGGTTTGCAGTTTTTCCCATTCTGCGCTTTGGGTTTTCATCGCTGCTATTTCATCGTTTAAATCGGATAAAGATTTTGTGATCTCTTTGATTTGTTCCGAGATTTCCCGATCGTTTTTCAAAGAATCGATTTCTTGCTGCATTTCGGATAATTTATTATACAAATCATTGATTTTATCCTCATTTCCCGAAGAGCATCCTGCCAAAGCGAAGATAAAGACGATAGCCATGAGCAATGTAATAAATTTTTTCTTCATGATATTTCCTCCTGAACGGTGGCTTTATTATATCGCAAATTCGTCAAGTTATATTGCAAAATACGCCGCAAAGCGACCAATGTGATATCCGAAATAAACGGGAAAGCAATTACGGAAATTTTCAAGTCCAACGGAATAACCGTAAAAAAAGCGTAGCCAAAAAAATCGCGAACGGATTGACGCCGCAAGATGTCTCTTAATTTCATTTTACAAAATTTTCAGGCGGGCAAGGGATTCCTTGCCCGCCTTTTTGTTACCCGAGGATAGTCCGCGGGTAACAAAAAGTTTTAGAGATGAGGCACAGTTGTAACAAAAACATCAAAAGGAGGTCAATCTAAAGATAGATGACGTAAAAAGTTTAATACAT
>OODG01002835.1_pt1 | contig 10086 bp, 6 predicted proteins | sample 1671621 | NCBI WGS metagenome assembly OODG01 (sample SAMN06348175, study PRJEB24527) | human gut metagenome | biome: human gut; feature: ankylosing spondylitis patient; material: feces | host: Homo sapiens | place: China | collected 2015-10 | reverse complement strand
TGTTTTATACCAAAATCGTCCAAAAATGCGGAAAAACTACGTTATCGCACACGAAATTGTATGTTTGCGTGCACGAAAACTTATAAATACACCTTTTGAATCGAAAACTCCCCACACTACCTTCAACACCGAGAAACTGGGACCGGAATGGATCTATCTGCGCAATCCCAAACAGGAGAACTATATCCTGAACGGTAAGACACTCCGATTGAAAGCAACTCCCGTCAATCTGAACAGTATGGACTCTCCCACTTTCATCGGCCGCAGACAGCAACATATCGACTTCACAGCCGGAACATCCGTTGAACTACAGAAAGGGCAACCGCAGGACGAAGCCGGAATAACGGTATTCATGGAGAATCATTCGCACTATGATCTTTTTGTAAGGCAGGATGCCAAAGGACAGCAGTCTATCGTCCTGAGATATCAGTTGGGAGAACTGAAACATATAGAAAAGGAAATCAATATCCCCCAAGGAAAAGTACAGCTTCAGGTCAAAGGGAATAATGAGTCCTATTCATTCGGCTATTCCACCACCGGAAATAAGTTCCAGAAAATAGCCAAGATGAATACGCGCTATCTCAGTACCGAAACTGCCGGCGGATTTACCGGTATCATATTGGGCTTGTATGCCGTATCCGCTTCTTCAAAGGCACAGGCTGACTTTGATTATTTCGACTATCAAGGAAACAAGTAAACCGGAGGCGAAACATTTCATATTCATAGTATTCTAAAGCAATTTTATATAACGAATGTACAAAACGGCATAAAACAAGTAATTTTGTCAGAACTTTAGTGACATTTTGTTAATCAGCGAAACTAAAATCAATTGGCACACGTTTTGCGATTATGTTTGTGAACGACGGTTCAGGAACCGCATGAGAGTGATTAAGAAACGGCTCCCGAAAGCAGTTCAGGACCGGAAGTTCAGAACTAACCGAATGTTTAACTTAAAGGATAGGAGACTAAAATTATGATGCCTGTTAGAAGAACTCAAAATTGGTTACCAAGTATCTTTAATGATTTCTTTGATAACGAGTGGATGACAAGAGCAAACGCAACTGCACCTGCGATTAACGTGATTGAATCCGAAAAGGAATATAAAGTAGAAGTTGCTGCGCCGGGTATGACGAAAGAAGATTTCAACGTTCGCATAGACGAAGATAATAATCTGGTAATTTCCATGGAGAAAAAGAGCGAGAGTAAAGAGGAACAAAAGGAACATCGTTATTTACGCCGGGAGTTTTCATACTCTAAATTCCAACAAACCATGATCCTACCGGATGACGTGGATAAAGAGAAAATTGCAGCCGGAGTTGAACACGGTGTTCTAACCATCGATCTACCGAAATTATCCCTCGAAGAAGTAAAGAAAGCGGAAAGGAATATTGAAATAAGATAAGATTAAGGTAGCTAAAGACGTGAATAAAAGCCCGGGATATCGGGCTTTTATTCGTTTTTGTAATCGTTCACTTTACCAGTTTTTTCAAATATTCCCTGAAAGCAGCATCACGAGGCTGCGGGGTGTTGGAAGATACAATATTTCCCTTGGGGTCAATCAATATAAAACGAGGTATGGCTTTCACTCCATATTTAATCATCATTTCATCCTTGAAAGCATTATCTGCCATCAACGTATGCCCGACCATCTCGTTTTCCTTCACGTAATCCAACCATTTTTGCCGATCTTTCGGTACATCTACCGAAATAGAAACAAACTCAATATTTTTCCCGTGCATCTCGTTTTCCAACTGCTTCAAATAAGGCATCTGCGCTTTACATGGACCACACCAAGTAGCCCAGATATCGACAAAGACATATTTACCTTTAAAATCGGAAAGTTTCACCAATTTTTCATCTTGATTCTTGTAAGCAAAAGGGTACGCTTTTTCTCCATCGGCAGGAATGACAGATAATAAACTTTCGGCCATTGTCCGACAGGTTGCGTAGGCCTCACACCCCTCCCGTGTTTTTATTAAAGGATAGCAAGAATCAAAAATTTGCAACAAATTAAATGTCATTTTCCGTTGAATTAATTCATTCAAATTGTGAATGATATAACTTTCCCGAACCTTTTGATCTTTTATTTTCCCCGCACAATTCGCCAAATAGTTTGTTATGTCAGACGGGACTTTTCCTTCCTCTTTCAAGTAACGGGCAAAATCACTCAACACAATCCGGGATCTTGGATAATCCAAAAAATCCGCATCATCAAAAGTAATAGATTCCATAAGTTGCAAACATGATTCGGGGAAAGCATACTTCATAGCTTTCGCATAGGCATAATCACATAATAACATATCTTCCAAAAGATATTTAATGAGTATCTCCTGCGATCGGACGAAATCAACATCATCAATTTTACTTGCTCTCAATTGCTTCAAGCATTTATCTTCCAAAGTTGATAACTTTTTCCATTTTCCCTTGTCAAAAAGTTCAGAAGGAGATAACACAGGATTCTTTTTCAATACATTCGTCCTAGCTATCGCACCACCCAAAGCAGAAGGATAAGAGCGATAAGCCAATCGACAAAAGTCATACAAATATTCATTTTTCAATGCATTAGCACCTTTAAAACGAAATCCTTTCGCAGTGAGTTCGATTGTGATTGTTTCCCCCGCCTTCAATTCAAGATAAGTAAAATCTCCATCACACGAGAAAAATAAACGAAGGCGATCCAAGTTATCGGGAAATGAATATATCCGGGTTTTATTCTCTCTCCCGTTGAACTCATATTGGAAATAATGAACACTTTTCGCCACATTTGATCTCGTGTTACAAATCACCAACGTATCCCGAAACGAACCGATCACTTCAATTTTTCCCTGTTTTTGGGCAATAACTTTTCCCACCAAGGCAAACATTAAAAAAAATAATACTATATATTTCATATCCATTCTCTATCTTTTTTATTTCTCATTCAAGGCTTTTTCGATCATCTGTCTCAATACCGGATCAGAAGGACGTGGAGCCTCGACCGTGATGATTTTTCCCGCTTTATCGAATAGCATAAAACGAGGAATTCCCTTAATCTGATAACTTTTCCGTATTCCTGAATTTCCCCACAATTGTACACCAGTCAAGCCTTGTTTCTTCATATAAGCTTCCCACTTGAATTTATTTTCATCCACAGATACGCCCATGAACACGACCTCTTTACCTTCAAATTCATCCTTCAATTTTTTAAAGAACGGCATCTCTTTCACGCAAGGTCCACACCAAGTTGCCCAAACGTCAACCACGACAACCTTACCCTTGTAATCACTCAAAGAGTGCACCTTTCCATCAATATCAGGATAAGAGAAATCGATTGCATTATTCCCGGGTAAAAGATCTTGGTATTTACTTCCTTGTATCATTGCAACATTTTTATGTTCCGGGACAATTAAATATTTCCCGTATGCTTTCATAAAGGAATGATACGTCTCTGCCGTACGCCTCTTTCCCAACATTTTCAAAATAAGCATACTTTTCATCTCTGGATTTTCCATCCGATTCAACATGAACTCAATATGATCTTCACAATTATTCAAATGATTGCGTGTAACAGAGCTTATCTTTTCCACAAAATCCCAAGCATAAGGTAATTCTAACAAACGGGTGTTTATCAAATCCTCTGCAAGTATTCTCCGATGAAAATCCGTGATATCTCCCCTCTCCGGATGTTTGGTACGCCCAGAAGAAAGGAAAACTATAGAAAAATAACGAATATCGGAACTCGCAAGATAACCCATCTGCTCATTAAACACCTTATTTTCCGTGTTGATACTAGTTAAAAATTTTTCGTATTTTGCAACCGTCTCATCTAGAGTGGGATAAAAATCCGTATATATCGAGTGAACTCCAGCCATTTTCATCGCTTTCACTTCAACATCACGAATCAAATGTTGCCACTCGTTCACGATCTTGTTCTCCGGACTATTTTCACCCTCTAGCGCAATTGTTCCTTTTTCCACGTCAATATCAACACACAATACCTTTTCCGGTTGAAGATATACCCGGTAATAATTTTCTTTCGAACCTAAATAGTAAAAATTCGATTTCCCCGGAATCAACGTGAACGCAAATGACCCGTCCCGTCCAAGACTGGTTGAGGCATACTCAACCAACTCTCCATCAACAACATGATATAGAAATATTTTTTTCTCTACCTCGCTCCGGTATTTACCCTCAACCGTAGCGTAAGGCGATTGGGCTGCAGCAACTATTGACATCAACCCCAACGATAACAATAATAATATCTTGCTCATTTCTTTAATTTCTCGGTTTTGATATTTTCACACATTCCAAAGGAATTCGATCTCCATTGACTCCTATCGCAGTAACTTTTGTCGCATTCGTGTAATTATCTATCGTGAATTTAGTCCCAAACTTCATGCGAAACTGACCCATCGCGATAACCTCACAACCGACAATATTTTCCGCATCGGCAATTTCCATGACTTGAATTTTTCGGGAGATTCCATTTTCTATCACAACATCATCATAATAATTACAGCGGGAAGCAGAAGCTACTCCCGAGTTCCGATACACATCGATATTATTCTCGCAAATATATTTCAATTCCACGGGAGCTTTCGTTGATTGGGCTGTAGCACTATTATAAGCACTGAAACTCCATTCTTTGAAATAAGATTTAAAGTCTATCCCTGATAATTTATTGATCTCGCTAACAAAAGTTTTCTGCGTCCATTGAAACATGCTCTTTTGGGAAAGAGAATAAAATAAATCTTGGAAAAAATCGTCCTTACCGACCACATTTTTCATGTATAGGTATAACTGCCACAAAGGAACAATCCGATCAATATCCGTATCCACCCGGGCATCTTCCATGTTCTCGTACTTTATAACGAAGCGTTCTGTTGCAGCCTCATATCGGGCCTCATCCAACAAACAGTTCCGTCCCTCCATAGCACACACCACGTACTGCGTATTCAAATCCCGATAAGCAGGATTCCATTTCAAACTGGATACTAAAAAGTTTCGAGCAATACTGCTAGTCAACTCCCACAAGATATTTTCTTTGATATCATCCGGATTCGCATAGAAATTAATAAAACTCTCGTTTAATAAAATCATATTTGCAGCCTCGCCACCGACAGGGTCTGACATGATGCACACCCGGCTTTTAGATGCAATTCCATATCTTGTCATTCCCGTGAAATCACGTTGTAATTTCACAATCCTATCATATTTATCCAACAAGCCCTTCAGCGAGGAAGTACGAGTCCGCAACACCTCAGTTGGGAAAATCAAATGCACGTATTCTCCCAGTAGATCAAAATACTTACCTTCCGCACGATTCAAGGCATTCATACCTTCTTGTTCCGTGTGCCGCGACACATCGTAACAACCATTTACCTTTCCTCCTGCGATGTGTATCGTAACCGGCTCAATGGTTTCATGCATCGTCGAAAAATACTTCACATAAAGCAGCCCGTCCTGATTAATGGGTTGTTTCGTGATTCCTTCGGTCAAAACAATATCCTTCTGTTGTATGTTACTCTGTCCCGGAGTCATGATTGTCAAATAGACTTGTTGCCCTTTCAAATTATCTACCATCAATACGATAGTATCTCCTTTTATGACTGAAATTCCGGTAGCATTATCTAGAGAACTCATCGCTTTTGTCACATAATTCGAAGACGTGGGTTTCGGATAAGCCTTGTATTTCCGAACGCGTGCCTCCGGATAAGTTTTGTGGTACAGATGTTCGGCTATGGTTCTGAAAAACTCATCTTCCATGTTCAATATTTGCTCCAAAGTAATCCCCTCCTGCAACACCGAATAAGAGCGATCCGTAAATATATCCGGATAATGAACCGTGGAAGAATAAAATTCCATTTCCGCACAAGCCACAACCAGAAACTTCTTCTCGTCCGGGTCACTCCCTTTTTTCACAACAAATTTTACACTCTCGGGATTCATGATCTTTCCCTCAAACATCACGGTTTGAATTTTTTCTCCCACAAAATTATAGGTCATCCTTTTCACGTACTCTTCTCCCACGCTTTTTGTCCAAATTTCCGTTGTCCCGAACAATTTTTTCGAATCCGACGCATAAGGATGATAAACGATATAATCTATTGATTCTTCATCCTGAAAATGATATTCCAAAACAACCGGATCGTTAATATCTTGCCATTCGGACTGATAGTGTGATATTTTATCCCCGTCAAAAGACAACTCCACGGGCTTCCCCTCCAAGGCAGAAGATGCATTTGCCCGGGCTATTTTCAATTTCCGATTCCCGGTCAATCCCGCAATATCGCCCTGAACGTAATCTTCAACCCCATTACTTTGTACGACTTCGATCGACGTTGAGTATTCTCCATCAACTTGTTTAAAAACGATAAAACCATTACGGACTTTTCCCGTCGTGTTCTCTTCAATCAAGAAACGCACGGAGGTATTTTCATCCGTATAAGGACGCTCTATTTTTATCCAATCCACGTCAGGTTTAATTGTAAAATCGATATTAGCAAGGACTAAAACATCTATCACCGTTTTGGTCAAACTACAATATAATTTCTCCTCTTTATTGAATAAAATGGCCGGTTCACTTCCAAGTTGGGAAACGGTGATCGTTTTCCGGTCGTATTTGGAAACGACATCAAAAGTCGTTTCTCGTGCTTCGACACCACTATTATTTTCCACGTGTACCGAAACGTAATCCCGTCCACCGTGCCTGTACACGGGAACAATTTGACACCACCCAGCCGTGTTCGCCGAATCAACATCCCAATCATAAGCACCCCCGACCTCTATCGTCAATACTTTCCCAGTCGGTTTAAATAATAACTTCGAGTTTGATAACCGGAACTCGCCCTCCGCGAAAACATCCGAATAATCTGCCGAGCAAGAGCCTAACAAAAAAATCGATATAATTATGGCTAACAACCTGTTCATAAAATCCTACGTTAAATTAATAGTAATAATAATTCTTGAAAAACGTCCTACTTCCCTCAAGATTTACAGGAACAACATATTTTGCCGAATGCACCCGTCCCTTGCCTTCCAAAACAGTACGCGGAGTTACAACCGGATTGTCACTAGAATCAATATCGTAAAGCAATAACTTATAAGAATCCGTCGCTTTGTCATACGTGGCTATAATTAAACAACTAAACCGCAAAGGTGCTTCCACGTAATCGTTCCTCAAATATTTCATCCAAGTAATCTCACCTCCCGGAACTCGCATTACATCTACCATCTCTTTCTTAGAGTTGATATAGTACTTGTTAATCGAATTACCGATACTAAAATACATGACTCCCCCATCTTGATGCATCGTGTAAAAATCCGCCCGAGACAAAGCAACCTTACTTGCCAAAAGCGTGTCCACTTGTTGCATTGCAGAATAAGAGGTAAGAGAAGAAAACATTTTCGGACTAAATTGTCCGAGCAAAAGAGAATCCGGGTGATGACGCTTTTTCATCAAAACGTATCCGATACCCTTACTTGCCAAATAACCACACTGTCCATCACTCTGAGCCAAAAATACAATATCACAATCACGTCCTTCCATAGGATATTTCCCAAAAGTTGAATTTATCGTTTTTGACAACACGGTATACTTGGAAACTTCCCCCGACGTGGTAAGGAATCTGCCGCTTTCCTGATCAAACAACATCAACTTATTCCCTCCCTCTTCTGTTCCCAAAGGGCAAGGAAAAGGATTATAATCTTCATACTCGAATCCAAATGTGGAATGCTCATGGGCTGTTCTCGTTCGTACTTTATTTTTTCCGTCATTCCCTTCGTAAATTAACATCGACGAGGAACCGCTTGAAAACATGCCTTTAATTTTACGTTCTCCCTTAATAGGCATTGCCTCGACAAAAAGATCTTCATACGAAACCAAGTGCTTCAAACTAACCAAATCTATGACAGCTACATCCTCCGAAGTTGTCGGAAACAAGGCATTTTTCACCTCTAGCGAGTTCTCATCCCGGTTATCCCAACGATATTTATTATAATCCAAACTCTTTGGATCACCATCCAGCGGGGCTCCCACTGCAAGAGTGATCACATCCTCCATCTTCGTATAGCTACCATCCGGTTCTCGCAAGTAAGCATCCATATCCGTTCGGCCATCAACCGTTTGTTTCAGCACGTAAAATCCTCGTTCCGTTTTCGAATACACGTTACAATACGTATCCACCCAAGCCTTCAAACCCGTTTCCTTGTGAACCACCACGAAACGAAAATCATTCCGACCGAAATCTTCCGGCAAATAATTCAAATCTTTCGTTTCTGAAATTAAAACCAATTCCTTGTCTTTTCCTTTCTTATACCAAGCGTAAGAATACGCCTCATCCTTTTCGTCCGAAAACTTTATCTCGGGAACAATCTTCAAATACTCGGTGTAAAGCAAACGATCCCCGTAATTCTCCTCAACACCCCAAATTTCTAAATCTGGCAATCGATTATAATCGTAATTTCCTTTATCCTCGTATAAACACGAGCTTAATAAAAACAAACTGATAAATATGAATAATATCTTTCCCATAATCCAAATCATTAAACGTTATTATTTTGGGAACTCTATCACGGTGTTCGGATCATCAGGATCTTCCATTAATGGTCCCATCCCCTGGTCTGCACGTTCTTGATTCACCTTATTCAACTCTCGCGTGAATAACGATGCATACCATAACATCTTCCCTTTATCCAAATTCAACTCTTTCAAAAAATCAGAGTCCCATCTCTCCCCCGCAGGCGAATGATCTATCATGAATTGATGCTTCACGGGACCATAAACACCCCAATATAAACTTTGATTCGGTTTTGTATTCGGACCGGAAACATCATTCCAGCCTTCTGGACGAGTCAATTGGTCACTAATCGTTACCACGGCTTTTGTGGCACGAATATCTCCCACCAAAAAATCATCACCGGGAACGATCTCCACATTCAAGTTAAAATTTTCAGACATAAGCGACACGTCTCGTCTCAACAAGATACCGATCTTTCCCTTAACCTCACCTTTTTTCACGTAAAGCAATTTTTCCGCCCCCGGATCATCAAAAGGCACGTAATGCACATTCGGGATCGCTTGGTTTCCCACCTCTATCAAAGCTGAATCTGTCCTCACACCCTCTTCGTCATATTCGAATTCAAAATTATACTCTTTCACTTGCTTCAAAACAACCTTCCGATCATAATCAGCCCTCGGACCGGAGATAATCACATCCAAAAACACCGTATCTATATACACGCCCGTTCCCGAATAACGAAACGAGAAAATTTTTTCTAACTTACCATAATTCTCGTTCTCATTATCGTAAAATTGCACGTATTCCCTTCCCTCGTAAGTTGGGATTTCCGCTTTTTCACATCCGCAGGTAAATGCGACAAAACATATAAAACAGATCACATTTTTCATATCACGCCTGTTAAATCAATTATTAATATCCACTTCCTTACGTGGCAATGGAAGCACATAAGAATCTGCACCACATGCCCGTACACACCGGGGCATATTTTTTACCCCTTGCCTTTTATAAAAATAAAATAATTGTCCCTCAGCAATAAACTCCCGACGGTACTCTTTCATCAATATCATTTCCCGCTCGGCTTCGTTCGTGAACTCCACGTACGGGCAGCGACGCGCCTCGCAGAACTTGGAATAGACCTTGTTTGCCTCTTCGATTTCCAAACACTCTACAAGCATCAAATAGATCTCGGCCAACCGAAACAACGGAACCTTCACTTGATTATTGTCACTACTACTACCAGTCTTTTCGGGTAAATTATATTTTGTACAATTCATTTTAATTACATCGCTTCCCTCTCCGGATTCTTCCACCCGCTTCCAAGGGATCAAGCGAATATCCGAGAGAGCATCTACAAAAATATCCTCGTTTAGGATCTCTTCAAAAACGTAATAATTTGACAAAAATGTCATCAATTTCGTGTCATAAGAAAGAGAAAATATGAACTCCTTACTAAACAAGCAATCCCCCAGGTTTCGGCGCGGAGCCACGCGGTGTGCTCCTCGTCGAAGACCGGGCCGACGAAGGTTTTCATCATCAGGTTGAATTCGCGCGGCTCGGTCAGGTCCTTGGAACCGCAGTTCGGACA
>OODG01002830.1_pt1 | contig 10105 bp, 7 predicted proteins | sample 1671621 | NCBI WGS metagenome assembly OODG01 (sample SAMN06348175, study PRJEB24527) | human gut metagenome | biome: human gut; feature: ankylosing spondylitis patient; material: feces | host: Homo sapiens | place: China | collected 2015-10 | reverse complement strand
GGTCCAGCCCGAAGGGGGCTGGCGGTTTTTCCGCCCACTTTTGGGCGTCCAAAAGTGGGCCCGCCGGAGGCAAACCAGCGCCGAGGGCCGCTGTCGGCCCTCTCAGAGGCCCCGCACCTCGGGGGTGCCTACCCCCTGACCTCCCCGAACAGCGCCCAGGTGTTGCTGTCGATGATCTCCGCCTGGACGTACTGGCCCACCAGGGACTTGTCCCCCTTCAGGTGGACCAGGCGGCCGCCTTCGGTGCGGCTCTGGAGGGGCCACTGGGCGTCGCCGCTCTCCCCGTCCACCAGCACCCGGACCGTCTTGCCCACATACCGGTGGTGGAGCTGACCGGAGATCCGGTTCTGGGCATCCACCAGCTTGTCAAACCACACCTGCTTCTCCGCTCTCGTGGCGGGGTCCGGCATGGCGGCGGCAGGGGTCCCCGGCCGGGGGGAGTAGATGAAGGTAAAGAGGGCGTCGTAGCCCACTTCCTCGATGAGGGATACGGTATCCATGGCCTCCGCCTCGGTCTCCCCGGGGAAGCCGATGATGATGTCGCTGGTGAGGACGATGTCCGGCATCAGGGACCGGGCCATGCGGACTTTTTCCAGGTACTGCTCCCGGGTGTAGCCCCGATTCATGGCTTTCAGCACCCGGCTGTTGCCGGACTGCACCGGCAGGTGGAGCTGCTTTGCCACATGGGGGCACTCCGCCATGGCGGTAAAGAGCTTCTCCCCGGCGTCCTTGGGGTGGCTAGTCATAAAGCGGATGAGATAGTCCCCGGGGATCTGATCGATAGCCCGGAGCAGGTCGGCAAAGTCCATGGGGTGGTCCAGGTCCTTGCCGTAGGAGTTGACGTTCTGGCCCAGGAGGGTGATCTCCTTGTAGCCCTCGGCCACCAGCTCACGGATCTCGGCGAGGATCTCCTCCGGCTCCCGGCTCCGCTCCCGGCCCCGGACATAGGGCACGATGCAGTAGGAGCAGAAGTTGTTGCAGCCGTACATGATGGACACCCAGGCCTTCACGGCGCTCTCCCGGACCACCGGCAGGCCCTCGGCAATGGAGCCGTGCTCGTCGGCAATGGAGAACACCCGCTTGCGCCGGGTGCAGACCTCATGGAGCAGCTCCGGGAATTTCCAGAGGGCCTGGGGGCCGAACACCAGGTCCACATGGCGGTAGGACTTCTTCACCCGCTGGGCCACCACCTCCTGCTGGGCCATGCAGCCGCAGAGACAGAGGATCAGGTCCGGGTTCTGCTCCTTGGCGTGGACCAGCTGGCCGATCACGCCGAATACCCGCTTCTCCGCGTTTTCCCGGATGGCGCAGGTGTTGATGACGATGATATCGGCAGCCATGGGGTCCTGGGTGAAGCCGCAGCCCATATCCCGCAGCATCCCCATGATGCGCTGGCTGTCCGCCACGTTTTGCTGGCAGCCGTAGGTGTCCACCATAGCTACCGGCCGCTCCCCCCGACGGGGCAGCAGATGGGCCAGCTTTTCCGTATAGTCCCGCTGCCGCTGGATGTCGGCCTCCGGGATCACCACTTGCGTTCTATTCAAGGTTTTTGCCCTCACGTTTCGATAAAAATTCAATTTATTATAATAGCACAAAGGGGGAAAAAACACAAGCCCTGCCGCCTTTTGGCGACAGGGCTTGCAGCATCAAAAAAGGGGGTGGAAGCGATTTCAGAGGCATCAGTCAGCCAGGTTCATCAGGATCTGAGCCAGCTCCCCCCGCCGGGAGGACAAGGAGCCCGGCCAGGAAGAATAGGATTCAGTAAAAAGGAGCATGGACATGAAAAAGAAGGTATGGACCACCCTGCTGATCCTGGCGGTGGTGGCAGTGGGGACTGCGGCGGTCCTTCCCGGGCTTCTCGGCGGCGGCAGGACTCTGCCGGAGGGCGCGGCAGCCATGTACAAGGATACGGTCATTTCCGAGGAAACGGTGGCCTATCTGGAGAATGCCTATGCCCAGGCGGGACGGACCGTCAGCCGGGAGGAGATCATTGACGATCTGCTGACAGACTGCGTGGTGGAGGAGGCCGCCGTCCAGGCGGGCTTTGCTGCCGGTGAGGACGAGGTGGCGGCTCTGGTGGATAGCCTGCGGCAGACCTATACCGATTTCCCGGAGGCCCGGGCTGTGGTGGACAGCTACTGTGAGGACACGGGGATCACTCTGGAGGACTACTGGGCCATGGCAGAGGAGCAGGCCCGGCATACCATTCTCCAGGCCAAATATCAGGAGTGGTTCTATGGGGAGAAGCTGCCGGAGCTGGAGATCAGCCCCCAGGATCAAGAGGGCGCGGCCAAGGCCTATGCGGAGCACTGCGCGCAGCTGCTGAGCCAGAACAGCGCCCATGTGGTGTGGCCCTGAGCCCCATCCTGTTTTTCAAAACCAGTCAATAAAAAAGGGCGCTGCCGGTTCTGCCGGCAGCGCCCTTTCGGCGTTGTGACATATGCTGTTTTGTTGCCCGGTGTGGGGAGGAAGCCTCTCTCCGCCTCAGGCGACATAGTTCATCAGAATCTGGGCCAGCTCCGCCCGGGTGGTATTGCCCTGGGGATTGAGCTGTCCCTCCGGGCTGCCGGAGAGGAGCCCCTCCCCTACGGCCCAGGCCATGGCCTCCTGGGCCCAGGCGGACACGGAGTCCTTGTCGGAGAAGGCGGAGAGGTCACCCTGGGTGCCCGCCTCCTCTGTGAGGGCGTCAAACCGCTGGAACATCACCGCCAGCTGCTGGCGCTTTACCGGGGCCAGAGCTCCGAAGAGGGTGTCGCTGTAGCCCTGGGCAATGCCGTTTTCCCAGGCCCAGCAGAGGGCGTCGTAGTACCAGTCGGTGACGGCCACATCGGTGAAGGGCAGAGCCTCCTCGGCTGCTGTCCCCGTCTCCGGGGCGCCGGAGAGCTGATAGAGGCTGTAGATCACCTGGGCCCGGGTGGCGGCGTCGGTAGGCTGGAAGGTCAGCGGCTCGCTGCCGGCCATCAGACCCAGGGTATAGACGTAGTCCACTGCCTCGTGGTACCAGGCGTTGGGGGCCACATCGGTGAGAAGGGCCGCGGCGCACAGGTGGTAGGTCCATTCCTCGTCGGTGAGGGACACGGCGTAGCCGGTGGTGTTGCTGGCGTAGTCCGAGGCGGTAATGTACACCGTCTCCGGCAGCTCCTCATCGCTGAAGGTGAGGGTGTGGGCCTGTCCTGCCTCCTCGTCGGCGTAGACTTCCTCCGCCAGCAGATTCCCGGATTCGTCCCGGATGGCGGCGTAGGAGAGGAAGTGGTCGTCGGTGACGGTGACAGTAAGGCCGCCATCCTCCTGCTGGAGGGAGATCTCCGGGGACAAGTCATCCACTGTCAGGGAGAAGCGCCACTGGAGGCAGCGGTCATATGTACTGCTGAGGAGCCAGCGATAGGCGGAGGGGGTCTCCCCGTCGGCTCCGCTCTGCTGATAGGCGGTCTCCATGGCCTGGTCGTTTTCCAGCCAGGCGTAGAAGGATACCATCACCTGGGTGCCGCCGGGGACGCTGTCCCCATGGATATCGGTGCCGTCCCAGTAGAAGCCATCCAGGGGGAAGGCCTGCTCAAAGGAGGGGTCCGCCATGGACTTGCTCACATAGGGCTGGTCCACCACGGAGAGGACCTGGCCGGTCTTTTGGTCGGAGACCACCATGATGATCCGCCGGGCGTTGCGCAGGGTGTAGATCTCTGTTGCCAGAAGGCTGCCGGCGGTGTAGAGGGCGTCGGTCTCCCCGCCGGGCATGGCACAGCGCAGCGTGTCGTATACCACCGACTGGTAGAGGTTCTCACCCAGCAGCAGAGAGGTGGATTCCCGGAAGCCGGAGTTGCTGATATAGGCCATATTGACCCCCAGATCCCGGTCCACATAGATATCCTCCGCCGCCAGTTTCTCCCCGTCCTCCGCCTCCTGGGCGGCGGCGTCCAGCACGTCGGTAAAGTCCGCGTCGCTGAGAATGGGGGCGGCCTTCCAGTCGCCGCAGTAGCCCAGGAAGGCGGCGTGGACGGCGGTGCCGTCCTCACTGGTGAAGGTCACGAAGCCCTCGGTGAAAAAGCCGTTGGGGAAGGGCTCTGCCAGATCCCGGCGCAGGGCGCTGTCCACAGAGAGAGTCAGGGTGACGCTGGTTTCCCCGCCGGCGGGGACGGTGACAGTCTGAGGTCCGCTGACGGACACGCTGTCGGTAATGTCCATAGGGGCCAGGAGGCTGTAGAAGCGGTCGTCCTCCTCGATGTAGTCGTCGGTGAGGGCGGTGAGGCTGCGGGTGAGGGTGATGTCCTCATCGGAGAGATTCTGCAGGGTCAGCTTCATGGTGAAATAGCCGCTGGTGCTGTCCCCCAGCTCCACCAGGGGATCGGTGATGACCAGAGGGGATTCCTCCGCGTCGGAGAGCTGGATCAGTCCCGCACCCTGCTGCCGGGGGGATAGGGGCACGCCCGCCTCGTCGGTCATCACCAGGGCGGTGCTCTCCAGCAGGGCCTCCGCCAGATCGGCGGCCTCCTTGCCGGTAATGCCCCGGTCTGCCAGGGCTTCCAGCATCACGGCGAAGGAGCCGGCGGCGTTGGGAGAGGCCATGGAGGTGCCGCTTTCAGAGATATACCGGGAGTCGCCCTCCACAGAGGCGGAAATGACGTTTCCGCCGGGGGCGGTCAGGGCGGGCAGCAGCCGCAGGTCGGAGGTAACGCCCCAGGAGGAGAAATCAGAGACGGTGGGCTGGCTGGCGTAGACAGCGGAGTAGGTCTCATCCCGGAAGGTGAGGGACACCGGTCCCTCCTCCGCCAGAGCGCGCAGGTAGTCGCCGTCCTCCTGGGAGATGGCGGCACAGGGGATGGTGCTCTCCAGGGTGGGATAGATGGCCCCGGGCTCGTTGTTGGCGATGAGACAGGCCACCGCGCCGGCGGCGGCAGCGTTGGCGGCTTTTTCCGTAAAGGTCAGCTGGCCCCGGGCTACCAGAGCCACCTTGCCGGAGACGTCCACAGAGGCGAAATCCTCCGCTGTGCCCAGGCCGGGGACCACCACCAGAGGCAGGGTCTCACCGTCCAGGTCCATCAGGCTGGGCAGGGTGCCGCCATCCTCGGCGGTGGCGTCCTGAAAGGAGAGCTTCTGGTCCCCCACGGCAATATAGCTCTGGCTGGGGTAGTGGAGGGCATCTGCCGATGCGATGGCGGTAGAGCCCGGGTAGGTGGCGGGGGCGCTGACCGTGCCGTAATCGGTGTATCCGCCGGAGGGCAGCGTGGAGCCATAGGTGTCGGCAGATGTGCTGACGGCTGCATTGCCGGCAGAGCAGCAGAGGATGATCCCCTGCTGGCGCAGGTATGCAAAGGCGTTGTTGTAGATATCCCGCAGGACGTCGTCACCGGTAAAGCCGCCCGGGGTACCCAGGGACAGATTGATCACATCGGCGCCCAGGGCAGCAGCGTCCTCCAGAGCCCGCATGATCACCGCGTCGTCGGCCTCGCCGTCGCCGTCAGGAAAGACCTTCATGGCCAGCAGCTGGGCCGCCGGAGCCACGCCCTGGAAAATTACCGCACCCTCCTCGTTGGTGGCCCGGCCCATGGCCAGGGCAGCCACATGAGTGCCGTGGGCGTCGGTGGTGGATACGTCATTGTCCTGGCCCCAGTAGTCGTAGGCAAAGGGGACCCGGTCGGAGACATAGCGGCCGGCCGTGCCGCCGTCCTGGATAAAGGCGGCAATGTCCTCCTGGGACAGGGCCGGGGACTGGGCGATACTCTCGCCGGAGAAAGCGTCATGGCTGAGACGGAAGCCGGAATCGATCACGGCGATGACGATGCCATCGCCGGTGTAATCCGCGGTTTCCGGCAGATCCAGCAGCTCCAGGCTGTTGGCGATCTCGCCGTCCGCCAGGGCCTCCTGCTGCCGCAGGCCCGCTTTTGCGGCGGCCTCCACGCCGGGCAGGGCGACGATCTTTTCCAGGGCGGAGGGGGTGGTGTCTACGGCCGCTCCGGAGAACAGCCGCTCATAGGTCCACAGGACCTCCGTTTCCGGCAGGGCCTCCATGGCGGAGAGCAATGCCTCCACCGGGGCATCCGGCGTAAAAGTCACAATGGCCCGTACCGGCTCCTCCCGGCTCTCCATCGCCAGGGCGGCGGGAGAGGCCAGCAGGGACAGGGCCATGAAAACGCCCAGAGCAGCAGCCAGGGCGCGGCGGTACATGGTCATGGGAAAACCTCCTGTTGTGGAATAGGTGCGGTTATCATATCACATAATTTGACGAAACACAACGAGGGGAAAAGAGGAAAAGACCGGCCCGTCAGGGCCGGTCTGTCATACGAAGAAAGTGGAAATAGGGGCAAAAAGCGGTCAGATCTCCCGCCGGCCCTCCAGGGCCCGCATGAGGGTGGCGTCGTCGGCAAACTCCAGGTGGCCGCCTACAGGGATGCCGTAGGCCAGGCGGGTCACCCGAACGCCGAAGGGCTTGAGAAGCCGGGAGAGATACATGGCGGTGGCCTCCCCCTCTGTGTCCGGGTTGGTGGCCATGATGACCTCCTTCACATCCCCCTGGGCCACCCGCTCCACCAGGGATTTGATCTCCAGGTCGTCAGGGCCCACATGGTTCATGGGAGAGATGACGCCGTGGAGCACATGGTAGCGGCCGTTGTACTCCCGGCTGCGCTCCAGGGCAGCCACGTCCCGGGGGTCCGCCACCACGCAGATGATGGAGCCGTCCCGCTTGGGGGAGGCGCAGATGGGGCACAGCCCTCCGGCGGTGAGGTTCCGGCATACCGGGCAGCAGGTGACGGTTTTCTTGGCCTCCAGGATGGCGTCGGCAAAGGCCTGGGCCTCCTCCATAGGCAGGCTCAGCACATGGAAGGCCAGCCGCTGGGCGGACTTGCCGCCGATGCCGGGGAGGCGGGCAAACTGTTCTACCAGATTTTCCAGGGGTGCGGGAAAGTATTCCATAGCGCCTTATCCTCTCAGTTCCGCGATACGGGCCGGGATGTCAGCGGCCTTGTACACGGCGCTGCCCGCCACCAGCACGTTGGCGCCGTTTTCAATGACCACCTTGCAGGTAACGCTGTCCACACCGCCGTCCACTTCCAGCTCACAGCCGGGGTTCTTCTCGTCGATCCAGGCGCGGATCTGCCGGAGCTTGGGCATCATGTCTGCCATAAAGGACTGGCCGCCGAAGCCCGGCTCCACCGTCATCACCAGGATCATGTCGCACTGCTCCAAAAAGGGCAGCACCGCCTCGGCAGGGGTCTTGGGCTTGACCACTACGCCGGCCTTTTTGCCCTTGGCATGGATCAGGTCCAGGCAGCGGCGGGTATTCTCCTGGGTGTCCGCCTCCACATGGACAGTGACGATGTCCGCCCCGGCGTCGCAGAACCGCTCCACATACCGCACGGGCTTTTCGATCATCAGGTGGACGTCCAGGGGCAGCTCCGTGGTGGGGCGGATGGACTGCACCACCGGCAGGCCGATGGAGATGTTGGGGACAAAGAGACCATCCATCACATCCACATGGAGGTAGTCCGCAGAGCTGACCTTCCGGATATCCCGCTCAAGATTAGCAAAATCAGCGGCGAGGATGGAGGGAGAAATTTTGATCATGGCAGCCACTTCCTTTTTCAAAAAATAGCGCCCCGGGGCCGGGACAGGCCGGGGGGACCGGCATAGGGGCGAGGCACCGCCGGAGGCGGTGCGTCATAGGATACGATACGCGGCAACAGCGACCGGCGGCGGGGCCGGAGATCCCGTCCTGCGCCGTTCCCTGCCCCACGGCCCGCGTCCCGGGCGCGCCGCATCATATAAAGGAGGCCGTCGGTGCTTTTGCTCCGGCGGCCTCTCAGCATATATCCACCGGACAAGAGGGCCCTTTGGAAAAAAGGGCCTGTTCCACGGCCAGTATAGCAAAGGCGGGGGGGAAAATCAAGGCGGAGGACGCAGAGGGTATCCGATTGACGTATGGGTACTTTTTTGATAGCATGGTATCAGATAGGACCCTTTGTATGCCGCGTGTCCCACGTTCCGTCCTGTATAAAAGGAGGTGCGCACTGTTGATGAAGAAGCTTTCCGCTCTCTGGCAGCGGTGGCGGGGCATACCCTTTGAGCTGCGGAGCTGCTATGTAACGGCGGCGGTGCTTCTGCCCTTAGGCCTCTATGTGCTGCTCCATGACCTGGGCCTTCTCCCCTGCCCGCCCTTCTACCGGCTCAACGACTACGCCCCCGCTCGGGTGACGATGGCCTTTACGATCCTGGTGGTGGTGCTGAAGATCCTCTGGCTGCGGGGGCCAAGGGACCGGGGGAGCGAATAAACGAAATAAACAGCCCATCCGCCTGCTGCCTTGAGGCAGCAGGCGGATGTTTTTTTATTTTGGTGGCCACTGCCGGAACAGATGGCCTGCTGCTCCTGGCGGGAAAAGCCGGATGGTCACGGCAGAAAGACTTCGCCGTCGATCAGGGCCTGGATGTCATCCACCAAACGGCTGAGGTGGAAGCCGTCGCACACGGCGTGGTGGACCTGGACCGCCAGGGGCAGCTTTGTCCGACCTCCCTCCTCCTGGAACCGGCCCATGGTGAAAATGGGGGGCAGATAGTCATAGCCCCGCTGGAGGTTCAGGTTGAAGCCGGTGAAGGAGGCCCAGGGGATCATGGATACCGGGAAGGTGTTGGGGGGCGTGTCCTTCTGAGGAGCGAAGCCCTCCGCGGAGCCCCAGCGGGAGAGAGTGTCCTCATAGGAGCGGAAGAACACGGAAGCATCCGGGTCATAGGGGCACCAGAGGTTGGAGAAGGTCTCCGTCTCCCGGTGGAACACGGTGAAGGCGGGGTGGACAATGGGGTAGTACCCCGGCTGCCCTGCCCCGTCCAGGGACATCCGGAACTCCTGCCGGGCATTCACCGCCCGGGACAGGCAGTAGAGCATGGCGGGATAGAGCTTGACGGCCCGCTGCCGGATAGGGGTGATATCCAGGGATACGGTCATGCTGTAGGTGCAGGGCACCTGGGAGAAGTAGTGGTCAAACCAGGGCTCACGGGACCAGCTGCTGCGGTCCACGGGGGTAAAGTCGGCCATAATGGCCCTCCTTTCCGGCGGAAAAACCGGGCGGGACGTTTTTCGTCCCGCCCGGCAGGTGATAGTGGTAAAGAGGTACAGGTCATCAGCCCATGGCCTTGACCACGGCGGCGCAGCGGGGGCAGAGGGTGGGGTGCTCGCTGTCGGAGCCCACACCGGCGCTGTGCTTCCAGCAGCGCTCGCACTTCTCGCCGGAGGCTTCGCTGACGGCCACGGCAAGGCTCTCCCCTACCGTAACGGTAGCCTGGGACACGATGAAGAGGTCTGCCAGCTCCTGGGCGTCCATCTCGCTGAGGAAGGCGTCCTCGGCGGGAACGGTGACAGCCACGGCGGCCTCCAGGGCCTTGCCGATCTTCTTCTCTGCCCGGGCGCTCTCCAGAGCGCCGTTGACGGCGGTGCGGACGGTGATGATCTTGTCCCACTTGGCCATCACGTCCTCACTGAGGGCGTAGTCGGCAAAGGGCTGGTTCATCTCGTTGAGGACCACGTTCCGGCCGTCGTCGCCCTCGCGGTGGGGCATAGCCTGCCAGATCTCGTCGCAGGTGAAGGCCAGGATGGGGGCGAAGAGCTTGGTGATGGTGTCCAGGATCAGCCACAGGGCAGTCTGGGCGCTGCGGCGGCTGAGACTGTCGGTGCCATCGCAGTAGAGGCGGTCCTTGATGATGTCCAGATAGAAGCTGGAGAGCTCCACCACGCAGAAGTCATTGATGGCGTGGCTCACCACGTGGAACTCGTAGTTGTCGTAGGCGGCAAAGCACTTGGCAATGAGCTGGTTGAGCTTGGTGACGGCCCAGCGGTCCAGCTCCAGCATCTCGTCGGGGGACACCAGGTGGTTGGCGTCAAAGCCAGCGAGGTTGCCCAGGCAGTAGCGGGCGGTGTTGCGGAACTTCAGGTAGTTCTGGCTCAGCTGCTTGAAGATGTTGTCGCTGCAGCGGACGTCCACATGGTAGTCGGCAGAGCCGGCCCACAGACGCAGCAGGTCAGCGCCGTACTTCTTGAAGATGTCGGCGGGGTCCACGCCGTTGCCCAGGGACTTGTGCATGGCCTTGCCCTCGCCGTCCACGGTCCAGCCGTGGGTGACGCACT
>OODG01002819.1_pt1 | contig 10126 bp, 8 predicted proteins | sample 1671621 | NCBI WGS metagenome assembly OODG01 (sample SAMN06348175, study PRJEB24527) | human gut metagenome | biome: human gut; feature: ankylosing spondylitis patient; material: feces | host: Homo sapiens | place: China | collected 2015-10 | reverse complement strand
ATGCAATACATTTTTGGAGATATGGAAAAGCCCCGCGTCTGAGTGCTCGCATATAAAGTAAAAAGCGCCCCCGCCGCATTGTGTATACAACGTGACGGGGGCGCATATTTTATTGGGTGGTGTACCGGTCAGGATACGAGCTTCTGCTTAGCCCTTGCCGGCGCAGCCGAACAGCTCGATCTTCTCCTTGCACTTGGCCTCGATGGCCTTTGCGCCGGGAGCCAGCAGCTTGCGGGGGTCGAAGCCCTTGCCCTGCTGATCCTTGCCTTCTTCGATGTACTTACGGGTGGCCTCAGCAAACACCAGCTGGCACTCGGTGTTGATGTTGATCTTGGAAACGCCCAGGCTGATGGCCTTTGCGATCATCTCGTCGGGGATGCCGGTGCCGCCGTGCAGAACCAGAGGAATGTTGTTGGTGGCCTTGTGGATGCGGTCCAGAGCCTCGAAGTCCAGACCCTTCCAGTTTGCGGGGTAGACGCCGTGAATGTTGCCGATGCCGGCAGCCAAGAAGTCGATGCCCAGAGCGGTGATCTTTGCGCACTCCTCGGGATCAGCAATCTCGCCAGCGCCTACAACGCCGTCCTCAACGCCGCCGATGGAGCCGACCTCGGCCTCGATGCTCAGGCCCTTGGCGTGTGCCAGAGCGACCAGCTCCTTGGTCTTTTCCACGTTCTCCTCGATGGAGTAGTGGCTGCCATCGAACATGATGGAGGAGAAGCCGGCCTCAACGCAGGCCTTGCAGCCCTCGTAGGTGCCGTGATCCAGATGCAGAGCAACGGGAACGGTGATGCCCATGGAATCGACCATGGCGCTGACCATGGCGGCAACGGTCTTGAAACCGGTCATGTACTTACCAGCACCCTCGGAAACGCCCAGAATGACGGGGCTCTTCATTTCCTCGCAGGCGGTCAGGACTGCCTTGGTCCACTCCAGATTATTGATGTTGAACTGCGGCACACCGTAGTGGCCATCGCGTGCCTTGAGCAGCATTTCGGTTGCATTTACCAACATTATTCATTACCTCCAAAAATTATCGGGGTTCCGGCTCTGCCACACACCGCATTGTGCATGGTTTAACAAGCCCACATGGCTAGTATACCCCAAACTGCGCCTAAAATCAATCCGAACAGGCGCTTTTTCTTGCATAGAGCTGCTGCGGAACAGTCACGGCACAAAACGGCTGATGCAGCTGCGGCAGAAATACTCTGTGCTTGACAACAAAAATCCATGTACGATGCAACATCCGCCTTGTGCGGAAGCGGCGCGGGTTTTCAACAGATTTTAACATTCGTCAAAATGATGTTGGAGGAAATTGCAAAAGCGGACAATTTCTGGTTCAAAAAATTGTCATAATTCCAACTTGAATTTTACAAATTGTAAGGCTTTTGCCAGGATATGGGGGAACCTGCTGTTGAAAACCCGGTGGAAACTGTTTAATTCCACCCGGAAAACAGGCGCTGCGGCTAGACTTTTACACACTTTCCACTGAGTTTTCAACTTGTGGAAAAATCGCAGGCTATTTACGGAATGTATAGACACATTTTGTGGAAAACTTTTTGCTTTGGCAAAACAGCGGAAATGCGCCGTGCTGCCCGGGCAGCGGGCAAAACATTTTTACAGCTGCCCTGTCCGGCGGGGAAGCTGCGTTTTACTGAAAAAATTTTAGGCGTCAGAAAATAAAATCCCTGCAATTTGTGGCGAAGCCGGGCGAGATATGGTATACTTTATCTTGGATTATCATAAACAAAATAAAACGTTCCTGTGCGGCGCAGCCCGCCCGGAACGGAAGGAGCATAAAAAGATGGAAGAACGTAACCAGCCGCGCCGTCCGCGCCGCGATGCAGAGCAGCCGCAGCAGAAAAGTGAGAGCCTGATCTACGGCAAAAACCCGGTGACCGAGCTGCTCAAGAGCGGCTCCGGTGTGGACACTGTGCTTATTGCCGAGGGGATGGCCCCGGCAGTGGCGGCATACTATACGGCACTGGCCAAGGAGGCCGGAGCAACGGTCAAGCGGGTGCACCCTAACAAGCTGCGCCTGATGACCGGCACCGAGAGCCATCAGGGCGTGGCGGCTTTTGCCAGCGAGATCGAGTACGCGACCGTGGAGGATCTGCTGGCCGCAGCCAAGGCCAAGGGTGAGCCGCCCTTTCTGGTGCTGAGCGATGGCATTGAGGACCCCCACAATCTGGGCGCAGTCATGCGCAGCGCACTGCTGTGCGGTGCCCACGGCATCGTCATCCCCAAGCGGGGTGGTGCATCCGTTACCCCCACCGTCATCAAGTCCAGCGCAGGCGCTGCCGAGCGTCTGCCGGTGGCGCGCGTGGCCAACATCGGCGAGACCATCCGCCGCCTGAAGGAGCAGGGCGTGTTTGTCTACTGCGCCGACATGGACGGCGTGTCTCTGCGCAAGAATAACCTGACAGGCCCCATCGCGCTGGTACTGGGCAGCGAGGGCAGCGGGGTATCCCAGCTGGTCAAGAAGCTGTGTGACGGCGTGGTGCGGCTGGATATGGCTGCCCCCGGCACCGGCGTGGACAGCTATAACGTTTCGGTGGCGGCAGGCATTATCCTGTACGAGATCCAGTCGCAGCGCGCCGTAGAAGAATAAAACAAGCGGTAAACTCCATCCAGAACAGTGGGAGGGACAAGGATGCCGAACAATACAAATGAACGCAAGGGCAAGCAGGCGGGGGAGCTCTCGGCAGAGGAGCGTTTCCGCAACTTTTTCAGCACCAGTGTGATTGATCTGCCCGAGGAGATGACCCGCCGGGACGAGCCTGCCCCGGTGGAGGAAAAGCCCAAGGCCGGGTTGCTGGGCAAGCTGTTCAGCCACGACAAGGAAGAGACGCCCGCCCCGGCACAGCCTGTGCTGGAGATCCCCACCGGCGAGATCCTGCTGGGGGCAGATGCAAAGCCGGTACAGCCGGAGCAGGAGGACATGGCGCTGGAACTGCGTACCGCAGACCCTGTTCCGGCAATGCCGATGCAGCCCGCCAGCCCAGAGCCTGCCAAGGCAGTTCCGGCAGAGCCGGTGCCTGCACCCAAGGCGGCTGCTGCCGTGCAGCCGGAGCCGGAAAAGCCCGCGCCCCAGCCGGTGCCGCAGCCTGTTGCAGCCCCCCAAAAGCAGCCTAAGGCGAAGAACGCCCCGGAGACGCTGCTGCCGCAGGAGGAACTGGAGCAGCGGGAGATGCAGCAGCTGAAGGATATGCTCAACGGCATGAGCGGCAAGGCAAAGCCTGCCCCGCAGCCCGCAAAGCCCGTACAGGTAGCGCCGCAGCCCAAGGTGCAGCCCGCGCCTGCACAGCCTGCGGCAGAGCCGGAGAAAGCCCCGGCAAAGGCTGCACAGAACGCCGCCGAGGAGTTGCCGCTGGTGGTGTTTGCCAGCGCGCCGGCAGACCCGGAAACGCTGCCAAAAAAGCCGGAGAAAAAGTCTATTTTCCAGATGTTCGGCACGGCAGAGGACGAAAAGCCCGCTGCCCGCAAGCCGGAAAAAGAGGATACTATGAGCCTGCCCCTGCTCCCGCTGGAGCAGGACGGCACCCCCGCAGCGGAGACTGCCGCCTCTGTATCCGCACCGGCAGCTGCCGCGACCCCGGCACAGCCGGAGACCGCACCGGAAGCGCAAGCGGCTGCCCCTGCCGAGGATACTGTGCCGGAATCCACCACCGACAAGCTGCACCACATGGCTGCAGAACTGACCCTGCGGTGTGTGTTGGCGGGCATTCTGGCCGTAGTGCTGCTGCACTTTGGGCTGACAGCAGAGCGTCTGCTGCCGCCGCTTTCGGTGCTGGACCCGGACGCTGCTCCGGCGGCGTTCTATGCCGCCAATCTGCTGCTGTTTGCCGCCAGCCTGTTTGTGGGCTACCCGGTGCTGCGGGACGGTCTGACCGGTTTGCGCGGCCGTCCCAGTGCGGACACCATGCCCGCGCTGGCTGCTGTGGCAGCGCTGCTGCAGGCGGTGGTGGCCATGCTGAATGCCAACGCCTACCGTAGCACCGAGGGCATCGGTCTGCTGACCGGTATGGCGGCGCTGGGGTTGTTTCTGGCGCTGGTGGGCAGCCGGGTGATGCTGGCTGCCGTGCAGGGCGGCTACGCGCTGGCAGCAGAGGGCGGCGAACTGCGGGGCGCTTACCGCACCCGCGATAAGGACCTCATCCGCGCCCTTGCCCGGGATCTGGAGCAGAAGGACCCGTGGGTGCTGCTGAGCCGCCCGGTACAGACCGCCAGCAATGACTTTGTGGAGCAGAGCCTCAGCGAGCGCGCCAGCGAGCGCCGCGCCCGGAAGGTGGCCTGTATCCTGCTGGCGGCGGCAGTGCTCAGCTGCGTAGCCTTCCTGCTGTTTGGCGGCGGGATCAACTGCGCCGTGGCTGCGGCGGCTGCCGTGCTGTGCATGGGCGCACCCCTTTCCTCGGTGCTGGTGCCCGGTCTGGCGGCGCTGCGTCTGCAAAGAGCTGCTGCCGCTGTGGGCGCTGTGGTGCCCGGCTGGGCGGCAATTGAGGAGCTGGGCGGCATCGACACCATTGAGCTGGACGCCGACGACCTGTTTACCGCCGACAGCGTAACGCTGGAGGATATCCGCATCTTCAAGGGCGGCCGCATCGACCGCGCTATCCTGTATGCAGCCAGTGTGCTGAACGAGAGCTGCGACACCCTGCGCGGGCTGTTCAGCCAGATCATCGAGGACCGCATCGATATCCTGTTCCCGGTCAAGGATCTGGAGCAGCACACCGGGCTGGGCTTCTCGGCATGGTGCGACAATAACCGCATCCTCATCGGCACCCGCCGCTACATGGAGCAGGAGGGCGTGACCCTGCCGGAGCAGGATTACGAGGACGGCCACTCCAAAAACGGTGAGCTGCAAATTTTGTATCTGGCAGTGTCCGGCAACCTGCACGCCATGTTCGTGCTGCGCTATGTGGGCGGCCGCAATGTGGCACGCAGCCTTGCCTCCCTGCAAAGGGAAAACATCCGTCTGCTGGTCACCAGCAAGGATCCCAGCCTGACGGCACGGCACATCACCGAGGCTTATCATCTGCCGGAGGGCATGGTCACCGTGCTGGACGGCGACCAGTGTCAGGCCATTGAAGCCGCCGATGCTGCCCCGGAAAAGCCCGACTGCTGCCTGTACCACCACCGGGGCTTTGCCAGCCTGACCGGCGGCTTACAGGCTGCCGATCAGGCACAGAATGCCGAGACCAGCGCTACTACGGTGCAGCTGGTGTCGGTGTGCTTCTCGGTGTTCATTGCGGTGCTGCTGACCTATGCGGGCAGCATCTGGCAGCTTTCCATCGCCACAGTGCTAATGTATCAGGCCGCATGGAGCGCCCTGAGCATCGCCGTCTGCGCCCTGAAGCAGCATAGCTGAAAGCTTTCGCATATTACAAAACGGGCTGTTGCACAGAACTTTGTGCAGCAGCCCGTTTTTGTGATCTTATTTTATTTTCTTGCGCTTTTCGTAGTCGTTCAGAGCGGTCAGCGCTTCGCCGGAAAGGGGAACGAGCGCCAGCATATTGAAGATGGTCATCAGCCCGATGCCCACATCGCCCAGATCCCACACCACGGTGTAGGCCACTCCGGAAGAACAGGAAAAAATCAATGAGGAACAACAAAAGTTACGAGATGCTCACTTGATAGCGGTTGCCCCGGAATTGAATCGGTTGTATAAAACATTGACAGATACGTTGTTTTTGAATGTTGCTGTCGTGAGAGACGTCCTTTCATATTTTGGAGAAGATCAATACGGTTGGTTCGAGGGTATCGAGTTACCGGAGAGAACGAAAGAACTTTATGAGGCGGCAGACAAGGTTGAAGCTTTACGTCAAGCGATTACAGCAACAACCGTGAATGACGCAAAAGATTTTATCGCGAAGGCAAAATATCAGGATGTGGTAACGGAAGTGCGGCATAAAGCTGATCAAGCGGGAAAGTTGGTGGAAGGTCAACCTGCCATAGATATTATGATGACGGATGTGGATGGTAACGTGAAACGTTTGAGTGATTTCCGGGGGAAGGTGATTTACATGGATTTGTGGGCAACATGGTGTGGACCTTGTATTCAAGAATCTCCATTTTTCGAAACGTTAAGTAAAAAATACGAGGGGAAAGACATCGTTTTCTTACCCGTGTCCACGGATAGCCGGGCTACGACGTGGAAATCCTATTTAAAAGTACATCATAAAGATTTACCACAATATATTTCGCAGGATCAAGCGTTAAAAGATGGTTGGTGTGTGAGGTATATTCCTCGTTTTATTTTGATTGACCGGGATTTTAAAATCGTGAATGCTTATGCTCCCCGTCCATCGGAAGAGGGAATTGAAGATTTATTGAATTCAATATTATAGTGAACTTAGCATCATGAGAACAGGTGTTTTTAGTTTGATTCTTTTTGTGACGTTTGCCTGCACCTCAAAGCAGAGGGTGATTACAGTAGAGGCGAAAGGCTTAAATACGGATAAATTATATTTGTGTGAGGTGATCAGTGAATATAGAGGGATTCATCAAGCGGTAGATTCTGCTGTACTGAAAGATGGTAAGTTCGTTTTTAACCTGCAGGAAGAGATACCCCCGGAGTTGTATTTTATCGGGGATTCCCCGTGGCATGGTGGATATGTTTTTCTGGATGGTAATGATATAAAATTGACATTGGAGGATGTGACCGAAGAACAGATGTGCTGGGAGGTAAAAGGTTCCCCGTTGAATGAGGTTTATAGGAGATTCGAGAAAGTTTTGTACGATGAAACATTCGGGCAAATAAAAGATTCTCTGAACGCCCTGTTTTATGAGGCTCGTGAACGGCAGGACCGGGAGGAAATGGCTCGTATTAAGAACGAGTCCATGCCTTATTACGATGAGGGTGTGAAAAGAGAGCGGATGTTCGTCGATTCGTATATTCAAGAGAATAAAGCTAATCCGTTGGGAATATATCTTTATTATAGTCGGGTATTTCAGCGGAAAGATTTCCCCACGGAAGAAGAGATTGCAGCGGAGAGGGAATATATCCAGAGTTTTGGTGAAATGGCAAAAGTTTCCTCTTCTTTCATGAAGATGGAGCAACAATTGTCTCGGTACGAGAATTGTGCGATAGGACACGAGGCTCCCGAAATTGTAGGGAAGGGCACGTTAGGAAATGAATTGAAGTTAAGTGATCTGCGTGGAAATTACGTGCTGGTTGATTTTTGGAACTCGTATTGTCACTGGTGTCGGGAGGAAACACCGGCATTGAAACGGGCCCTGGAGCATTTTGCCGGGAAGAATTTCAAAATACTGGGTGTGTCTTTTGATCGGGTGAAGAAACTTTGGATGGATGCTATTCACGAGGATGGTAGTTATTGGGATCATCTGATGTTGGAGAAAGGGGATGATGTGATGGAGCGCTATTGCATCAAGGGAATTCCCCATATCATACTGGTTGGGCCGGACGGGAAGATTCTGGCCAAGGAGTTGAGGGGGCAGGATTTGATAGACGTGCCGGATCAATTTGTGAAGTAAACGAATTACCCCGAATTCAATCGTGAATATCTCGTAAAAGTCCCGTAAAAGAATAATACAGACGAGATAAAGACGACTTAAAGCCGAGTGGAGTCGTCTTTAGCTCTTTTTTTTAACACTTGTACGTGTCGGATAAGTCTTTAACTGGGTTTGATTTCTACTTTATTTGGGCTATAAAAAACTGATAAGTAGCATGACGTTCAGTAAGGTGACAATTCCCCCGATCACGTATAAGAGCCATTTCGTGTAAGTAGAGTTTTTGTATTTCCCCATGACCTTGGACGAGGAGGTGAGGTAAACTTGCGTGAAAATGGTGATCGGTAACTGTACGCTTAGAGCCATCTGCGAGTAAATCAACCCTTGGAAAGGATTCGATACCACCATGATCAGGGCGAAAGCGATGATCAGGGAAGTTAGCACACCGATGCGGGAATGACTGTCCTTGATGTCGTAAGGCTCCTTGTATATTCCAGCGAAAATGGAGCCGGCAGCCATTCCAGAGGTAATTGTAGAGGAAATTCCGGCAAACAGGAGGGCCACGGCAAAGATCACGGAGGCATTATTCCCAAGTAACGGCGCCAGCAGGGAATTGGCTTGTTCCAGTTCCGTGACGGGTGTTCCGGTTCCGAAGAATGCGGCAGCGGCCAGTAGAATCATGGCGCTGTTGATGGCCCAACCGATCACCATGGAGAGGATCGTGTCGGCATATTCGTAGCGTAGTTGCTTTTTGATGATTTTATCGTCTTGTATATTCCACTGACGGCTTTGGATGACCTCGGAGTGGAGGAATAGATTGTGGGGCATGACCACGGCCCCGAGTACGCTCATAATAACAACCATGGAACCTTCGGGGAAAGCAGGGGTGACCCATGCGGGTAGGGCTGTGTTCCAATCGATTTCCACTAGGGAAAGCTCGTAGATGAACGATAAGCCGATGATGGAAACGAAGGCGATAATCCATTTCTCGATCACCCGGTAGGTATTGGTGAACAACATGATAACCACGAAAATTAATACGAGTATTGATCCTGCCCGGATCGGGATGTTGAATAACATTTGCAGGGCAATGGCTCCACCTAGTATTTCGGCTAGAGAGGTGGAGATGGAGGCGAGCATAGCCGAGTAGAGAATACCTTTGGCATACCGGGGTTTCAGGTACTCGCTGGCGGCTTCCGAAAGGCACAGACCGGAGGCAATCCCCAAGTGAGCCACGTTATGCTGCAACACGATCAGCATGATCGTGGACAGGGTGACCATCCATAATAGTGAATAACCGAATTCTGCTCCGGCAGCCAGGTTGGAGGCCCAGTTTCCCGGATCAATGAAGCCCACGGTGACTAATAGACCGGGACCGATGTATTTGAATATTTCCAATCCCCCGAGCTTGGGAGTGTGTTTTGCTGTATTTAGTAGTTCCTTGAATTGTTTAAACATATTGTTCAAGTTAAAAGCTAAAAACTAAAGGTTAAAAACCGATCGTGTAATTTTATTGTTATTTTTGAAACTTCAAAAGTACGAATAACGATGAATATTTGTTCTCGTGATCGTGAACTTTTATGTATTAACTTTAAATTTTTGATTTTCATGGTGATTCCTGTACTTCTCGTGGTGGCCTCTTTGGTTGTACTTTATTTCGGGGCTGATTTCCTGGTAAAAGGTAGTTCGTCTTTGGCCGTGCGTTTTGGAATATCTCCTTTAGTTGTCGGTTTGACCGTGGTGGCTTTCGGGACAAGTGCGCCGGAGTTGTTGGTCAGCGTGCAGTCCGCGCTGGAAAGTAATCCGGGGATTGCCGTGGGGAACGTGATGGGATCCAATATATTCAATGTTTGCGCTATTCTTGGTGTTTCGGCTATGATTTACCCGTTGCGAGTGAATCCCCGGTTGATTCGTTTGGATGCGCCCGTGATGCTGGTGGCCACGTTGCTGTTCGTGGGGATATTTCATAACGGGAGTTTCGGAAGATGGGCCGGAATATTATTTTTTGCCGGGATATGCGCTTATATGGTTTACTGTGTGTACAAGGCCAAGCGGGGAGAGTCTGTTGAAGGGGACGAGGAAATCAAACTCACGAAGAGCTGGATGTTGGATGTTGTGTTGGTGATTGCGGGGTTTGCCTTGTTGGTATGGGGATCGGGCTTGCTTGTTGATAATGCCGTGATTATCGCACAGGCTTTGGGATGGAGCGAGGCGGTAATCGGTTTGACGATCGTGGCAGCAGGGACAAGTATGCCGGAACTGGCAACTTCCGTGGTGGCTGCCTTGAAAAAACGTACGGATATTGCTATCGGTAACGTGATCGGTTCGAATATATTCAATCTTTTGGCTGTTTTAGGATTAACGGCGACGATTGCACCCGTGGAGACCAACCAGATTAACTGGACGGACATGCTGGTGATGCTCGGAACTTCTTTACTTCTGTTGCCTTTCATGCGGACGGGATTCAAGATCGGGCGGGGGGAAGGTGTTGTGCTGTTCGTTATTTATATCGCTTATACATTGTATCTGATTGTTTGATAAAAATAGGCGGGTAGGATTGGAGTGATTATATAATAAAACGTTCGTTTATTGATTGTTATAAAACGAGAAAAAATCAATAGAAGTGATTTGTTACATTTTTCGTTAACAAAATCACTAT
>OODG01002812.1_pt1 | contig 10145 bp, 10 predicted proteins | sample 1671621 | NCBI WGS metagenome assembly OODG01 (sample SAMN06348175, study PRJEB24527) | human gut metagenome | biome: human gut; feature: ankylosing spondylitis patient; material: feces | host: Homo sapiens | place: China | collected 2015-10 | reverse complement strand
GTGATTTAGAGTGAATTTAAAATCTAAAATCTATAAATCTAAAATTAATAAGGTGGAGACTTCAGATTTATTAAAACGTGTCAGGCAGATTGAGATAAAGACTCGGGGATTATCGAGTAATATCTTTGCAGGGGAGTATCACACGGCTTTTAAAGGTCGGGGAATGACGTTTAGCGAGGTGCGGGCTTATCAATACGGGGATGACATTCGAAGTATTGACTGGAACGTAACGGCTCGTTATAATCACCCTTACGTGAAAATATTCGAGGAAGAGCGTGAGTTGACCGTGATGTTGTTGATTGACGTGAGTGCCTCGCGTAATTTCGGTACGGTGTCGAAACTGAAAAAGAATCAGATTACCGAGATTGCGGCTGTGTTGGCATTCTCTGCTATTCAAAACAACGATAAGATTGGCGTGATCTTCTTTTCTGACCGGATCGAGAAATTTATTCCGCCGAAAAAAGGACGGACGCATATTTTGCATATCATTCGGGAATTAGTGGATTTTTATCCGGAACACAAGGCAACCAATATTTCTGTGGCGTTGCAATATTTGACAAATGCGATCAAGAAACGGTGTACTTGTTTCCTGATTTCTGATTTCATGGATGATCACGATTTTGAACACCCGTTGATTATTGCCAATAAGAAACATGACGTGGTGGCTTTGCAATTGTACGATCGGAGAGAGAAAATATTGCCTCCTGTCGGGTTGATGTACTTGACGGATGCGGAGACGGGGGAAAGTGTTTGGGTGGATACTTCCGACAAGAAAGTCCGGGACGAGTTCGAAGCGTATGGTATCGAACGAGATAAAGAACTGGATCGGATATTCAAACATGCCGGTGTCGATATGGCATCTATTAGCGCTGATGAAGATTACGTGAGGTCATTGATTACGTTATTCAAGAAAAGAGGGGCTGGATATTAATTGAACATTGAAAATGGAGAATTAAAATGAAAAATAGAATTATTCTATTCGTAATTATCCTACTAGGTTGTGTTAGTGCTTTGAATGCACAAAATCGGGAATATAGTGCCGAGATTGACACGAACTATATTATGATCGGGGATCAGATTCATTTCCGGATGAAAGTAAAGGCTGAACCGGGTGTGAAAGTGGCATTCCCTCAATTGAAAGACACGATAGCACAAGGGATCGAGATTATATCCGGACCAGTTCGTGATTCTATCATGGAAAAAGACGGACGGGTACTCGTGCAGGAAAGTTACGTGATAACTTCTTTTGATTCGGGCGTGTTCGTGATTCCGCCGATGCCTATCGAGATTCAACAGGAAAGTTATAATAATACTCTCAGGACCGATCCGTTACACTTGATCGTGAATACTTTCGTGGTCGATCAGCAGAAAGGGAATTACGATATTGTGATGCCTTTGGCTGCTCCGTGGACATTTGCCGAGATATTACCTTACTTGTTATGGACATTGTTGGGGATCGTGGTGATTCTTCTGGTTGTCTGGATTATCAAAGTTCGGAAATCCCGTAAGAGTCTTTTCCATCACGAAAAACCGGCAATCCCTCCGTATGTGTTGGCCATGAAGGCTTTGGAGGAAATCAAGAAGGAGAAGTTATGGCAGAGTGGAAAGACCAAAGAGTATTACACGCAATTAACTGATACGATCCGGAATTATTTGGATGGAGAATTGGGAATCTCAGCGATGGAACAGACTTCTTTCGAAACCTTGAAGGCTTTGGAGAAATGTGAGCAGGTAGATGCAAAACAACGGGATAAGTTGGCAGATATGTTTGAAACGGCTGATTTCGTGAAGTTTGCTAAAGCAGAGCCGTTGCAGGATGAGAACGTACGGAATCTGGATATTGCTTATGATTTTGTACAAGAAACTAATGATACGATTCGAGCTGAGCATGAAAAAGAACGCCTGGAGCAGGAGTTGAAAGAACAACAGGAGAGGGAGGCGAGAGAGAAGGCAGAAAAGGAAGAGAAGGAAACCGGAGAGGAGAAAGACAGAGAAAATTAATTTATGATTTACGATTTGTGATTTACAGTTTATTGGTAATCAAAATCTAAAATCTGAAATTATTAAATCTAAAATAGAAGATATGTTTGGATATGAATTTGCAAACCCCGAGTACTTTTGGTTATTGTTGGTACTGATACCAATGGTTATCTGGTACATATTCAAGGAGAAACGCTCGCATGCTGATTTGAAGTTTTCTTCAATTCGGGTGTTCAAGCAAATGAAACGGGGTAGCCGGATTTGGTTACGTCATTTGTTGTTTGCAGCTCGGGTTTTGGCCATTCTATTTTTGGTTTTGGCGTTGGCAAGACCGCAATCCAGCTCGAGTTGGCAGACCTATAACAGCGAGGGTATTGATATTATGCTGGCATTGGATATTTCCGGTAGTATGTTGGCACGAGATTTTACTCCTGATCGACTGGAGGCAGCCAAGGAGGTTGCAACTAAGTTTATATTGGAGCGCCCTCAGGATCGTATCGGACTGGTTGTTTTTAGTGGGGAAAGTTTCACGCAAAGTCCTTTGACAACGGATCAAGCCGTGTTGGTCAACGTGATGAAGGATATTCATAGCGGGATGATTGAAGATGGAACAGCTATTGGCCTCGGGTTGGCAAATGCGGTAAATCGTTTGAAGGATAGCAAGGCGAAATCTAAGGTGGTCATCCTTTTGACGGATGGAGTCAACAACCGGGGAGCGATTGCACCGATAACGGCGGCAGAATTGGCAAAAACGTTTGGTATTCGGTTCTACACGATCGGGGTCGGAACTTTAGGTGAGGCTCCTTATCCCGTGCAGACGCCTTTTGGGATGCAATTACAGCGAATGCCGGTTGAGATAGATGAAGATATATTGACCCAGATTGCTGACATGACAGGCGGTAAATATTTCCGGGCAACAGATAACAAAAAACTGGAGCAAATTTATCAGGAAATTGATCAATTGGAGAAGAGCAAGGTAGAAGTCAAACATTTCAGTCGTAAGAACGAGCAGTATTTCTATTTTGCTTTGATCGGGGCTTTGTTATTAATTGTGGAGGCGTTAGGGCGATACACGTTGTTGAGGAAAATTCCATAATTGTAAGTTTTAAATCTTAGATTGTGAATTGATGCAATCCGGAATTTAAAATCTAAAATCATTAAATTTAAAATTAAGACGGTTATGTTTAGATTTGCACATCCTGAATTATTATACTTGCTGATTATCATACCATTGTTGATTGTTTTTTACGTGGTAGCAAGGATTCGGAAGAAAAAAGCGATTGCTGAATTCGGGAGTCCCGAATTACTGTCAACACTGATGCCTTTGCAATCTTATAAGCGGGAGACATTAAAATTTATACTTGTTCTGGTAGCTTTGTTTTTCGTCATTCTTGGGGTTGCAGGTCCTCAGTTCGGGTCAAAATTGCAACAGGTAAAAAAAGAGGGCGTGGAGTTGATTATTGCGTTGGATGTGTCAAATTCCATGATGGCGCAGGATATAAAGCCCAGCCGGTTGGATGCGGCGAAACAGGCCATTTCCCGAATGGTGGAAAAATTAAGTGATGATAAAGTGGGATTGATTGTGTTTGCAGGGGATGCTTACGTGCAATTGCCGATCACGACGGATTATTCTTCGGCTAAATTATTCCTATCTGGAATCAATACCGATATTGTCCCGATACAGGGTACGGCGATAGGAACGGCAATAGATTTGGCTGCGAAGTCGTTTACCCCGGACACGGAGGCATCGAAAGCGATTATCGTGATCACGGATGGTGAAAACCATCAGGACGATGCTATTGCTGCGGCTAAAGCTGCCCGGGAAAAAGGTATCTACGTGCATACGATCGGGATGGGATTGGCACAAGGAGGACCGATCCCGGAGAAGGGAAATCCCGGACAATACATGGACGGGATTCTTTTCTATCATCCGGCAGAGGATTCTTTCCGCCTCGACCAAGTGGTCGGCTGTACAATTTATTTTGCTTTCCCGTATCTGGAAGACAATCCAGTCGGCTATGTCTATGTGTGCCGCTTTCTGTTCCGGGGTGGCATTCTTCTCAATGATGTCAGACACGACCGTCTTGCAATAGGTCATGCTCCCGGCACGCTGTTTCCATTCCGCATAGCCGTCCGCATCGGGAAAGAGGAGCACGGTGCGCCCGGTCAGCACACGGAGCTTTTCCTCTCCCAACTGGCTCTTGCCGCCTGTCGCCAGCCATACATAGCCGGGGAAGATGGCAGAGCCGATAACGGCACTCTTTTCGGATTCCACCAAGACCACGACCTTATCGGGATAAGTGCCCAGCAGGTGTTCACCGAACAGGCATTGGGACAGTTGCCATTCCTCTGCCAGCTCATGCCGCCTTTTAAGCAGGCTGTGTATCCAGTCCACTGCCGATGCCTGTCCGTCCTTGACACGGTGTCCGTCATTGGGATTGTACTGCATCACCTTGCCCGTGCGTACCCTGCCTGTGCGGTCTATCTGCCAGAAGATGACTGCCCCGTCACGGGTAGCCCCCAAACGGTACTCTTCCAGCAACCTCTTCAACACTTCCTTTGCCTTGCTGCCGTAATAAGAATCAAGGAGCGATGAAATGAAGCGGAAAAAATTGCTATGCACGCTTTGCGACCTCTCCACATACTTTGGCGGTATGTAGCCTATGGCTGCTTGCCGTGGTTTCTGTACGGACTTCTGTTCCGACTTTTGCCTGTCAAAAGAGAAACCGTTGGCAGTACGGCATTCGGGGTGGTCATGGAAATACTCCTTTGGAGTGTAATGATACCCGCAACTGCTTTCGTGGTTGCACCTGCCGACAGACGGGTGCAGGGGCGTACCGCTTTCATCCACATAGTATGTGAAAGAACGCCTGTCCCCGCAGTTCGGACAGGTATGCCGTGTTGCCGTTCCTTTATATTTCTGTAATGTATAATTACCCATTGCTTGCCTCCTCTATTTTTCAATGAAATTATTACCGTCCCGTCCTGTCCCATTGTCCCACGTCCTGTGGGTCGGGACAGTGGGACACCTTGGGACACTTTGGGAAATCAGATTCCCGCTTGTACTATTACCGTTCTGATAAACAAGGCGGTTATCCTTCATACAGATATGTACAGGCTGTTTCATTGCTTGTCCTCCTCTCTTTCCTGACCGATAAACAGCCCCGTCTGCCTTGTTTCCTCCGTTGTCCCACCTGTCCCATATTGTCCCACCGTCCCGTTTCCTCCGGGTTGGGACAGCGGGACACTTGGAACAGTAGATTCCTCCACTTTCCTGTTGCGCTGGATTATCCGGCTGACGGTGGATTTTCCGCAATTTACCTGTGAGGCTATTTCCCTGACGGACTTCCCCGACTGGGACAGTTGTAATATTTGGTAATCCCTCTGGCTGGATTCATTGTCGCCAAGTTTTTTCAGGTGTTCTTTTTCCGTTGAATAGCCCCTGAACACAAATTGCAGGAAAGCGTCCACCTTCTCAATCTCATAGATGATTACATTGTCCGCATCGTGGGAGAATGTCCCATATCGGACTTTGAGCTGTTTTACATAGCGAAGCCCTCCGTCCTGCGCACTCTTTCCGATGGCAAACACGCTGTCAAAGAAATTGTAAAGCCGTTTGCTGCCAGCAAGGTCGTTGGACGTGATGGGGCAGTCCAAAGAGCGTTTTGGCGTATGCGCCAGCACAAGGACGGACAACCCGTATTTCTTTTTGAGGTTGTTGAGCTGTATCATCAGCCGTCCTGCCGCATCGCCTTTCTCCATAGCACAGCACAAATAGGTAAGATTGTCAACGATGAAAATCTTGCACCCGGTTTGCAGAGCCATCTGCTCAATGCCTCCCATGATGGCTTCCTCGAAATCGGCTTCCAGCAACGAATTGCAGTCAAGCGAAACCCGGTACAGCCTTTCGGGAAAGGTGTAGGGCTTCCCATGCTCGTTGGTATAGCGGAGCTGGAACTGCTTTTCGGACAGTTCAAAATCCAGATACAGCACATTGTCCGTCCGGGCGATACGGTCGGCTATCTGCACAGCAAGGATGGACTTGCCCACATTGGAATCCGCAAAGAGGCAGGACAGTTCCCCCTCATACCAGAAACTGTCCCACAGCGCACGGGGCGTGGGCAACAGCGATGCTTCAAGTATCGTCCGGTTTGCGGTCTTGATACTCATTGCACCGATGCTGTCCGGCATCCCGTGCTGCACTTGGGTCGCCCTCGTCAGGTCGCCATGTATCAGACTGATATAATTCTTGTCCTCTTCCATGACGTTTACCAATTACGTTGACCGGGCTTGCGGCGGTGGGAGGAGGATATGGATTCGCAGAGTTCCTCATCGGACAGGGGTACGGGATTCTTACGGGAGGATTCCAGCCATTTGTCCAGTTCGTCCCTGTAAAGGCAATATCGTTTGCCGGGTTTGGTGGCGGGAATGCTTCCCTCTGACAGCTTCATGTAGAGCGTGCCTTTGGGAATGCCCAGATATTCCGCCGCCTCTTCCACTGACATTGGCACATGGGTGTCCACCGCCTTTGCATTGTTCTCACTGCGCTGCTCCGTAAGCAGATTTCTCAGGCTCATCACCTCGTCCCGAAGCTGAGCCACAACCTCCGGGAGGTCGTTGAATGTAATCATTGTTTTTTCCATTTGCGTACTCGCCTCTTTTGTAAGGCATGGCGCAAAGGACCGGAATGATACAGCCGTGAATATCTCCACGAAAGGTCATTGCAAAATAATTCCCGAATAACGATGCCCAACCGTGAATGATGGGTAAAGTTATTCGGGAAACGGTGTGATACAGACAGTTATCTGTTATTGATTACCCGTGATTATTGGTTATTGAAAGGCTGGTTATACTTTTCCCGTACATAATCTGCCGGATAATGGAAATCCAGTCTGCCGTTTTCAGGCTCGTCAATGGGAATCAGTGTCTTTAACGGCTCTACCTTGAAGTTCTTGATGGTCGCTATGTCCGTATCGGCAAACTCCCGTGGAAAAAGGGTGCTGATGAAGCGGGCACGGTTGTCCCCCGTGTAGTATTTCTTGTACATGAAACGCTCGGAGATATTCCACACGAAATGCCGGAGCGGAATGTTTGAAATGTCTTTGGTCAGCCGTCCTTTTATTGGCTTGGGCTTGTAACTGTGAAGCCGCATCCAGTTGTTGACCTCACCACAGATGTGGTTCACGGTCTCCTTGTCGGCAATTCGGGGCATAATGAAATGGATGTATTCCATGACCATAGCGATGCGCTCTTCATTTTCCCGCTGCTCCCTGTCCTCGTAGTCGGCACGGTTTTTCTCGTGAAGTTCCGGGGATATGGCAATCTCTGTCGGTCTTATATCCGGGGCTGCTTCCCCTCCTGTCGGCATTGATGCCGGGGGTACAGGCTTGTGTGCATCTTGGGGCTGGTCTTCCCGAATTTCTGTAATTTCGGCAGGTGTCTTTTTCTTGCCGAACTTGATTCTGTAGATTTCGTATGTGTCGAAGATGACTGTCTGGAAAGATAGATAGAGCAGCCAGCCAAGGAGGTTGCTGCATACAAAGACTATCAGACGCACAAAGTTGTCCTGATTGAATTTATCTGCGACAACCAGTGTCGCTATGGAAGATATTAGGAGGATGGCAAAGCCGACAAATCCCCAAATGATATGTTTGTCTTTTACGGACGGTTCCATGTTTCTTGTCTTATTCGGTTGTTACTTGTTGCTGTTTTTGCAAATTTAATAGTCTTCTTCCAATTATTACTCATTATCCTTGGTTAGCGGTTTCTTTTTCAATGTTTTTCACCAAATGTCCGGAATCGCACCCGATTATCGTACTTTAAGGACTTTTTAAGGAATGGTGGGCAAAAAACAGAGGGAGCGGTTAAAGCTCCACGCAATAACCGCTCCCTCTGAATATCCCGGACTTTGAGGATGCCTTATGCCTCCTTGCGTTTCAGGGTTATCTTGTCCACGACCTCGCACATCTGCTGTGCCGCCATCTTGGAATAAATCTGTGTGGTGGTAATGTTCTTGTGTCCCATATAGGCTTGTATGACAGCCATGTCCGTACCCATTTCCACGTGCAGGCTTCCGAATGAATGCCGGGTGCAGTGAAAGGTTATCTTCTTGGTAATGCCTGCCGCCAAGAGCCAGCGTTTGAGCGGTCCTTGAAGCATCTTGTCCTTGAATCCGTCAAAGATAAGCCCCTCGCACCGTTCTCCGAGCAGCCCGTAGGCTTCATCACTGATGGGGTTGTGTACAATCTGCTTCGTCTTCTGCATACGGGTGGTCACGAACATCTTGCCGTTGGTGTACGGTTGTATCTGCTGCCAAGTGAGCTGCCTAATGTCGCTCTTCCGCAGTCCGGTCAGGCAGGCGAAAAGGAACGCCCTTTTCAAGACATCTTCTTCGCATGGCGTTTCGGCAAGCCGTATCAGTTCCTCCTGGCTCAGATGCTCCCTCATGGTGGGGATGCACTCGATGCGGTCTAAGAATCCGTTAGGGTTCTCCTTTATCTTCTTGTCCCGGTAGGCGGTGTGAAGTACCGCACGGAAAGCCGACCAGTAGCCTGCCGCAGAATTGATATGCAGCTTTTGGTTGGTGTGTATGGACTGCGGGGCGTTTAGCAGGTATTCCATGAACTTGCGGCACAAGTCCACGTCCACCTCCTCAAAGGTGCATTTGCCGTTTACAAAACGCTCAAAGTGCTTATAGACGTGTTGCCACTTGATATTCTTCCTATCTGCCAGTTCCTTGAAGTAGGCGAGGAAATCCCCTTTCATCTTGGCTTTGTCAAAGAAGCCGTTGTTCTCGTTGAAGATGGCTTCGTAACGTCGGTTACGGAGTATCTCCGCCTTTTTCATCATGCGTGCGTTGAAGTCACGCTCCTGCTGGTTGGCAGGTTTGGCGAAAATGTAAATTCCCAGTGCTTCACGTGTTATCACTTTCATGGTGGCGTTGTCACGATAGCCGGGATAATAGTCCAGACACAGCGAATACTGTGTCCCGTTCTTAATCTTGCGCTTGCGCAAGGTTACTGTCTTGCATTTGCTCATATTGATGATGTTTTTAAGTTGTACGTTTTCGGAGGTGTTCCCCGTGTTTACGGTGGCAAAGGAACAACGTGAAACAACCGTGAATACCTCCACGGCAATCATTTTGAAATAATTTTCCGGCAATGTCGGTTGCTCACGGTTGTTTCTCCCTCTCAGCCATAACACGCTCAACATCAGAGCGTAAAAGCAGGTTTTTCACACCTACCTTTATCTTTTCGATGTGTTTCACCTTGACGATATGGCAGATGTTGGCGGAGGAAAGTCCGTAAATCTGCCGGACTTGCTCCACGGTGTAGTAGCGTTCATCGTTCACGAGGTCTGTCCTGCGGAGTTCGTTCAGATGGGATTTGGAGTAGTAGGTACGCCCGTATTCTCTTTTGGTCGGTATCTTGTGGCGATGGGTGTATGCCCGGAGTGCGGTCGGCTTCATGCCGAACAGTTCTTCCGCTTCTTCAATCAGGAGCCAGTCGGTGATATTGCTGGTATCAACTGCCACACCGAAAAACTCGTCAATGTGTTTTTTGCTGTAATAGTTCTTCCCTGCGATGCGGCAGATAGGTATGCGGTTGCGCTTGGCGGTGGTGTATAGCCACGACTGCTTGACCTTGAAGAGCAACATTACCTCCTCGCCCGAATAGAAGTCCATCACTTCGTCTGTTTCCTTTTCCCTTTTTTCTTTTTTGGCTAGTGGAGACGATGGAGTGAACTTTTTCTGTGCGGAAGTGCTGCCGGGCAGGATGCGGTGGTAGGGGTTGCCTTCCAGCATCCGCTCGATGTCCGCCTTGCGGATGAATGCCATGCGGTTGCTGATACGTGAGGCTTTCAGCTTGCCGAGGGCTACGAGTTTGTAAACATACTGTCGGGAACAACCCATGAGTATGGCTGCTTTGGAAAAGGTGAGATACTCCTGATGCTGTATCTCCATGATTGGCCGGGCGGTTTTGAAGAGGTTGTTCTTCTGTTCCGTTCTGGCTCGTTTGGCTTCTGCCTGACAAGCCTCGCTGCAATATTTCTGTACCCCGCTCCGGGTTACAAATGACTTGCCGCAAAAACTGCATTTTCTGGTTGTTTTCATGCTGCTTTATCGTTTACTGGTTCATTCCTTTAATCGTGTATCCCTGAAATGG
>OODG01002809.1_pt1 | contig 10159 bp, 6 predicted proteins | sample 1671621 | NCBI WGS metagenome assembly OODG01 (sample SAMN06348175, study PRJEB24527) | human gut metagenome | biome: human gut; feature: ankylosing spondylitis patient; material: feces | host: Homo sapiens | place: China | collected 2015-10 | reverse complement strand
AAACTCCTCTTCCCGGAAAATCGTGTCGACCGTAGTCAGACAGAAACGGTCGTCCGTTTCGCCTATCGTCACGCCGACCGGCTCGATTCCGCTGCCCGTTTCGACCCACAGGGTTTTGGAGCGGCGGCTCGAAGAGTCGGACATCGCCGCGGTCGCGCCGTCGGGTGTGAAACGGAGGGCTTTCGAAGGAACGAGCAGCACGCCGTCTTTCTGGAGCGTGTAGATCGTGATGTTGGCTGTCAGACCCGGCTTCAGTTTCAGGTCGGGATTCGGAGCGTTCACGACCACTTCATACGTCACGACGTTCGATTCGGTGGTGGCTTGCAGCCGGACCTGCGTCACGGTCCCTTCGAACACGTCGTCCGGATAGGCGTCTACGGTGAAAGTCGCCCGCTGCCCGTCCTGCACGCTGCCGATGTCGGCCTCGTCCACGTCGGCGATCACGCGCATCTGGCTCAGATCGTTGGCAATCGTAAAGAGCGTCGGGGTCTCGAAGCTCGCCGCCACGGTCTGACCTTCCTCGACCTCGCGGCCGATCACGACTCCGTCGATCGGAGCGGTGATCGTCGCATAGCCCAGGTTCTGCCGTACCTTGAACATATCGGCCTTCGATTTGTCGTAAGCGCTTTTGGCCTTGTTATAGTTGTACTCCGCCGTTTCGAAGTCCGTATCGCTGACCATGCCCTTGTCATGCAGCCCCTTGATCCGGGCGAAGTTTTTCTCCTGATACTCGTATTCGGTCTTGTTCGATTCCAGCGTGGCCGTGCTCGACTCCAGCTCTGCCTCCAGCGTCGAACGGTCTATCTCGGCGATCACTTCGCCCTTCTTGACGATCGAGTTGTAGTCGACGTAAATGCGGTCGATGATGCCCGATACCTGCGTACCTACCTCGACTTGGATGATCGGCTCGATCGTACCGGTGGCGGTCACGCTGTGAACGAGCGTTCCCCGACGCACGGTCGCGCTGTTGTATGCCGTTTTGGGCTTCGAGTCTTTCCGCAATAGCCGGAAGGCGGCGACGACCGCGACGGCTACGAGCAGAAGGACGATTCCGGTTTTCATTCCTTTTTTCATGGCGATATGCGTGTTTTTTGATTACAATTCGATGGGTACGTTGCGATAGAAGTCGAGCAGGCGGATCGACAGGACGGCCTGATACTTGGCCTGTATCTGCTCCTGCTGGGCCGCCAGATAGTTGTTCTTCTCGGTCAGCAGTTCGACGGTGTTTTTCATGCCGGCTTCGAATTGCCCGAGTACGAGCGAATAGCTCAGGCCCGCCGAGCGGACTTTGTCCGTCGCGGCCCGGTAGCGACTCTGAGCCGAGACGGCATCTTGATAAAGCGACTCGACGGTCGTCAGCAGGCTCTTTTCCGCATCGGCATAATTCAGTTCGGCCTGACGGGTTTCGAGCCTCGCTTTGGCGCGGGACGTGCGGGCTTGGCGGTTGTTGAAGATCGGTACGCTGACGGTGATGCCGGCGCTTTCGTTGAGCTTGTTGTTCAGTTGGTTGTAGAACGAGTAGTTGGTCCCCGAGGTGTTTCCGGTCCCGATGGCCGCGCTGGCGGTAACGGTAGGCAGACCGTCGGCTTTGGCCACCCGCTCGCCGACCAGAGCCGACTGGATGTTCAACCGGCCGCTTTCCATTTGCGGCATGACTTCCAGCGCCGTCCGATACACCTCTTCCATGCGGGGAACCTCGGCCAGTACGGTCGAGCTGTCTATTTCGGGAAATACGACGTCGAACGTACTGTCGATTCCCAGCTCGAGCAGCTGCTTGAGCTGCAGCCGTGCTTGCGCCAGATCGTTCTCGCTGACGGTCAGCTGGTAGCAGTCGCTGCTGTACTGAGCCTCCATTTGCGCGTAGTCGCTGCGGGCGATCGAACCGGCTTCGAGCAGCGCTTTCGACCGTTCCATCTGGGCCGCCGACGACTCGACGGTCTGGGCGTTCGTCTTGACCGTCTCGTTCGCATACAGAATTTCGAGATAGGCCTGCGTGACGGCGATTTCGATGTCGTTGCGGGCGACTTCCACCTCGTATTCTTTGCTGCGGTTGACGATCTGCTGCTGGCGCAGCGAGTGTTTCAGCTTGCCTCCGTTGTAAAGCGTCAGGCCGGCATTGAGCGCGTAGTTGCCCGAGTAGGTGCCGTCGGAACTGAAGTTCTCGTTCTCCTTTTTCTGATGAATGACGTTCTGCGAGGTCGTGAATCCGAGCGTGGGCGTCCGGTCTGCCTTGGCCTGTTGCAGGTCGACCCGGGCGCTTTGCAGCGAAACCTGCGAAGACTGTACCTGGATGTTGTTCTCGCGGGCGTAGTCGATGCACTGCCTGAGCGTCCAGCCCTGTCCGGAGGTCTGCCCTGCGGCGGACAAGGCCGACATCAGGCCGAGCAGGCAGATCAGAGCCGTTCCGATTGTTCGTTTCATAGGGTCTGCAATTTTTCTTGCAGGCAAACTTAAGGCGGCCGTGCTTTCCGGACAATTGAAATAGACGAATCGGCCGATTTTGCCGACCGAGACGGGTTTTCTTCCGACCGGCGCTCGCATGCGGAAGGCGCTTTGCCCCGACGCGCGGAACCGGAGCGCAGCCGGAAGGACGATCCGTTTGTTCCCGTACCGGTCGAGACGTTCGGGAAAGTGCCGGTTCGCTGGCTGCGGTTTTGAAAGGCCGGGCGGCTTCCGTATCTTTGCCGTCGTCAAATGGCAAAGATATGGCAATGAAAACGATCGAATACGTCCCTGTCGGAGGCGTATGTACGAAATCGATCCGCGTGACGGTGGAGGACGGCCGGATCGCCGAAGTCGTCTTTACGGGCGGTTGTCACGGAAATACGCAGGGCGTCGCCTCTCTAGTTCGGGGAATGGACGCCGGCGAGGCGGTCCGGAGACTGAAGGGCATCGATTGCAGGGGCAAGGGCACTTCCTGTCCCGATCAGCTGGCCCGTGCGATCGAGATGCTCGCGGGAAAATGACGGCCTCCTGTGTGCAGGGAGCCCTCACATGTCCGTCGTATGCCTGTCGGGCGAAGCGGTCGGCGATTCGCCTGAGGGCATTCGGATAGCGCGGCAAGACGGCGTTTACGGTTATTCGTATGATAAAAGTGCCTTATAGTTCGGAGGGCGGGAGACGCTTTGCCGGCAGGAGTCGCGCATGTCCGGTTATCCCGGGCTGACCGTTAACGGGCTTTGCCCGCCGTTTTTCGGAGTATTTTCCGCAATTTACTTTTCAGGCGTTCGGGGTATCGGAGTGGCAGAGTTCCGAATCTTTTCGTTCCTCCGATTTCGATGCTCTCGATCCTGTAGCCGCCCGTACGGAGTATTTCGCGTAGGGCGCGGACAGTGCCTCTGCTTTGCTTCATCCAGATGTTGAACGGGTATGGCGTGGTGCAAGCGGCGACGATCAGGGCTCGCTTCCCTTTCTGACGGGCTACGGGAATGCCCCGGGCGCTTTCGCCCATGAAGACGGGAACGTTCCGGTCGAACAGGTTTTTCAGCGGCGCGCTCATGCCTCCCCAATGGGTCGGCGATCCGATTACGAGCAAATCCGCATTACGGATCTTGTCGGCCAGATCGTGTCCGTCGTCGTGCGGCAGCGAGCACTCGCCCGTTTCGCGGCATCGCATGCAAGCCGTGCAGGGAGCGATCCGGCAGTCGCCGATATGGACCAGCTCGGCGTCCGGCCCGAGAGTTTCCGAAGCGACTCGCATCATCGTGCCGATCGTCCCGTTTCGGCGAGGGCTACCGTTGATTATCAGCGATCTCATCCGATTGCTTTTCTTTTTCGCAGGCCGAACGCCGCGCGCATCCGTCGCATCCTCCGCAGCCGCATGCCCCGCAGCCGCATCCGCACTGCGATTTTCTGCGACGACCGAACCATTTGAATATTCGGTAGATCGCCCATGCCGCCGCTGCTCCGATAATGATTTTTGTTATGATTTCCTGCATGTCGTCGCTCCCGTTAGAAAAGACTTCCTATCTGATAGACGAGCAGAGACAATAACCATGCTAAGGCCGTTGTGTAAAACAGGGTGAACAGCGCCCAACGTCCGCCTGCCTCTCTGCGGATCGCCGCCATGGCGGCGATGCAGGGGAAGTAGAGCAGGATGAAAATCATCAGCGTGTAAGCGACCAGTGGTGTGTAGACATGCTCTCCCGCTTTTGGGCCCGATGCGTAGGTTTGCTTTTGCAGATTCCGCGCGAGCATGGTTTCGTCGTCGCCGCTGTTATTCAGCACGGCCATCGTGCTGACGACGACTTCCTTGGCTGCCAGACCGCTGGCCAGGCTGACTCCGATCCGCCAGTCGAAGCCGAGCGGACGGATAGCCGGCTCGATGAAATGCCCGATCCGACCGATGTACGATTTTTCCTGATGTTCGGCGTATTGGCTGTTGTCGAGGTGCTGTATCTGCGCCTGTTTCTCCTCGGCGCTTTGGTCCGAGGCGGCGACCAGAGCTTTCTCGGCCGCGTAGTCGGTCGAGTATTCGACGTTTCGCGGGTAGTGTCCCAGCGCCCAGATGATGATCGAGGCGAGCAGGATCACGGTTCCCATCTTCTTCAGGTACTGCGCGCCTTTGTCCCACATATGCCTTACGACGTTGTGTGCGGTCGGGATGCGGTACGGCGGAAGCTCCATGACGAACGGAGCTTCTTGCTTGGCGAACAGCAGTTTCTTGAACAGAACGGACGAGAGTACGGCGATCAGGATGCCGATCAGATAGATCGAGAACAACACGAGTCCCTGATTATGCGGAAAAAAGGCCGAAATCAGCAGTACGTACACGGGCAGACGCGCGCTGCACGACATGAAAGGAATGATCAGCATGGTCATCACGCGGTCCTTCCTGCTTTCGAGCGTCCGCGTGGCCATAATGGCCGGGACGTTGCAGCCGAATCCCATCAGCAGCGGGATGAACGACTTGCCGTGCAAGCCGATCTTGTGCATCAGCTTATCCATGATGAAGGCGGCGCGCGCCATGTAGCCCGTGTCCTCCATCAACGAAATGAAGAAAAAGAGGATCAGTATGTTCGGCAGAAAGACGATGACGCCCCCCACTCCGCTGATGATCCCTCCTACGAGCAATTCGCGCAGGGAACCCTCGGGCATAAGGCCGGTCACCCAATCGCCGAGCCATTGCACGCCCGCTTCCATCCATTCGGCCGGTATGCCTCCCAGCGAGAACGTGGTCTGGAAAGTGATCCACATCAGCAGCAGAAAAATGGGCAGTCCCCAGATCCGGTGCGTCATCACGCGGTCGATTCGGTCGGCCGGGACGTGCTTCTTCTCGGCATTTCGGGAGCGATAGGTTTCCTCGAGGGCGCCGGCGATAAATCCGTACTTGGCATCCGTGATGATTGTTTCGGCGGATTCTCCGTAGCGGTGTTCGAGCTTTTCGCGGAGCCGGGCGGCCGTGGCGTCTATTTCGTCGGAATTGGCGGCCCGAGAGGCGACGATCTCGCGGATATTCTTGTCGTTGCCCAGCAATCTGATCGCCAGATAGCGCGACGAGTAACGTGCCACCAGATCCTTGTTTTCCCATATCTTGGCCTGCAGGGTCCGGATGCTTTGCTCTATGTCGGCGCCGTAGTTGATATGGATATGACGCACGACGGGCTCGTTGTCCTCGAATACGTCGATGACCGTCTTGAACAGGGCGTCGATCCCTTCTTTCCGGTTGGCGACGGTCGGGATAATGGGTATGCCGATCATGCGGCCCAGATCGCGGTAATTCAGCGTATCTCCCGAGCGTTCCAGCTCGTCGTACATGTTCAGCGCGATGACCACTTTCAGGTTCATGTCGATCAGCTGAGTGGTCAGCAGCAGGTTGCGCTCGAGGTTCGATGCGTCGACGACGTTGACTACCACGTCGGGCATTTCGTTCAGCAGATGGGCGCGCACGTATAGTTCCTCGGGCGTGTACTCGGTAATCGAGTAGGTCCCCGGCAGATCGAACAGGCGGATCGTGTAACCGTCCTGTCGGAAATGGGCCTCCTTGGCGTCGGCCGTGACGCCGCTGTAATTCCCTACCCGTTCGTGCGAGCCCGAGGCCGTGTTGAACAGCGAGGTCTTGCCGCAGTTGGGGTTGCCTACGAGCGCGACGTTGATCGTTTTCCCTGCTTCATGCAGAAAACGGTTGACCGACTCGTCTCGGAATGTGGCGTCGCCGTGTCGGCTCGAAGGCCCGAAGGCGTTCTCTGCCACCGTGACTTCGATAAGCTCCGCCTCGCTCTTGCGGAGCGCGATGCGGTAGCCCATGATCTCGTATTCGATCGGGTCGAGCAGCGGGGCGTTCTTGATGACCTTGACGGCCTTGCCCCTTACGAATCCCATTTCGGTGATGCGGTTTCGGAACGACCCGTGTCCGAATACCTTCGTAATGACTCCTTGTTCGGAAGTCTTCAGTTCGGACAAGCGTTTATATAGGATCGGTTTTTCCATGCGTGTCAGCTTCCGGTCAGTTTTCGAGGGCAAAGATAGTCCGTCCGCACGCCGGTCGGAATACCTGCATATGGGGAGAGTTCCGTCCGGAAATACCTACAAACGGTTATCTGGTCATTGCCGTGCAAAGATAGAACAGTATCGCGAATCGGCCGCATCCGTCGCAGAAAAAAATGTCCGGCAGATGGACGGTTTCCGTCCGGAAAATTCACGAAGGAGGGGCCGGAATGCGAATTTTTTCAGTAAAAAACCGTATTATTGTATTTTAGAGTTGCTGCGCCTCGAGAGGCGAGACAAGTATTACTTAACCTAAACTTTTAATATTCTATGCGAAGGAAGATTCTTGCCAGCCTGTTGCTGGCGGGTGCGCTGTCGGGTCTGTACAGGCTCGGCGCCCAGACTCCGGAACCGGTCGCATTGACCGTTCGTCCCACCGAATCGAAGGAATTTACATTCAAGCAAGTCGACCGCGATGTCTACGAGGTGACGACCGCGCCCGGCAGCGCGGTCATCCGCTTCGAGCCGGTTAAAGGTTCTCTGGCAGAGGGTATTTCGGTGCTCAGCTTCGACTATTTCTGCGCCAGCGGCATGGAGTTCATGGTCGTGATGGTCAATGACGACCGTTCGCGTATCGAGGAGAACATGATCCGGCTGCCGATAGCCGAAGGATGGAGCACCTTCTCGGTCGACGTGACCGACAAGCTGAAGAGGCTGCAAGGTCCTGACGATTATCTGAGCCTGCTGATCGTTCCGAATGCGGCGCGGCCGACGACGATGCGTATCCGCAATGCCCGGCTGAGAGCCTATACGGAGAAAGAGCGGGAACAGGCCCGGCTGAAGACCGAGCGGGAGCGGCGCGAGAAACAGCTCAATGCCGACATCGAGGTCTATCTGAAGAAAAACTACCCGTGCGAGGTGTCTCGCGTCACGGTGAACGACGACCGCGTGGAGGTCAGCGGAGACATCAAGGGGATGCCCGGCGAGGTCTATCTGTGCGAGGTGCCGATGTTCCGCGAACTGACCGAGAAGGACTTCCTGACGGTTCAGCGCGTGAAAGGGCCGAAGAGGTTCAAGGCCGATTTCGATCGCTATGCGGAGGTGGACGGCCAGCGCTACGACCGGCTGTACTCGCGCTGGGTGCTGGCCCAGAAATCGCAGAACGGCATGCTGATCTGCTCGCACGGCCATTATGCCGACGACGTGAAGGCCAAGTACGATCTGCCCCATGAGGTTCCCGCCAGCAAGAAGGGAATCGGCGGTTTCGGAGCGAATCGCTTCGCTTCCGACCTCGACAGTCTGGACATTACCAGCGTCACGGTCAACATGTGGCTCGGCTTCATGAGCCTGACGCCCTCGGACGATGCGATTCCGTTCGACTATAACGGTCGGACGTATTATGCCGACCGCAAGGCGATCGAAGGTTTCGACAAGACGTTGCAGTATACGGCCGCCCGAGACGTAATCGTCAATGCGATCGTTCTGATCGCTCCCGAACGCTCGTTCGCCGACAAAGCGGCCGGACGGCTGTTCGAGCATCCCGACGATGCCGAACATGACGACGCTCGAGTCGCTGAACCTGTATGCCGCCGCGATCGATTTTCTGGCCGAGCGCTACAGCCGTCCCGACAAAAAGTACGGTCGCGTGCATCATTGGATCGCTCACAACGAGGTCGATGCGGGCTGGGTGTGGACCAATGCGGGTATCAAGACGCCGCTGCGCTTCATGGATATTTATATCAAGTCGATGCGCCTGTTGTACTATACGGCCCGCAAGTACAGCCCTCATCCGGAAGTGTTCATCACGCTGACGCACTACTGGCAGTCGCGCCACAACGAGTACTGCTATCCGTCGGCTCAGTTGCTCGAGCTGCTCGTGGACTATACGCAGGCCGAGGGCGATTTCAAATGGGGCGTCGCTCATCACCCCTACCCCCAGTCGTTGTTCGAGCCCAAATCGTGGCTTGACGATCAGGCGACCTTCGATTACGACACGCCTCAGATTACGTTCAAGAATCTGGAGGTGCTCGACGCATGGATCAAGCAGCCCCGCGCGCTGTATCAGGGCAAGATCAAGAGAACGGTTTTCCTTTCCGAGCAGAATCCCAACTCGAAGGACTACTCCGAGGAGGCTCTCAGGGAGCAGGCCGCCGGTATGGCCTACGCGATGAAGAAGCTCGAGGCGTGCGACGGAATCGATGCTTACCAGATGCACGGCTGGTTCGACCAGCGGGCCGAGGGCGGCCTGCGGATCGGCGTGCGGCGCTTCATGGACGACGAGACCGATCCGGGCGGACGCAAGCCGGCATGGTTCGTATTTCAGGCTTTCGGGACGGATCGAGAGGACGAAGTATTCGAGTTCGCCAAGGACATTATCGGCATCGACGATTGGGATCAGGTGATCTACAAGGCGCCTATTCCGATGAGGCCCGAACTGAACGATTAAACCGAACTTTTGATAGAGATGAGTAGGTCGATTTTTTTGAAAATAGGCATATTGTCGGTCGCTTGCAGCTTGGGGTCGCTTGCTTTGCGGGCGGCTTCTCCCGAGCCGCTTTCGACGCCGGCGAAGGATCTTCGGTCCGATACGTGGACGGCGACCGACGCGCTGGGCCGCGCGTTGCCCGGCTTCGACGAGTGCGGACCGCGCAAGGGGAACCGGGTGGTCGGCATGTTCTATTTCGTTACGCACAATAACAACGGCGCCAAGCAGGGGCCGTTCGACGTGACGAAGATTCTGGCGGCCGATCCGGAGCATCCGAAATGGGGAGGCGGCACGCACTATTGGGGCGAGCCCGAGGCCGGCTACTATATTATGAAAGACGAGTGGATCGTTCGACGTCATGCGCGCCAGTTGTGCGATGCGGGCGTCGATCTGATCGTGCTGGACAATACGAACGACCATATTTACGAGGACGTGTTCTGTTTTATCGCCGACGTGTTCCGGCGGATGCGCGCCGAAGGCGAGCCGACGCCGCAGATCGCGTGTCTGGCCAGTCAGAAATCGGTCGAATTGCTTTGGGACAAAATTTACAGCCGGGGCCTTTACGCCGACTTGTGGTTCCGATGGAAAGGCAAGCCGCTGCTGTTGTTCGGGCAGCATGTCACAGGGAATCGCCAGCAAGTGAACGACGTGCGTTTCCCGAAAGCGATTACCGACTTTTTCACGATTCGCCAAAGCTGGGCTTGGACGACGCTCCGCTGGTACGACGACGGTCACGACGAATGGCCTTGGGTCGACCATTATCCTCAGTCGGTCGGCTGGAGCGAGTCGCCCGACCGGGCCGAATACGTACCTGTGGCCGTAGCCGAGCATCCGCTGTCGAACATCGGCCGCAGTTTCCATGACGGCGTGCAGCCCGAAACCGACCGTTACGACGTGACGCCCGATACCGACAAGGGACTCTATTTCGCCGAGCAGTGGAGCCGGGCTTTGGAAGTCGATCCCGAGTTCGTTTTCGTGACGGGCTGGAACGAGTGGACGGCCGGCCAGATGACCCGCCGTCATGAAGACTACGACGAGGAAATGCGTCAATGGGACTTCTTTCCGGGGGCGAACTGCGGCAAGGGGGGACGGAAGATCGAAATGGGCGAATCCTATTTCATCGACCAGTACAATCAGGAGTACAGCCGCGACATCGAGCCGATGAAAGGCGGTCACGGCGACAATTACTATTATCAGCTGATGGCGGCACGATCCTCGGCTGACGGAACCTGGGACGCAAACCGGTGC
>OODG01002807.1_pt1 | contig 10160 bp, 9 predicted proteins | sample 1671621 | NCBI WGS metagenome assembly OODG01 (sample SAMN06348175, study PRJEB24527) | human gut metagenome | biome: human gut; feature: ankylosing spondylitis patient; material: feces | host: Homo sapiens | place: China | collected 2015-10 | reverse complement strand
GGGGGCCTTGTGACCCCCATGCCCGATGTGCGTGTTAAAAACCGGTTGATTTTCGGGCGTTTCTTAAGGGGACGCTATGATTCCAAAGAGAAGGGTACAGAATAGTGATTCCTTAAGAAATGCCCAATAGGGATTCAATCCAGTCAGGCAAGCCCAGTCCGCGGTGATGCGCACCTCCAGCCGCATCCTCCGCGACCCGTCACGGGTGGGGCGACGCACCCTGACGGCCGGAAGCGGAGGGGCAGCAGGGTTTCCCGCCCCTTCCGCTCAATATGAAAAACGGAGGTAACGTGGAATGTCCAAAAATGGTATGACACGATACATCATCAAGCGTGTCCTGTACATGTTCCTGGTGCTGTTCATCATCATGACCATGTGCTTTATCCTGATTAAGCTGCTGCCGCTGCCCGCCGTCCGCGAAATGGGCCGCGACATCAACCTCGTGCCCAGGCGGCGGCGCTGCAAAAGCATATTTTCACATGGTTCGGCCCGGTGAGCCGGGTTCTGCCCGGCGCGGACGGCGTCTCGGTGCTCGTCATCGACCCGGAGCCGGGCCGGGAGTACTACACCCTGCTCACCTGGGGCATGGGCGCGCGGCCCATGGAACTGCCCCCGGACCTTGCGGGCCAGCAGCTGGAGCGGGCGGAGCTGCTGATGCTGCTGCCCGCGGACTGGAAGGTGGAGGACGAGCGGGAGGTCTGGCGCTGGCCGGTGCGCTGGCTGCGCCTGCTGGCCCGGATGCCCGCCGAACAGGGCACCTGGCTGGGCTGGGGCCACACCGTGCCCAACGGGCGGCCCTTTGCCAGCAACACCCTGCTCTGCGGCACCATGCTGGTGGACCCGCTGGACGCGCCCGAACCGGCGGCCATCTGCCCGCTGCCGGGGGGCGGGTCGGTGAACTTTTACCAGCTGCTGCCCCTCTATGCCCCCGAGATGGACCTGAAACTGGGCGAGGACGCGGACGGCCTGCTGGACCTGATGGAGGACAAGGGCCTTTTGAACGAGCCTTTTGTGCGGGTGGACCGGCCCTGCGCCGCGGGCGAAGTGGAGCCGCCCCCGCCCGCCGCCCTGATGGAACAGCTGGAAGAACTGGACCGCCGGGCGGACGACGAGGGCATCGCCGCCCTGCTCAAAGAAAAGGCGGGGACCAGCCCCCGGCTGGCGGGCATGCTGGCCCGCTCGCTGAACAACCTCGGCCGCTACGCCGAGGCCGCCGCCGTGCTGAAACAGGTGGAGGCCGCCGGCGCGTCCGACCCGCTGTGGCAGTTCCGCATGGGCTTTTCCCTCTACTATCAGGGCAAACTGGACGAGGCCCTGGCCTGCTTTGAGGCCAGCGACCGGATGGCCCCCGGCGACGGGGACGCCGAGACCTACCTGCGCTGGTGCCGCGCGGCGCTGGACCTGCCGGTGTGCCTGGAACCTTTCCCCGACCGGGCGGCCCGCTTCTGGGCGGCCTTTGCCGAACAGGAGGACGCGCTGGCGGAAAAAGCCTTTGCCGAAGGCTGCGAGGCGGTGCGCCCCGCGCTGGAAGAGCTGCTGGGGATCTGTTTCCCCACGCCGGAGTTCAGGCTGGAACCGGCGGGGGAAAAGCTGCGGCTGACCCTCTTGTGGGAACACGCCCCCCACCGGCGCTGGCTGGCCCCGGTCTGGAAGGGTCTGGCCCCCGCCCATCTCGGCCGCTGGTGGGAGGTCGATTTTGACCACACGCCCCCGGCCTGGACCGGGTACCAGAGCGCCCCCGCCGGCAAAAAGGGCCTACGGCGGGACCTCATCGCCGGCACCACCTGCTTTGAAGGGCCCCAGCGGGCCTTCCTGGCGCAGGATGTCTCCCTCTCGGCCGCCGCGGCGGCGGACGGGGCGGTGCTGGGCTATTTCTACTACACCCCCGCCCCCGGCGAAGACCCGGTGGCCCGGCGGGCCGCGCTGGAAGAGGCCCTGGCCAGGGAAGGCGCGGGCAGCCTCGCGGTGCTGGGCGGCGCGGTGGGGGAAACGCGCTGCTGCATCGATGTGCTGGCCCTGGACCTGGAACAGGCCCTGGACGCCGCCGCCCGCCTGCTCACGCCGCCCCAGTGTTCCGGGGCTGGTTTCGCCCCCTTCCGCCCCAAAGCCAAGGGCACGCCCCTGCAAAAGAACAAATGAGGCCAAGGCCGCCGGGAAATTTCCCCGGCGGCCTTCTTTTTTGCAAATTCCTGTTGACAGGGCCGTATGGGTTGAATATAATAACAATTGAACAAACGTTCAAATGTTTGCCCCGTCGAAAGGAGGGACCCCCATGGAAGAAGTCATTTCCCGGGCAAAGGCCTGCGGCGAAGGAGAGGACGGCGAGCGCTGCGAAAAGGTGCGCGGCGCGCTGCCGCCGGACGAGGTGCTCTATGACCTGGCGGAGCTTTATAAGATTTTCGGCGACACCACCCGGGTCAAAATCCTTTACGCGCTGTTTGAAAGCGAGCTGTGCGTCAACGACATCGCCCAGTGCCTGTCCATGACGCCCTCGGCGGTGAGCCACCAGCTGCGCATCCTGAAGGCCAACAAGCTGGTGCGTTTCCGCCGGGAGGGCAAGACGGTGTTCTACGGGCTGGACGACGACCATGTGCGGGACATCATCGCCCTGGGGCTGGAGCATATCGCAGAATAACAAGGAGGAACGAGCCATGAAAAAGACATTCAAAATCGAAGTGGACTGCGCCAACTGCGCGGCCAAGATGGAGCAGGCGGTGCAGAAGCTGCCGGGCGTAGAGAGCGCCGCCGTCAGCTTTATGACCCAGAAGATGGTGGTGGAGGCCCCGGACGAGGGCTTCGACGCGCTGATGAAGCAGGTGGTCAAGGCCTGCCGCAAGATCGAGCCGGACTGCGAAATTTATCTGTGAGCCCGGTTTTTGGGGAGGGAGCGTTCTTAAGATGAACCGCAAACAAAAACGGATGCTGGCGCGCATCCTCGTGTCGGCGGCGCTGCTGGCGGCGCTGCAGTTCGTGCCCGCCGAGGGGCCGCTGCGGCTGGCGCTGTATCTGGTGCCCTATCTCATCATCGGCTACGACGTGCTGCGCCGGGCGGTGCTGGGCGTGGTGCACGGCGAAGTGTTCGACGAGAACTTCCTGATGGCGGTGGCCACGGTGGGCGCGTTCGCGCTGGCCATCTATGAGAAGAGCGGCGACTATAACGAGGCCATCGCCGTGATGCTGTTCTATCAGATCGGCGAGCTGTTCCAGAGCTACGCGGTGGGCAAGAGCCGGAAGAACATCAGCGCGCTGATGGACATCCGGCCGGACTATGCCAACATTGAGCAGGACGGCCAGCTGGTACAGGTGGACCCGGACGAGGTGGCCATCGGCACCGTCATCGTGGTGCAGCCGGGCGAGAAGGTGCCCATCGACGGCGTCGTCACCGAGGGCAGCTCCACCCTGAACACCAGCGCCCTGACCGGCGAGAGCCTGCCCCGGGACGCCCGGGAGGGCGACGAGGTCATCAGCGGCTGCATCAACATGACCGGCGTGCTGAAGATCAGGACCACAAAAGCCTTTGGCGAGTCCACGGTATCCAAGATCCTGGAGCTGGTGGAGAACTCCAGCTCCCGCAAGTCCCGCAGCGAGGACTTTATCGCCAAGTTCGCCCGCATTTACACGCCGGTGGTATGCTACAGCGCGCTGGCGCTGGCTATTATCCCGCCGGTGATCCGGCTGGTGGGCGGCATGGACGGCCAGTGGGAGCAGTGGGTATACCGTGCGCTGACGTTCCTGGTGACCAGCTGCCCGTGCGCGCTGGTGGTCAGCATTCCCCTGAGCTTCTTCGCCGGTATCGGCGGCGCCAGCCATGAGGGCATCCTGATCAAGGGCTCCAACTATCTGGAGACGCTGTCCCAGGTAAAGACGGTGGTGTTCGACAAGACCGGCACGCTGACCAAGGGCGTGTTCGAGGTGACGGCGGTACACCACAGCGACATGGACGAGCAGAAGCTGCTGGAATACGCGGCGCTGGCGGAGTGCGCCTCCTCCCATCCCATCAGCAAGAGCCTGCAGAAAGCCTACGGCAAGGCCATCGACCGCAGCCGCGTGACGGACATCCAGGAGAGCAGCGGCCACGGCGTTACCGCCGTGGTGGACGGCCACACGGTGGCCGCCGGCAACAGCAAGCTGATGGTCCAGCTGGGTATTCCCTATCACGACTGCCACAGCGTGGGGACCATCATCCACATGGCGGTGGACGGGCAGTATGCGGGGCACATCGTGATCTCCGACGTGGTGAAGCCCAACGCCAAGGCGGCCATCGCCGCGCTGCATAAGGCGGGCGTGGAAAAGACCGTCATGCTCACCGGCGACGCCAAGAAGGTGGCCGACGCGGTGGCGGCGGAGCTGGGCGTGGACGAGGTGCACAGCGAGCTGCTGCCCGGGGACAAGGTGGCGCAGGTGGAGCAGCTGCTGTCCCGCCAGCGCGGGAAGGCCAAGCTGGCCTTCGTGGGCGACGGCATCAACGACGCGCCGGTGCTGAGCCGGGCGGATATCGGCATCGCCATGGGCGCCATGGGCAGCGACGCAGCCATCGAGGCGGCGGACGTGGTGCTGATGGACGACGAGCCCATGCAGATCGCCAAGGCCATCCACATCTCCCGGAAGTGCATCGGCATCGTGTATCAGAACATCGTGTTCGCGCTGGCGGTGAAGTTCGCCTGCCTGGTGCTGGTGGCCATCGGCGCGGCCAATATGTGGGCGGCCATCTTCGCCGACGTGGGCGTGATGGTGCTGGCGGTGCTGAACGCCATACGGGCCCTGCGGGTGAAAAATCTGTGAGTGAAAAAAGGACCGGCAAGAGCCGGTCCTTTTTAGTGCCTAACATTTTTGTATGAATTGCGCAAAGTGTGAAAATGGGGGTAGCATTTTCGGGGGGAGGCTGGTATAATGTGCGGGTAACAGTTGTTGATTTATGTTGTCAACATAATATAGCATATTAGATATGCTTGTAAAACTTTCACATTTATATTAGTTGCATAGGAGAAACATATGGAGACCTATAAGAGACGGCGGGGCGATCGGAAGGACGGCCGGCTGCTGCGGGAGCTGGATTCCCTGCACTTCATCACCGGCATCATCTACCCCAACCGGTGCGATAATGAGGCGTACATCTCCGTGAAGGTGGACCTGACCGCCATGAACGCGTATCTGGCCAAAAAGAATGCGGAGGAGACGGACTTTCCCTACACCATGTTCCACATCGTGGTGGCGGCGCTGGAGAAGACCATCACCCTGCGGCCGAAGCTGAACCGCTTTATTGTGAACAGCAATTTCTATCAGCGGAACGAGGTGTCCGCCGCATTCGTGGTGAAGAAGCAGTTTTCCGACAAGGGCGCGGAGGCGCTGGCCTTCCTGCACGGAAAGGAGACGGACACGGTGGCGGAGGTACACGACTACATCCGCCAGCAGGTGACGGAGTGCCGCAGCGAGAAGGTGGATGCCTCCACCGCGGGCATGGATATGTTCAATAAGATGCCCCGGTGGATGGGAAAGGCCATCGTGCGGTTCCTGATGTTTCTGGATCGCCACGGCTGGGTGCCGTCCGACCTCATCGCCACCGACCCCTATTACAGCTCTGTGGTCATCTCGAACCTCGGCTCCATCAAGCTGAAGTGCGGCTATCACCATCTGACCAACTGGGGCACCTGCTCCCTGTTCTGCATCATCGGCGAGAAAAAGAAGTCCCCGTTTATCAACGAGGACGGCACCGTGACCATGCGGGAGACGCTGGAGCTGGGACTGACCATTGACGAGCGGTTGGCGGACGGCTATTACTACTCCAAGTCTGTGCGGCTGCTGGAGTATCTGCTGACACACCCGGAGGAGCTGGAAAAGCCCATGAGCGAGGAGGTACAATATGAGTGAAGTAAAGACCCCGTGGAAGGACTATATGGGCGATGTGCCCATGCACCTGGATTATTTCCAGGGCAGTATGTTCGAGGCCGTGGAGCGCATGGCCGAGCTGTATCCCAACAACATCGCCTTTGATTTCATGGGCAAGTCCACCACCTATAAAAAGATGGTGCAGGAGATCGAGAAGTGCGCCAAGAGCCTGAAGACCCTGGGCGTGCGGCCCGGCGACAAGGTGACCATCGCCATGCCCAACTGCCCCCAGGCCATCTATATGTTCTACGCGGTGAACCTGGTGGGCGGCATCGCCAACATGATCCACCCCCTGTCGGCGGAGAAGGAGATCGAGTTCTATCTGAACGCCTCCGAGTCCACCACGGCCATCACCCTGGATCAGTTCTACGACAAGTTCGAGCACATCCGGCAGAACACCGGAATCATCAACATCATCATCGCCTCCGTAAAGGATGCGCTGAGCCGCACCATCCGGGCGGGCTATATGCTCACCGAGGGGCGGAAGATCCAGAAGATCCCCGAGGATGCGCCGGTCATCCGGTGGAAGGAATTTATGGATATGTCCCGGTACTGCTTCTACAAGAACTACCGGGTGGAGCGAGGCTACAACGATCCCGCGGTCATTCTGTACTCCGGCGGCACCACCGGCACCACAAAGGGCATCGTGCTGACCAACGGCAACTTCAACGCACTGGGCCAGCAGATCATCGCCACCAACCCCATGTTCCGGCCCGGCGACCGGATGCTGGCGGCCATGCCCCTGTTCCACGGCTTCGGTCTGGGCGTGTGCGTACACTCCATGCTGAGCCAGGGCGGACGGTGCATCCTTATCCCACGGTTCACCGCCAAGAGCTATGCCAAGCAGATCGTGAAGTACAAGTGCAACTTTATCGCCGGCGTGCCCACGCTGTATGAGGCGCTGCTGCGCCTGCCCAGCATGGACGGCGCGGACCTGAGCAGTCTGAAGGGCGTGTTCTCCGGCGGCGACAGCCTGTCTATCGAGCTGAAGAAGAAGTTTGACAAGTTCCTGTACGATCACCACGCGGTCATTCAGGTCCGCGAGGGCTACGGCACCACCGAGACGGTGACGGCCTGCTGCCTGACGCCCACCAACATCTACAAGGAGGGCTCCATCGGCCTGCCCTTCCCCGACACCTATATCAAGATCGTGGAGCCGGACACCGACAAGGAGGTGCCCTACGGCACCGAGGGCGAGATCCTGCTGGCGGGCCCCACCGTCATGAAGGAGTACATGAACAACCCCGAGGAGACGGCCCGCACCCTGCGGACGCACGACGATGGCCTGACCTGGGTGTACACCGGCGACCTGGGCACCATGGACGACCAGGGCTTCATCTACTTCAAGGGCCGCGCCAAGCGGATGATCATCACCTCCGGCTACAACGTCTATCCCGGCCAGCTGGAGAACATTCTGGACGCCCATGAGGACGTGCAGATGAGCTGCATCATCGGCGTGCCCGATCCCTATAAGATGCAGAAGGTCAAGGCCTTCGTGATGCTCAAGCCCGGCGTGCCCGCCAACGACGCCACCAAGCAGGAGCTGCTGAGCTACTGCCGCAAGCACGTGGCCAAGTACGCCATGCCCTACGACATCGAGTTCCGGGATGAGCTGCCCAAGACCCTGGTGGGCAAGGTGGCCTACCGGGTGCTGGAGGACGAGGAGAAGGCGAGGATCGCCGCCCAGGCAGTGCAGCCGGAGGCGTGAGCGCCCTCCCCACCGCATAAAACAGAAAAGGAGACTGCCTGCCATGGAAGTGGAGCTGATACGGCAATACACACTGATCGTAGACTTTCTGGGCCACGTGCTGGGCCCTGACTATGAGATCGCCCTGCACGAGCTGGAGGACGACTCCAACCGGATCATCGCCATCGCCAACGGAGAGCTGACCGGACGGCACATCGGCTCCCCTCTCAGCAACAAAATGCTGGAGTTCGTGGCTGGGAACCTGTCCGAGACGCAGAACTATGTGCTGAACTTTGAGTCCGTGTCCGCCACGGGCAAGACCATGTGCTCCAACTCCATGTTCATCAAGGGACGGCACGGGGAGCTGTCCGGCCTGCTGTGCATCAACTTTGACGCCAGCCGGTACGAGGAACTGAGCCGCAGGGTCATGGAGCTGTGCGGCGGCGGCGTGAAGCGGGGCGTACCCAGCGGCACGCGGCTCATCGCCGACAGCAACGACCCGGTGGAGACACCGGTACGCAGCGGCTATCCCACGTCCATTGCCGGCGCCACCGCCAGCATCGTATCCCAGGTGGTGGCCAACTATCCGGTGGAGGTGGACCGCCTGACCCAGGACGAAAAGATGGAGATCATGGACATTCTGAACCGCAAGGGCGTGTTCCTGCTGAAGGGATCCGTGAGCCATGTGGCGCAGACGCTGCACAGCAGCGAGGCCAGCATCTACCGATATCTGGGCAAGCTGAACAACAAGTGAAAAAGGGCGCCCGCGGGCGCCCTTTTTTCCTTTCAAACATTGACCGGAAAACAGAAATGCTATATAATGTATAGTCACAAACAAGGACTGGAGGCGACAGGATTGAAAACAGAGACCATCGTCCATAAATCAGCCGCACCCATCTACGCCGCGGCGGTAACGTGGGTGCTGTACGCACTGCTGTTTCCGCTGTATCAGGTGGGGCACTTCCTGCTGGCGGCGGCGGCTTCCGCCGTGGTGGCACTGATCGCCCGGATGTTCTGCCGGGATGTGACCGAGACCGTGGAGGTGCCGGAGGAGCCGGTGAGCACCGGCAATGTGGACCTGGACAAGGCCATCGCCGAGGGCGACGCGGCCATCAAGGCCATGCGGGCGCTGAACGACCGCATACAGGACGAGACTATCTCCGGCCAGATCGACCGGCTGGAGGAGGTCAGCGGCAAGATATTCGACTATGTGAAGGCACACCCGGAGAAGCTGCCGCAGATCCGGAAATTCATGTCCTACTACCTGCCCACCACGCTGAAGCTGCTCCGCAGCTACGACGAGCTGAGCCGTCAGGGCGTGTCCGGCCAGAACATCACCGGCACCATGGAGAAGGTAGAGGGCATGATGGCCACCATCGTGCTGGCTTTTGAAAAGCAGCTGGACAGTCTGTTCGGCGACCAGGCCATGGATATATCCACGGACATCACGGTACTGGACAACATGATGGCACGGGAGGGTCTGACCGGCGGCGACGCCGTGCACCAGGCGGCCCAGGAAAACCCGGTGGCCGACCCCCAGCCGGAGTTGGATATCCGCAGTGCCGGGGACGCGCAGACACAGCCGCCCCGGGCAGAGGACAGCGTGGACGCCGGGAACGGCATCACGCTGGAGCTATGAGAACAATGTGTATAATTTTGTGAGAATATAACAGAAAGGAAACAACCGCCATGACCGATAACATGATGCCCGAGCTGACCCTGACCCCTGACGATACCGCCGCTGCCGCCGCAGTGGAGGTGCCCTCCCTGACGCTGACGCCGGAGGCCCCGGAGGTCCCCAAGGAGGAGGAAAAGAAGATCGAGCCGGTGGAGATGGACGACAAGCTGCTGACCGAGGAGGAAAAGCAGGCGGTGGAGGCCTTCTCCCACAAGATCGACATCCGCGACACCAACCAGGTGCTGCAGTACGGCGCCGCGGCACAGAAGAGCGTGGCGTCCTTCTCCGAGAACGCGCTGAACAACGTCCGCAGCAAGGACATGGGCGAGATCGGCGAGGACCTGAGCCGCCTGGTGGTGGAGCTGAAGGGCTTTGGCGAGGAGGACGAGAAGAAGGGCTTATTCGGCCTGTTCAAGAAGGCCAGCAACAAGCTGGAGACCATGAAGGCCCAGTACAGCAAGGTCGAGGCCAATGTGGACAAGATCGCCCAAAATCTGGAGAACCATCAGATCACGCTGCTGAAGGACGTGGCCATGTTCGACCAGATGTATGAGCTGAACCTGAAGTACTACAAGGAACTGACCATGTACATCCTGGCCGGCAAGAAGCGCCTGGCCGAGGTGCGCTCCACGGAGCTGGAGGAGCTGCGGAAGAAGGCGGAGCAGACGGGTCTGGCCGAGGACGCCCAGGCCTACAACGACCTGGTGAACCTGTGCAACCGCTTTGAGAAGAAGCTGCACGATCTGGAGCTGACCCGCATGGTATCCGTGCAGATGGGCCCCCAGACCCGGCTTTTGCAGAACAACGACACGCTGATGATCGAGAAGATCCAGTCCTCCCTGGTAAACACCATCCCCCTGTGGAAGAGCCAGATGGTGCTGGCCCTGGGCATGGAGCACAGCCGTCAGG
>OODG01002799.1_pt1 | contig 10171 bp, 9 predicted proteins | sample 1671621 | NCBI WGS metagenome assembly OODG01 (sample SAMN06348175, study PRJEB24527) | human gut metagenome | biome: human gut; feature: ankylosing spondylitis patient; material: feces | host: Homo sapiens | place: China | collected 2015-10 | reverse complement strand
CGGCCATGAATTTTTTATATTGTTTGGCGTTGATGTTGTTCAGGCAGCGCGGGCGGGTATGCGCGCCGGTGTTGCGGAAACTCTCGTAAGCGATATGGTCGCCGCGGCGGATGGCAACGCAGATGCCGGTGTCGCCGTCGCCGTTGACGGCATTGATGTTCATGCCGCGCAGAATGGCGTTGTTTAAGACCGTCAGGTTTCCCCGGGAGGCGTGGGCGTACATTTCGTTAAAGCTGAGCGGCGAGAGATAGGCGTTGGCCGCGGGAACGGAAATCATGGAAAAGGCGGTGGTCGCCAGCAGTAAAGTCTTGGAGAAAGTTATCCGCATAATAAACAGTATCCTGATAGTTAATTTTTTATTTACATTAGCAAATAAAAATTTTTATGCAAGAGCTGTTTTTGTGGGGAAGCGCTCTCCGGCGGACAAATCCGCAGTCTGCAAACCTGTCCGCCGCGCTTTTGTCAATAAAAGTTTTCGCCGGAAATCAGCCCCGAAATGCCGGTGTTGACCAGCCGGCCGTCTTCCAGCCGGACTTTGCGGTCCATGGCCGAGGCCAGTTCCATGTTATGGGTGGCGATCAGCGCGGAAAGGCCGGTTTCTTTGACGATGTTCAGCAGTTCGGCGAATACGACGTCGGAAGTTTTGGGGTCGAGGTTGCCGGTCGGCTCGTCGGCCAGCAGCAGCTTCGGGGCGTTGGCCAGCGCCCGGGCAATGGCCACCCGCTGCTGTTCGCCGCCGGACATTTCCGCCGGCCGGTGTTTCAGACGGCTGCCGAGGTTCAGCCGTTCCAGCAGCCATGCCGCTCTTTCTCTGGCGGCTTTTGCCTTGCGGCCGGCAATCAGCTGCGGCAGCATCACGTTTTCTTCGGCGCTGAAGTCCGGCAGCAGGTTGTGATACTGGTAAACAAAACCGAGAAAATCGCGGCGGAGCAGGGTGCGCAGTCCGTCGCCGAGCTTGGAACAGTTCTGCCGGTTGAGATAAATTTCGCCGCTGCTGGGCGTTTCGAGCAGTCCGGCAATTTGCAGCAGGGTTGATTTTCCCGAGCCGGAAGGTCCGATCAGCGCGACGATTTCGCCGCTTTTGATTTCCAGATCGACGCCGGTTAAAACGTCAAGCTTCTGCGAGCCCTGCCGAAAGCTTTTGCAAATCTGTTTTAATTCCAACACGGTTTCTTTTTCATTATTCATAGCGCAGTGCCTCCACGGGATCCATTTTTGCCGCCCGGTAAGCCGGGTAAATCGTTGCCAGGAACGAAAGCAGCAGGGCAATCAGCGCGATTGCCGCCACTTCCGCATAGTCTATTTTGGCCGGCAGCTGGGACAAAAAGTAAATTTCCGCCGAAAACAGTTCCCGTCCCGACAAATCCTGCAAAAACTGGCGGATGGCTTCGATGTTGTCGCAGAACAAAATGCCGAGCACCAGTCCGAGCGCGGTGCCGACGGCGCCGATAAAGGCTCCGTCCATAAAGAATATGCGCATGATCATGCCCTTGGTGGCGCCCATCGTACGCAGCACCGCCACGTCGCGGCCTTTGTCTTTGACCAGCATGATCAGCCCGGTAATGATGTTAAATGCCGCCACCAGAATGATCAGCGTCAAAATCAGGAACATCACGTTGCGCTCGACGTCAATGGCGTTGAAAAAGGCCGAGTTGGACTGCCGCCAGTCGAAAATGTAGGCGCCCGGTTCAACGCTTTTTTCGATCGCGGCGCGGGTTTCTTTCAGTTTGCTTTCGTCTTTTAAGGTTACGTCGATGTTGGTTACGGCGTCGCCGGTTCCGAAAAATGTCTGCGCGGTGTCAAGCGGCATGAAAATGAAGTTGGAGTCGTATTCGAACATGCCGAGTTCGAAAGTTCCGGCAATGCGGTAGGATTTCATCCGCGGCACGGTGCCGAACGCGGTGATTTTGCCGTTGGGAGAAATAAGGGTGATTTCGTCGCCCGGGATCAGTCCCATTTTCAACGCCAGCCGGTAGCCGATGATAACGTTGTTGCCGGTAAATTCTTCCATGTTGACGTTGAGCATGCCGTTTTTGAGCGTTTCCTTATTTAATATGTCTTCTTTGCGCATGCCGCGGACCATGGCGCCTTCCGCCGCCCGGCCGGAAGAGGCCAGCAGCTGTTTTTCGATCATCGGGAAAACGCTTTCGACGTTGTCGAACTTTTCGATTTCGCCGACGGCCTGTCTGTAGTTGTTAAACGGCTGTCCGCCGGCGGAAACGATGCCGATATGGCCGCTGATGCCCAAAATCCGTGACAGAAGCTCGGCGCGGAAACCGTTCATTACCGACATCACGATGATCAGGGTGGCCACCCCTAAGGCAATGCCGGTGAAGGCAAAGCCGGTAATGACCGAGATGAAGCCCTCTTTGCGTTTGGCCCGGAGATAGCGGCGGGCCAGAAGCCTTTCAAACTGGTTAAAAATCATAAAAAACTCCTCTTTTCTTAAACAAGGTTATATCGTCGGAAGCGCTAAATTGCAATACAAATTGCGGATTTTTCCGAAGTTTGCCGGAAAAAACGCTTGCCAAGAGAAGATTTATGATATATAAACCAAAACGATTTTTGAGATGCACGGGCTAAAGGCATGCCTTATGTATCGTTTGTCAAAACCATCTAAGTCGTTAGAAAGGAAATAAAATGCCCAAATTAAAAACCAAGAGCTCGGTTAAAAAACGCTTCGGCGTAACCGGCACCGGCAAGTTGAAGAGAAACTTCGCCAAAAAGAGACACTGTCTCTTCTGCAAAACCCAGAAGATGAAAAGACAAGCCAGAGGAACCACTTTGGTTGCCGAGTGCGACGTTCAGATCGTCAAACAGTTTTTACCGTATTTGTAGGAGGATGTATAGATGTCTCGTGTTAAAAGAGGTGTAACGGCCCGCGCCCGCCACAAAAAGATTTTCGCCATGGCGAAAGGCTACCGCGGTCGTTCCAAGAACGTATTCAGAGTAGCAGTTGAAAAGGTCGAAAAGGCTTTGCAATATGCCTACCGCGACAGAAGAGCGAAGAAGAGAAGCTTCCGCTCGCTGTGGATTCAAAGAATCGGCGCTGCCGCCAGACTCAATGAAATGACATACTCCCGATTTATGAACGGGCTCAACAAAGCAGGTATTGAGCTTGATCGTAAAGTACTGGCTGATATCGCATTAAAAGAGCCCGAGGCATTTGCCAAGTTAGTCGCTGAGGCTAAGGACGCTTTGAAGTAATTTTTATAATGCGAAAAAAATAAAGAAGAGTCTGTCTCGCGCAAACGGGCAGACTCTTTTTATTTGTATACGGGGAAAACAATGGAAAATTTGCAAGATTTACAGGAAAAACTGCTGGCCGGCATCCGTTCGGCCGCCGGGCTGAAGGAACTGGACGAACTCCGGGTGGCCGCTCTCGGCAAAAAAGGCAGCATTACCGAAAAGATGAAAACGCTGGGCACCCTGCCGCCGGAAGAGAAAATCGCCGCCGGCAAGGCGCTGAACCTGCTGAAATCGGCAGTGGAAAACGCCGTCGAAAGCCGCAAAAGCGAACTGGAAACGATTGAACTGAACCGCCGTCTGGCCGGTGAGAGCATCGACGTTACTCTGCCGGTGCGGCCGGAAACCCAGGGACGGATTCATCCGGTGTCGAAAATTTACGAGGAAGTGGTTGCCATCTTCGGCGAGATGGGCTTTGAAGTTGCCGAAGGGCCGGACATTGAAGACCAGTTCCACAACTTCAACGCGCTTAACATGCCGGCCGACCACCCGGCGCGCCAGATGCAGGACACCTTCTACATTCCCAACCCCGACAGCGCGGATTTTGACGACAGCTATGTCGTGCGCACCCATACTTCGCCGGTACAGATCCGCACCATGGAAAACAAAAAGCCGCCGATTCGCATTATTGCCCCCGGCCGCACTTACCGCAGCGATTACGACGCCACCCATACGCCGATGTTTCATCAGGTGGAGGGGCTGGTCATTGACAAGACCACGACCATGGCGCATTTGAAAGGCTGCCTCTATGACTTTGTGCGCGCGTTTTTTGAAATTGACGACATCAAGGTGCGCTACCGTCCGTCCTATTTCCCCTTTACCGAACCTTCGGCGGAAATGGACATCGGCTGCAAAAAGAGCAAAGACGAGCTGAAAATCGGCGAGGGTGACGACTGGCTGGAAATTCTCGGCTGCGGCATGGTGCATCCGAAAGTGCTGGCTGCCGGCGGCATTGATCCCGACGAGTATCAGGGGTTTGCCTTCGGCGTCGGCATCGACCGTCTGGCCATGCTGAAATACGGCATTCCCGACCTGCGCACTTTCTTTGAATCTGATTTACGCTGGCTGAAGCACTACGGCTTCGTACCTTTGGACGAGTCTTCCATGACCGGCGGACTGAGCAACAACGGAGGATTGGCACGATGAAATTTACGTTATCCTGGCTGAAAGAACATCTGGACACGACGGCGTCCGTGGATGAAATTGCCGAAACCCTGACCCGCATCGGGCTGGAAGTGGAAGAAGTGATTAACCCGGCGGCAAAGCTTGCGGGTTTTGTCACCGCCAAGGTGGAAGAATGCGAAATGCATCCGGATTCCGACCACCTGCACCTGCTGAAGGTCAATACCGGCAGCGAAACGCTGCAGGTTGTCTGCGGTGCGCCAAATGTCAAAAAGGGCACCATCGGCATTTTTGCTCCGGTCGGCGTCGTTATTCCCTGCTATAACGAAAAACTGACGGTCGGCAAAATCCGCGGTGTTGAGAGTTTCGGCATGTTGTGCTCGGAAAAGGAACTGTGCATCGGCGAAGATCACGACGGCATTATTTCGCTGCCGGCCGATACCCCGGTCGGCAGGAAGGCGGCGGATGTGATGAACATTGATCCGGTATTTGAAATTTCGATTACGCCCAACCGGGCGGAATGCCTGGGCGTGCGCGGTGTTGCCCGCGACCTGGCGGCGGCCGGTCTGGGACGCTTGAAACCGCTTGAGGTAAAGAAAGTTCCGGGGCTTTTTGCCAACCCGGTCGAAATCAGGGTTGAAGACAAAGACGCCTGTCCGGTTTATACCGGCCGCTATATCAGGGGCGTGAATAACCGGGCGGAAACCCCGAAATGGATGAAAGACCGGCTGGCGGCGATCGGGCTGCATTCCATTTCCCCGCTGGTGGACGTTACCAACTATGTCAACTTCGATCTGGCACGCCCGCTGCATGTTTTTGACGCCGACAAATTAAAAGGTTCCCTGACCATCAGAATGGCCGAAGAAGGAGAAAAATTCGTTTCGCTTGAGGGAAAAGAATATACGCTGGACAACAGAAGCCTCGGCATCTGCGACGATGAAGGCGTGCAGTGTCTGGGCGGCGTGATGGGCGGCGCGGCCAAAGGCTGCGGCGAAGATACCGTCAACGTGCTGCTGGAAAGCGCCTATTTCAAACCCGGCTGCATTGCCCGCACCGGCCGTCATTTTCAGATTGAGTCCGATTCCCGTTATCGCTACGAGCGCTGGGTCGATCCCAATTCCAACGTTATGGGGTCGGATTATGCCACGGCGCTGATTTTGGACATCTGCGGCGGCGAGGCTTCGGAAATTACGGTCTGCGGTGAGGAAAACTATAAACCGGCGCCGGTATGCCTGCGGCCGGAGAGGGTGAAAACCTTGGCCGGACTGGATATCTCGGAAGACGAAATTGTCAGAATTCTGACCGCGCTCGGCTTTGAAGTCAGCAGGGAAAACAACTGTCTGAAAACCGTTTCTCCGACCTGGCGCGGCGATATCGAATGCGAGGCCGATCTGGTTGAAGAAGTGGTTCGCATGGCCGGGCTGGACAATATTCCGGCGCTGTCGATGCCGGCCGACGAATTTCCGAAGCAGACCCTGAACCCGGCTCAGCGCCGTGCGGTAACGGTTAAACACGAACTGGCTGCGCGCGGAATGTTTGAAACCGTAACCTGGAGCTTTACCGATTCCAAACTGGCGGGCTTCTTCCGCAAGTCCGGCGAAGCGGTAAAACTGACCAACCCGATAGCTGCCGAGCTGGACGAGATGCGTCCGTCGCTGCTGCCGAACCTGTTGCTCGGCGCCGGCAAAAACATTGCCCGCGGTGCCGGCAGCGTCAGCCTGTTTGAGGTCGGACCGGAATTTTTCGGCCGCAGACCCGGCGAACAAAAGCTGGCGGCGGCCGGCGTCCGCTGCGGCATGACGGCGAAAAAATACTGGCAGGGCGGCGAACGTGCTTATGACGTGTTTGATGCCAAAGCCGATGCGCTGGCGGCCATTGCCGCGGCCAACGGTCCCTGGGACAATGCGCAGGTAACGACCGATGCGCCGGCATATTACCATCCCGGCCGCAGCGGCGCGCTGCGTCTGGGCAAGAATGTGCTGGCTTATTTCGGCGAGCTGCATCCTTCGGTGCTGAAGGCTTTTGATATCAAGAGCCGGGCAGTGGCGTTCGAGGTTTATCTCGACAATATTCCGCTGCCCCGCGGCGGTGCCGGCAAATCGAAGAAAAAGCTGGAGCTTTCGCCGTTCCAGTCGGTGGACAAGGATTTGGCCTTTGTCGTCAGCAAAAACGTACCGGCGGCAAGCCTGATTGCCGCGGCAAAAAACGCCGATAAGGAACATATTACCGACGTCCGCGTCTTTGACGTCTACGAAGGCGCCAACCTTCCGGAAGGCAAAAAGTCGATTGCTCTCGGCCTGACTTTCCAACCGAAAGAAAAGACATTTACCGACGAGGAAATCGACGCCCTGATGAAAAAGGTGATTACGGAAGTCGGTAAAAAGACCGACGGCGTTCTGCGCCGGTAAAAAACGGACAGCCGAAACGTCAAAAAAACATCCCGGTGAATGCACGCGGGATGTTTTTTTGATTCAAACGCTTGCGTAAGCAGGCAGACATTGACATGCCGACCCGGCCGCAAGGCCTGCGATGCTTTGGTTTTTGGACGTTTAAAATAATGCCGCCGGTGTAAGCCGGCGGAAATTCATGGTCATACAGAACACCGTTGTTATGTCAGCGCAACAAAAAAAAGATCCTTTTTTTGTCACAGGAAATATCATATCAGAAAATTTATCAAAAGTCATCTAAATAGTTATTTTTGAACAAATTTTTCGTCTCTGAAAATGCAGACAATAACCTTTTGTTTTAGTTCAAAAAAAGGATCGATAAAAAGAAGCGTTTTTGAGAATAACGGCGTAAATTGATCAGTAACTATTATAGAGGACAAAAGATGATGACAAACAAGACTATCGGGCTTTTCCTGCTGGCGACGACGTTTTTGAGTTCGCCGGCGGGGGCGGCAGCATTGACGCCGACGCTGGATACGATTAAGAGGGAAGCAGCGGATTTGAGCGGCAACTTCGCTTTAAGCGAACTGACGAGCGCTTTGCCGACCGGCGCGGTTGAAGTGATGATCGGTGACAAAAGTTATTACTTTACGCCATCGGGTGATGATGCGACATTGCTTGCGACGCTGGCGGGGACTAAGGCTATGCCAGCGTTTATGTCAAACCGAGTGTTGTGCAGACGATTGTCGACGGCGACGAAGTCAACATCACCGGTTTGGGCAAAGTAAACACGCTTGACGACGAAACGCTGGGGCGGATTGAGTTTGGCGGGCGCTACGGCTTCACCGATCAGCTTTCGGCTTACGGCTGGGCGAATTATACGTTTGGCAGTGACTATGACGCGACCACCGTCGGTCTGGGTCTGAACTGCGCCTGGTAAACAGCCCCAAAAAAGCCGGTATGTTAAAAAACATACCGGCTTTTTTATCCGACAAACCGTTGACTTATTCGTAATCGGAATATACGGGAACTTTCCCTTCATGTTCGGCAGCGCTCAGTTCGGCAAATACCCACACAGGCACCACCCCCGGAACATTGTTCGCGAACTTTCCGTTACGGTCATACAGTTTAAAACTGCCGTTTTCTTCAATGACAATGTCTCCCGTCGGCAAGTGAGGCGTGTTCTCCGTTACCAACATATATGCCATATCGACTCCTTCGGTCAGTTTTTTACCGTCGTTGAAGAAAACATCATACTTTCCGTCGCTGCCGGGAACCAGCAGAAAGTTTCCGCAGACTTCCGTCCATTCGGGAAATTCCGCCAGTTTGCCGCCGCGGGCATTGACAATGCAATTGTCGACAAGAAAACGGCCGGGTTCCAGAAACTGAGGCAGACAGACCCCGAGCGGCGCCTCTTTTAACATCAGCCGCTGATGGTTCTTGCCCTCAAAATCATAAAAGTCCCAGCGTTTTCCAAACCGGTCGGCAAAGACATACCGCTTTTTTTCCAGATCGGTGCCGTAAAAGCCGCTTTCGCAGCCGCTTAAGATGAAACGCCCGTCCTTCCAAACCGAAAGACAGTCGCCGTTTTCCACCACCGCGTAACTTCCGGCTGCCGACATGGCATAAATTTCCGGATATTTAACCGGCAGCAGTTCACGTCCGTCTTTGGAAAAAATGCCGCTCAACGTGTCTTTGCGCAAAACCAGGTTCAAACGGTCGCAAAACAATTCGGCATCGGGAACGGATTCGTAAACCGAAACGTTTTCCGGCAGCCAAAAGGCAAATTCGTCGTCACAAACTTCGGAAACTCCGTAATGGACGACCTTGCCGTATTGCGGCGTCAGGATAATTTCTCCGGACGAATTTTTGACTCCGAACAAACCGTTTTGCTTAAACACCTCAACCCCCTCGGCCGAAACGGAACATCCGTCTTTAACCTCAAAGGAATCTCCGGCATCCGGTATTTCCCGTTTGTTGTCACTCTTGTTTCCGCACGCACACAACATTGCCGTAAAAAAAGCGGCAATGCACCAGAACAGTAAATCTTTCTTCATTTTACATATGTTTTAGGGTTCACCGACAACTGCAACAGTCCGGCAAACAGATTAATAATTAATTAAATATACTTTTTAGGCATTTGGTTATACACCTTTTTGCATTTTTCGTCAATATCTCCGTCGACCCTGCAAAAATCGGCCGCTTTTCCCCGGTTTGATCCCGGCCGCATATGCAAAAAAGCGCCGTTTTACGGGCGCTTTTTCAACCATCATCCGCGTCTGCCGGCTAATCTTTGGCATAATTTTCCAAAGAGCGGGTCAGACGGCGGGAATAAAGAACTTTTCGCTTTCCGGCCGTTTTTGCCTTTTGCGGACAACCTCTTTCAAGGCGGGAACGGAATTTACCGCCGCCATACGCCGTTACGGGGATTCTCACACGGTTGAAACCAGCAAAAAAACGAGCCGCTTCGGCAATAAAATCAATAATATTCATAGGCTGTGCAATTATGAGTAATTAATAATGAAAAATCCTTTTTATGTTACTCTTTTTTCACGGCCTCTGGCAAGTTATTTTTTCTTCATCGCTTTTTTATAAAGACTGACATTTCGGTTATGCTCTTTCAGACTGCGGGCAAAACGATGTCCGCCCGTACCCGAGGCGACAAAATAAAGATAGTCGGCATCGCTCGGATGAACGGCGGCAAAAATCGCTTCCCGGCCGGGATTGCAGATCGGTCCCGGCGGCAGTCCGTAATATTTGTAAGTATTGTAAGGGCTTTCGACGCTTAAATCCTTGCGGTAAAGCGGCCGGCCGAGGTCTTTTTTTCCTTCGGTCAGCGCATAGATTACCGTCGGATCGGTTTGCAGCTTCATTCCCGTTTCCAGCCGGTTGATAAAAACCGCCGCCACGTCGGCCCGCTCCTCCGGCACCCCGGTTTCCTTTTCGATGATGGAAGCCAGCGTCAGCAGCTGCCGCCGGTTTTTCAAAACCTTCCGCCGGTTCTGCCGCCAGGCCTCCTCAAGCGTCTTTTCCATTGCCAGACGCGCGCGCCGGATAATGCTGTCGCGGCTGTCCCCCTTAACATAGCTGTAAGTTTCCGGCAGCAATTCGCCTTCTTCGGCCGCAATCGTAATTTCTCCTGCCAGATTCGGTTCGGCTCTGATCAGTTCCAGCATCCGCGCGGTCGTCAGACCTTCCGGCAGCGTCAGCCGGCGGTAATGCACTTCGCCGCGGCTGATGATCGCCAGAACTTCGCGCATCGAAATACCCGGCAGAAAAACATATTCCCCCGCCTTCAGGTCTTTGTCCAATCCGCTTACCCTTGCCGCCAGACGAAACAGAAGCGGGTGTGAAATCACCCCCGCTTCCGCCAGTTGTTCGGCTACCCGGCGGGATCCTGCACCTTTTTCAATCAG
>OODG01002796.1_pt1 | contig 10190 bp, 7 predicted proteins | sample 1671621 | NCBI WGS metagenome assembly OODG01 (sample SAMN06348175, study PRJEB24527) | human gut metagenome | biome: human gut; feature: ankylosing spondylitis patient; material: feces | host: Homo sapiens | place: China | collected 2015-10 | reverse complement strand
GACATCAGCCTCCAGCAGACGGGATTTGCGCAGGTGAAGGATTCGGCGCAGGAGCCCTTGCCGGAGCCGTCCTTCAGATGGATCATGAAGCTGGGGGCGGCGTATTTTTCACTGAGGCGGGAGGCTACGATGCCCACCACGCCCTGATGCCATTCCTCACTGGAAAGCACCAGCGCGTTCCGCTCCTCCGGCCGCAGCCGCTCGATCTGGGCGATGGCGTCGGCGCAGATGGACTGCTCCACCGCCTGCCGCTCCCGGTTCAGATCGCATAGCTGCTTGGCCAGCTCCTCCGCTTTGGCGGGATCGGTCTCCTGCAAAAGGTCCGCGGCCAGATCCGCAGCCCCCATACGCCCGGCGGCGTTGATCCGGGGGGAGAGAACGAAGCCAATCTGGATGGAGGTGATGGGCTTGCCCAGCAGCCCCGCCTCTTTCAAAAGGGCGTGGATGCCCACAAAATCCGTGTGGTTCAGGGCGGCAAGGCCGCAGGAGACAATGGTGCGGTTTTCGCCCTCCATCCGCATGACGTCGGCAATGGTGCCGATGGCGGCCAGAGTGCAGTACCGGGCGAACAGGGCGTTTTCCCGGTCCGGTCCGCCCAGAGCCAGCACCAGCTTCAGCGCCACGCCCACGCCAGCCAGATATTTGAAGGGATAGGTGTCATCCGGACGGTGGGGGTCCACTACCGCCACGGCCCTGGGGAGGTTTTCCTTACATTCATGGTGATCCGTCACCACCACATCCATGCCGATGGATGCGGCAAAGTCGATCTCCTCGTTGCCGGTGATCCCGCAGTCCACGGTGATCATCAGGGTGGCGCCCTTGTCCCGCAGGCCCTGGATGGCGTCCTTGGAAAGGCCGTAGCCGTCCTCGATCCGCCGGGGGATATAGCGCAGGCACTTGGCACCGCAGTTTTTCAGATAGTCCAGAAGCAGCACCGTGGAGGTGATGCCGTCCACATCGTAATCGCCGAAAACAGCGATGGTCTCATCGTTGGCCAGCGCCTTCTGGATCCGGGCCACCGCCTTGTCCATGTCCCGCATGAGCATGGGGGAGATCGTCAGAGAGGTCTCCCGCTCCAACGCCTCGGCAGCGGCCTCGGAGGTGGTGATGCCCCGGGCGGCCAGCACCGTGGCCAGCAGACTGGGGTAGCCGGCTTCCTTCAAAAGGGCAGTGTCCTGTTCTGATGCCGTACCGATATGCCATTTCTGATACTTCATTCGGACACCCCCATTCTCAAATCAGGCGGAACAAACAATGTTCCACATTAACAAACATACAGTATAGCAGAAAAACACCGGAAGGTAAAGCACATATTTATACAGAAAGGGACTGTTTCGGCGGCTGAGACTGCTGATTTTTCGATTTCCCGGACAGAACGGGCCATCTTCAACCGAATATGCGGCCGGAAACGCAAAAAGCCAGCGCTCCCGTAAGGGAACGCTGGCAAGGTTTCTTATTCGGCAGGCTGGTCCTCTGCGGTTTCCGCAGGCAGGACGTACCGGCTCAGGTTCTGCTGAAGCTGGAAGGAGAACTCGTCATTCTTCTTCAGACTGTGGAGATAGGCGTGGGAGGCGGCCTGTTTTTCCTGCTCCTCAATGACGCTGACAGCGATGTTGGAGCAATGATCGCCCACACGCTCGGCATTGTTCAGCAGATCGTTGAGGATGAAACCGAGTTGGATGGTGCACTGGCCGCTTTGGAGCCGCCGGATGTGACGGCTGCGGATCTCCTCCGTGAGAAGGTCCATAGTCTCCTCCAGAGGTTCCACCTGCCGGGCCATCTGGGGATCGTCCGACTGGAAGCTGCGCAGGGCGCTGTTCAGCAGATCCTCCAGCAGGGAGGTCAGCACATCCACCTCTTCCCGGGCAATGGGGGAGAAGGTCAGTTGCTTTTCGTGAAGCTCCTTGGCGGATTCCTGCAGGTTCAGAGCATGGTCGCCGATGCGCTCAAAGTCTCCGATGGCGTGAAGCAGGCGGGAGACGGTGCGCATATCGGCGGAGGAGGTGCCGTGCTGAGAAATCTGGACCAGATAGCCGCCCAGACGGTCCTCGTAGGTGTCCAGCTTGTCCTCGTTGGCCAGGATCTGCTCCTCCCGGCTGCCGCCATACTGAATGAACTGGGCCAGAGCCAGCTGCATGCTTTCCAGCGCCAGAGCGCCCATGCGGTTGGTCATGACGGCGCATTCGCTGACAGCCACGCCGGGGGTCCACATCAGCCGGGGGTCCAGGAAGGCGAAGTCAGAGGGCTTGTCCTCCGTGGAGATCACCTTGTTGGCAAGGCGCTCCAGCTGCCGGCTGAAGGGCAGCAGCACAAGGGTGGTGCAGACGTTGAAGATCGTGTGGCAGAATGCGATGCCAACAGCGCCGATGGGTTCTGCCAGGAAGGGCAGATTCAGGAACATCTCGCCGCCAAACAGGGCCAGCAGACCCAGAGCGGTGCCGATGAGGTTGAAGGAGATGTGGATGACGGACACCCGCTTGGCGCTGCGGCTGACGCCGATGGAGGAGATCAGAGCCGTAACGCAGGTGCCGATGTTCTGGCCCATGATGATGGGAATGGCGATGCCGTAGGTGACAGAGCCAGTCATGGCCAGCGCCTGCAGAATACCCACGGAGGCGGCGGAGGACTGGATGATGCCGGTGAAGGCAGCGCCTACCAGCACACCCAGGAAGGGATTGGTGAAGGCGGTCATGAAGTGGGTAAAGCCCGGCATATCTGCCAGAGGAGACACCGCGCCGCTCATCAGCTCCATGCCGTACATTAAAATAGAGAAGCCCATCATCACCCGGCCCACGTCCCGGCGGCGCTGCCGCTTGGAGCCCATGATGAGCAGAATACCGATCAAAGCCAGCAGGGGGGAGAAATTCTTGGGCTTGAGGAAGTTGACAAAGAAGTTCTCGCTTTCGATGCCGGTGAGGGACAGCAGCCACGCTGTCAGGGTGGTGCCGATATTGGAACCCATGATGATGCCGATGGTCTGTCCGATCTCCATGACGCCGGAGTTCACCAGACCCACCAGCATGACCGTCATAGCGGAGGAGGACTGGATGGCGATGGTGATGCCTGCGCCCAGCAGCAGACTTTTGATGGGGTTGGAAGTCATGCGTTTGAGCAGCCGCTCCAGCTTGCCGCCGGCCATTTTTTCCAGACTTTTGGACATGACCGTCATGCCATATAAGAAGAAGGCCAGCCCTCCGCACAGGGTAAAGAGAGAGAAAATGTTCATATCAGATCCCTTTCTGCCCGAAGTATCCATCGGACCAGGTATGCATCTCATTTATAGTATGACACTCTATTCCTGATTATAAGTGGTAAAGCGGGGATGTGCCTATTGACAAAGCGGACAAAAAAACGGAGAAAACCAACGGCAAGACATACTGTGTGCGCAAACTGACCAAAGAATGTCCGCGGCAGACATACGATGCGCTGCAGTTTGAAAACAGCCATAAATTGTGGCGGCACATTCATAAGCGGGGTTAATGGCTGCGGCGGCTGACTCCCCCGAATGGACTGTGAAAAGTGCCAAACGAAAACGATTTTCCATGTGCACGATAACAGTTTTGCACTTTGAGCAAAGTTTAAGATTGAAAGTCTGCTATGTTTGTGCTAAATTAATACTGTCAGGAATTCGGCTTTTTGCCGGAAACATCCTGAAAAAAATGAAAAGGAGCAAATGAAGAATGAAGAAGTTGTTTGCACTGTCTCTCGCACTGGTAATGACTTTGTCTCTGGCTGCCTGCGGCGGCAAGAAGACCGAGGCCCCTGCCGACACCGAGACCGAGACCGAGACCGAGACCGAGACCCCCACTACCGGCGATGTCAAGGTCGCTGTTGTCCTGAAGACCCTGGCCTCTGAGTACTGGGACTATGTGGAGGCCGGCTGCAAGGCCGCCGGTGATGATCTGGGTGTTGACGTGGTCGTGGTTGGCCCCGGCGCTGAGAGCGATATCGAGGGTCAGGTTTCCATGATCGAGCAGCAGATCGGCGCTGGCTGCGACGCCATCGTCTGCGCTCCCAACGATGCTGGTGCCGCTCAGGGCGCTCTGCAGGCTGCCATCGACGCTGGCATCCCCGTGCTGGCTGTTGACACCAACGTTGGCATCGCTGGCCAGACCTCTTTCGTGGGCACCTCCAACGTGGACGCTGCTTATGAGGGCGGCAAGTGGGCCATCGAGCAGGCCGGTACCGACGCCAAGGCCGTTATCATCTACGGTCAGGAAGGCGACAACACCTCCAACATGCGTATGGAAGGCTATGAGAAGGCCTGCACCGAGGCTGGCGTGGAAGTTCTGGCCAAGCTGTCCGGCAACAACCTGACCGACGGCGCTACCAAGGCCATGGAAGACCTGCTGAGCGCTTATCCCGATCAGATCGACATCGTGCTCTGCCACAATGACGATACCGCTATCGGCGCTATGAACGCCTGCAAGTCCGCCGGCGTGTCTGACATCACCATCGTTGGCTTCGACGGCAACGCTTCCGCCGTGAAGCTGATCCTGGACGGCGAGCTGGTGAAAGCTACCGTCGCTCAGCAGCCCTATGAGATGGGCTATCAGGTGGTCGAGGCTGCCGTGAAGGCTGTCAAGGGCGAGTCCGTTGACGAAGTCATCAACGCTCCCGTTCAGGTCGTTACCGCTGAGAACGGCCAGGCTTACCTGGACAACCTGGAGGCCATGAAGGGCTAATTCAGCCTGACTGCTATCCATAGCTGAAAAGCAAAAAAGCCGGAATACAGCGGCAGAAAACCTGCCGCTGTATTCCGAAAAGCCGATCATGCGCGTGCCTGCAAGCGGAAACCTGATGGGTTCCCACGGCGGAACGGAGAATTTTCGGCACGCCGGGATCTGGCAGGAACCATTCTCTGTCTGATCCCGGTTACAATACGCGCAGAAGAAAACGATTAAACAGCGAGCACATTTCAACGAAAATGACCCCGGGAATATCGGGATTAAGAGAGCGCTTCCGCTGCGGCGGGAGCGGTTCGGAAATCAGGAAAAACAGAAACGAGGTAATTCCATGAGCGAGTATGTCGTCGAACTGAAACATATTACCAAACGTTTTCCTGGTGTTGTCGCGTTAAAAGACATGTCTATCGGCATCAGACCCGGTGAGATCCACGGTCTGATCGGAGAAAACGGCGCAGGTAAATCCACCTTGATCAAGGTGCTCACCGGCGTTCACACTCCGGAAGAAGGGGAAATCTTTGTGGACGGCCAGAAGGTCGTTTTCAAAAACCCTGTTCAGTCCCGCGAGGCAGGCATCGCCTGTGTGTATCAGGAGCTGAACATCGTCAAGCAGCTGCCTGTCACGGATAACGTTTTTATGGGGCGTGCCGTTAAGAAGGGATTGCTGCTGGATTATCCCCGGATGCACGCCGAGGCGGAAGAAGCGCTGAAAACACTGGGACATCCGGAGATCAACGTCCACCTGGAGTGCGGTAAGCTGGGCGTGGGTCAGCAGCAGATGGTGGAGATCGCCAAGGCTGTGTCCCTGGATGCCAAGCTCATTATTATGGATGAGCCCACTTCTTCTTTGGGTAAGGAAGAGATCGAGCAGTTGATGGAGACCGTCCGGGGCCTGAAGGCCAAGGGCGTGGCCATCCTGTTCGTGTCACATAAACTGGAAGAGCTCTTTGAGCTCTGCGACCGTGTGACCGTCATGCGTGACGGCGAGCACATCATCACCGAGGATACCGTGAACCTCACGGAGGACTCCCTCATCAACGCCATGGTGGGCCGTACTCTGGATAACCTGTATCCCAAGGAGTTCGGCACCAAGGGCGAGGTGTGGCTGGAGGCCAAGGGCCTCAACGAGGCCGGCGTCCTGCACGATGTCAGCTTTAAGGCCCATGCGGGCCAGATCACCGGCTTTGCGGGCCTCGTCGGCGCAGGCCGCACGGAGACCATGCGGGCGGTGTTCGGCGCTGACAAGCTGGACAGCGGCGAGATCTACGTTAAGGGCGAGAAGGTACATATCAGAACGCCGAAGGACGCCATCAAGAGAAAGATCGCCTTCCTGACAGAGGACCGTAAGGGTCAGGGCCTGGTGCTCAACCTGGATGTGCGGACCAATCTGGTCCTGGCCAATATGAAGGGCTTCTCCAACGGTCCCTTCTTGGACAAGGACCGCATTGAGCAGGCGGGCAATGACAATGTCAGCGCCCTGAAGATCAAGACCCCCTCCCTGAATGAGGTCGTCGGCCAGCTGTCCGGCGGCAACCAGCAGAAGGTGGTTATCGGCAAGTGGGTCAACACCGACGCCGACATCTTTATTTTCGATGAGCCCACCCGTGGTATCGACGTGGGCGCCAAGATCGAGGTTTACCGGGTCATGAACGATCTGGTGAAGGCCGGCAAGTGCGTCATCATGGTCTCCTCCGAGCTGCCGGAGATCCTGGCTATGAGCGACCATGTGGTGGTCATGCGCGGCGGCCGTGTGATGGCCGATATTGACCGGGACACGCCGCACTTCAATTCCGAAGACATCATGAAAGCGGCCTGGGGAGGAGAGTTAGACTGATATGAAAAAGAAGAATTCCGGAAAAGAGCTTTTGCAAAAGCTCGGCACCCTGATGGCGCTGGCGCTGCTGGTTCTCATTTTCTGCGTGATGATGCCCGATAAGTTCCCGCGGATCAGCAATATCATGAACATCTTCAAGCAGGCTTCCATCAACTGCCTGATCGCCTCCGGCATGCTGTGCGCCCTGATTACCGCCGGTATCGACCTGTCCGTTGGTTCCAACTGCGTGCTGTGCACCTGCACCATCGGCGTTATGGTCCAGTCTGGCATCACGAACCCCTTTCTGCTGGCGCTCTGCGGCCTGGCCGTCAGCACCCTGGCCGGCTTCATCAACGGCACGCTGCTGACCCGACTGGATCTGCCCCATCCCTTCGTGTCCACCATGGGCATGAAGAACGTACTGTGGGGCCTGGCGCTGGTCATTACCGGCTCCAAGTCCATCGCCTTCACCAATACCGGCATTGACGGACTCATGTGGATCGGCGGCGGCTCTCTGTTCACCACCTATTATGAGGGCACCACCAAGGTGAAGTTCCCCGGTATCCCCTTCAGCTTCATTCTGGTTATCATTGTGTTCATCATCTTTGATATCTTCCTGCGCAAGACCGCTCTGGGCCGCCAGATCTACTGCGTGGGCGGCAACCCCGAGGCAGCCCGTCTGTCCGGTATCCCCTCCAAAAACGTGCTGACCTTCGTTTACACCCTGTCCGGCTTCATGGCCGGTATGGCTGGTATCGTGTCTGTTGGCCGTCTGGCTTCCGCTAACGGCAACGCCGGTTCCACCTACGATAACGATGCCATCGCAGCCTGCATCGTGGGCGGCGCTTCCTTCACCGGCGGCAAGGGCACCATCTGGGGCACCCTGATCGGCGCTCTGCTGATGGCTGTGATCCGCAACGGCCTGAACCTGGCCGGTGCCAAGAACGATGTCCAGTACATCGTCATCGGCTCTGTTATCATCCTGGCTGTTACCATCGACGTCTTCCGCAATAAGATGGAGGCCAAGGCCCGTAAGATGGCTGCACAGTAAATCGTCCCCGGACGCACTGTTGAGTTGAATTACGCCGCCGCGAAAGCGGCGGCGTAATTTTATTTTGAACCGATCAAGTTGAATGGAAGGAGACTGCTTATGAAGGAACTGCGTGTTGGCATTGCCGGTCTGGGACGGCTGGGCCGGGTCCATGCTGCCAACCTTGCCCACAAGATCCCCGGCGCGGTCCTGACGGCGGCCTGCGTACCCGGCGCGGACAGTCAGGCGTATGCCCGTCAGGAATTGGGACTTGAAAAGGTGTACGGCGATTTCAGGGAGATGGTCGCTGATCCGGAACTGGACGCGGTGGCCATCGTGTCCCCCTCCGGGGAGCACTGCTGGCAGATCGAGGCGGCGCTGGACGCGGGGAAGCACGTGTTTTCCGAAAAGCCTCTGGGCGTTACGATGGAACAATGCCTTCAGGCGGAGGCGGCCGTGGCCCGGCACCCGGAATTGGTGTGTATGCTGGGCTTTATGCGGCGCTATGACAAGTCCTACGCCTATGCCAAGGAAAAAATCACTGCGGGGGCCATCGGTACGCCCTATCTGGTGAAATCCACCGGCATCGACCCGGAAGCCGTGGTGGAGGGGGCCATCCGGTACAGCGGGACCTCCGGCGGGATCTTCCTGGATTCCGCTATTCACGATATGGATCTGATGCGCTGGTTTCTGGGGAGCGAGGCTGCGGAGGTCTACGCCATGGGCTGCACCTTTAAGCATCCGGCTTTTCAGGACGCCGGGGACGATGAGACCGGCGTCGCCGTCTACAAATTCAAAAACGGCGCTATGGGCATGGTCCATGTGGGCCGCACCGCCCCCTACGGCTACCATATCGAAACGGAGATCGTAGGCACGGAGGGCACGATCCGCATTTCTGCTGTGCCGGAGAAGAACCGGGCTATGGTCTACGATGTGAATGGCGCCCGAACCGAATGTGTGGAATCCTTCCCGGAGCGGTTTGCGGAAGCGTACCTCACGGAAATGGAGGAATTTGTCCGCTGCGTCCGAGAAGGGCGGAAGCCGGATACCGGCGTGGCGGACGGCATCTATGCCACACGGGTGGGCTACGCCACTACGGAGGCGTGGAAAACCGGGAAGATCGTCAAAATCTGATCCTTTTGCGGAGCAGGAATCCAACCTGCAAACCAGTCAACGATGATAGGAACAGGCGCACGGGATGTCCCGTGCGCCTGTTCTTTTTTGGGAGTGTTTACCGTCCGCAGTGACAGTCGCCGGAACAACCGGCGCAGCCGCCGCTGCATCCGCAGGTGTGCTTACCCTGCTTTTTCTGTCGGATGAGATACCGGACAATGGAAATGACAACGGCAAATAAGACTAGAGAAATGAGGAGGGTAGAGAGATTGGCACTCAACCAGGTCAGCATGGAAAATCACTCCTTTGAAAGAAATAGAAGATGGAAGATATAGAATGGAGAGTAGGGGAAAAATCAGACCTTAGCGGAGAGCTTGGTGGCTTCCTTGTAAGGACGGACCAGCATGTAGAGGATGAAGGCCAGAGCAGCCAGGGCGGCAACGAGGCCGAGGACGCTCAGATCGCCGGTGAAGGCCTTGCCGAACTGGTTGACCATCAGGGCACACAGATAAGCGAAGCCGCACTGATAGCCAATGGCGAACCAGGTCCACTTGGCGTTGTTCATCTCCCGCTTGATGGCGCCGATAGCGGCGAAGCAGGGGGCGCACAGCAGGTTAAACACCAGGAAGGAGTAGCCGCTGATCTGGGTAAAGACAGTTCCCAGAGCCTGATAGACAGTCTCATCACCGCCGCCGTAGAGAATACCCAGCGTACCAACGATGTTTTCCTTGGCCACCAGACCGGTGATGGAGGCCACAGCGGCCTTCCAGTTGCCCCAGCCGAGAGGTGCGAAGATCCAGGCGATCAGGCTGCCGATGTGGGCGAGGATGGAGCAGTCGATCTCTTCCTCGGAGAGCATCCGGAAACCGTCCTCAGCCCAGCCAAAGTAGGTGGTGAACCACACAGCGATGGTGGACAGCAGAATGATGGTGCCTGCCTTCTTGATGAAGGACCAGCCCCGCTCCCACATGCTGCGCAGCACGTTGCCCACGGTGGGCCAGTGGTAGGCGGGCAGCTCCATGACGAAGGGTGCGGGATCGCCGGCAAACATCTTGGTTTTCTTCAGCATGATGCCCTGATGATGCGCGCGCCCACCATCCTTGAGGTGCTGCCCGAAGGAGGCGACAGCCGCAAGCAGGTCATTATGGTTTTTGCGCTGGCGGTGCTGGGCTGTGGGGTGTTCACCGCCTACGCCGCCGGGCTGTTTTTCCGCCAGCGCTCCCGGGAGACGGGGGTGTTTCTGGCACTGGGGGCCAACCGGGGACAGGTGCAGGCGCTGCTGCTGCCGGAGGTGTGCGTGCTGGGGCTGACCGCCTGCGGAGCGGGGGCCGTGCTGGGCGTGCCGCTGGCCTTCGGGCTGTGGCAGCTGTTCCGCGCCTTTGTGGTGGACAGCGGCGAGATGCCCCTGCGCTTTGACTTCGGCGCGCTGGCCTGGCCGCTGGCCTTTGCCGCCTACACGGTGCTCATGCTGCTGTGGATGGGCCGGCGCTCGGTGCGCAGGGCCAGCATCATGGAGGTGGTGCGCCAGAGCCACACCGCCGAGCCGGTG
>OODG01002792.1_pt1 | contig 10204 bp, 9 predicted proteins | sample 1671621 | NCBI WGS metagenome assembly OODG01 (sample SAMN06348175, study PRJEB24527) | human gut metagenome | biome: human gut; feature: ankylosing spondylitis patient; material: feces | host: Homo sapiens | place: China | collected 2015-10 | reverse complement strand
TGAAGAACGGCAAGGGCAAGAAGATCCGCATCTTCAAGTACAATCCCAAGAAGGGCTACCGCAAGCGGCAGGGCCATCGTCAGCCCTACACCAAGGTTGAGATCACCAAGATCAACGCCTGATCATGACCACCATTACCTTTCATATGGAGGGCAGCCGGATCACCGGCTTTGACGCCAGCGGCCACAGCGGCTATGCCTGCGAAGGCGAGGACATTGTCTGCGCTGCTGTCACCAGCACCGTCCGTCTCATTGAGTGTACGCTCAACGATGTGATGGGTCTGTGTGCCGCCGTAAAGGTCAATGAAAAGACCGCCTCCATCTCCCTGCGGCTGCCCGGTTCCCTGGGCCCTACCGCCGAGAGTACCTGTCAGACCCTTCTGACAGGCATGATGGTCTATCTCAGTGAGCTGCACAACGAGTACCCTGACAATATTGAAGTCATGGAGGCTGAGTAAGCCCCCTGTTCCCCCGCAAGCATCTTACAGAAAGGATGGCAGAGCAAGATGATGAACATTGGTCTTCAGTTCTTCGCCCACAAAAAGGGCGTTGGTTCCACCAAGAACGGCCGTGACAGCGAGTCCAAGCGCCTTGGCCCCAAGCGCGCCGATGGTCAGCACGTCCTGGCTGGTAATATCCTGGTCCGTCAGCGCGGCACCCACATCCATCCCGGTGTCAACGTTGGCAAGGGCAGCGACGATACCCTGTTCGCCAAGGTGAACGGCGTCGTCCGCTTTGAGCGTCTTGGCCGTGACCGCAAGCAGGTCTCCGTCTACGAGGCTCAGTAATTGCTACACCTACAGGAGATCCCAAGCCGCCCGGCCTGGGATCTCTTTTTTACTGTACGGGAGGAATACTTGCATTTTTTCTCCCCATTGGATACAATATATCCCATAGAAATCAACAGAGAGCAGGAGGTGCCCTATGGCCACATCCTTTGTGGACAAGGCCCGCATCACCGTAAAAGCCGGTAATGGCGGCAACGGCTGCGTGTCCTTCCATCGTGAAAAATATATTGCCGCCGGCGGCCCTGACGGCGGCGACGGCGGCAACGGCGGCCACATCATCCTCCAGGTGGACGACAACCTCTCCACCCTGATGGATTTCCGCTACAAGCGCAAGTACGTGGCGGAGAACGGCGTTGACGGTGCCGGACAGCGGAAAAGCGGCAAGGACGGCAAGTCCCTTGTCATCCGGGTTCCCCGGGGCACCCTGGTCCGGGACGCCGAAACCAATGAAATTATTCAGGACATGTCCGGCAGTGAGCCCTATATCCTCTGTCGGGGCGGCAAGGGAGGCTGGGGCAACACCCACTTCGCCACTCCCACCCGGCAGGCTCCCCGCTTCGCCAAGAGCGGCCTGCCCGGCGAGAGCCACGACGTGGTGCTGGAGCTGAAGCTGCTGGCGGACGTTGGTCTGGTGGGTTTCCCCAATGTGGGCAAATCCACCCTCCTCAGCGTGGTCAGCAAGGCTCGGCCCAAGATCGCCAACTACCACTTCACCACCCTGTTCCCCAACCTGGGTGTCGTCTACGTGGATGAGGGCGTCAGCTTCGTCATGGCCGATATCCCCGGTATCATCGAGGGTGCCAGCGAGGGCGCCGGCCTGGGCCACGACTTCCTGCGGCATATTGACCGCTGCCGTCTGCTGGTCCACGTAGTGGACGTGTCCGGCTGCGAGGGTCGGGACCCGGTGGCAGACTTTGATGCCATCAACCTGGAGCTGACCCAGTACAATGAGAGTCTTGCCTCCCGGCCCCAGATCGTGGTGGCCAACAAGGTGGACATCATGACCGATGACAGCCTTCTGGAGGCTTTGAAAGCCCATGTAGAGGCCCTTGGCTACCCCCTCTTCACCATTTCTGCCGCCGCCCATCAGGGCGTCCGCGAGTTGGTGCAGGCCATTGCCGGCCGCCTGCGGGAGCTGCCGCCGGTGGCGGTATACGAGCCGTCGTACGTCAAGCGGCCGCCTCAGGTGGACACCTCCTCTCCCCTGGAGATCACTGTGGAGGATGGCGTATACCTGGTGGAGGGTCCCTGGCTCCAGCGGCTCATCTCCAACACCAACTTCGGCGATTACGAAAGCCGTCTGTGGTTCGACAAGATGCTCCGGGAATCCGGCCTCTTCGACCGGTTGGAGGCCATGGGCATCCAGGACGGCGATCTGGTTTCCATGTACGACCTGGAATTCGAATATCAGCGCTGATCACAGTGGGAGCAAAGAAACCCTTTGCTCCCACATTTTTTGCCTCTGTTGTCTGGAGCACCCAGTTCTGCTCTCGTCTTTTCTTTGATTGCCGGCATATTTTCCCTTCTACGGTGCATAGGCTGTAACGTCAGCCGGGGCTGTCCCCCGGACTACCAATGAGGGGAACATACATATGGAAGATGTACGCAATCTGGTCCAGCTGCGGGGTGAGGCCATCGAAGAGCCCGCGTTGTCTCACGAAAACCATGGACAGCGGTTCTACCGCTTCCTCCTGTCTGTCCGCCGTCTGTCAGGACAGGCGGATCATCTGCCGGTCATCGCCACCGGGGAACAGCTGCAGCCCCTGCTCCCCTTATCGGGGCGGCGGCTTGCCGTAGAGGGCCAGCTGCGCTCCTTCAACAACAAAAGCGGTCAGGGCAGCCGTCTGGTGATTTCCGTTCTGGCACGTTCCCTCGCCCCCACACAGGAGGAGGATCAAAATGACATCCTTCTCAGCGGCGTTATCTGCAAGCCGCCTGTCCTCCGCCGTACCCCCCTTGGCCGCTGCATCTCAGACATGATGCTGGCCGTTAACCGGCGGTACGGGAGAGCAGACTACCTTCCCTGTATCGCCTGGGGACAAGTGGCTATGGTAACAGGCCACATGGCTGTGGGAGACACCTTGTCCCTGGAGGGCCGGGTCCAAAGCCGGATCTATACCAAAGTCACCGATTGGGGCGCTGAGGAACGTACTGCCTACGAAGTCAGTATCATGCATTTGCTGAAACAGGAAGAGCCGTGACGCTGTCACGGCTCTTTTCGCCGTTTTTCCCAGTTTTGCACGATTCTTCTTATTGAAAAAGCCTCTCATCCATAGTATAATTTTTATGTTGTGCACAAAGGAGGATGGCTATGGCACGGCTTACCCTGACGGTATCGCCTGAGCAGAACGGGCGGACAGTGCTCTCCCTTCTGCGGGGCCAGCTGGGCCTCTCCACCGGGTGTATCGGCCGTATCAAACGGGCCGAAGGCGGTCTCATCTGCAATGGCCAGCGGGTATTCACCAACCACATCCTCCATTCCGGCGACGTGCTGACGGTAGACCTGAGCGCCGGAGAAACCCCTACCAATATCCCCCCGGTCCCCATGGATCTTGACATTGCCTTTGAGGACGAGCATCTGCTGGTCATCAACAAGAGGGCCCCCCTGGCGGTGATCCCCTCCTCTCTGGTCCCCACAGAGCCAACGCTGGCAGCAGGGCTTATGGCCCATCTGGGTCCGTCTGCTTCTCTCCATCCGGTAAATCGGCTGGACCGGGGCACCACCGGGCTCATGGTAGTGGCCAAAAACGGCTACATCCACGATCAGCTTCGCCGACATCTCCACAGCGGCAGCTTCTTTCGGAGCTATCTGGCGGTGTGCATCGGCTCACCCAAGCCCCCCTGCCGATCGGACGAGCCCCTGGCTCCGCTATCCGGCGTCAGATCGCCCCGGCAGGACAATGGGCCCGCACCGACTACCGTTTGCTCCGTTTTAAAAACGGCCTGTCCCTGGTAGCGGTAACGCCTCACACCGGGCGCACCCATCAGATCCGGGTGCACATGGCCGCCATCGGCTGCCCATTGGCAGGGGACTGGCTCTATGGGACTGAGGACCGCGCATTGATCCCACGTCCCGCCCTTCATGCCGTCCGCCTGGCATTTACCCATCCCCTCACGGGTGATAACCTGTCTTTTACCGCCCCTCTGCCGGCGGATATGAAATTGCTATTGGAGCGCTGAACCTATGTCCGACCTTGTTTTTCTGGATTTGGAATGGAATACCGCATTTTACCGTGACAAAAGCGGCGAACGTCTCCCCTTTCATGAACTGATCGAGGTAGCCGCCATGAAGGTTGACCGCGCCAGCGGCGCTATGGTGGACTCCTTTCACAGCTATGTCCATCCCAAGGTCAGCCGGAAGATCGACAACCGGACCTACCGCCTGCTGCCTTACAGCAGAGAGGAGCTGCAGCAGCTTCTGGCGGAGGCTCCCACCTTTCTGGATATGGGACCTGCCTTCCTGCGCTGGTGTGGAGACAATCCTATTTTCATCGAGTGGGGCAACAACGACGTAGAGGTCCTGCTGAAAAATTTTGAATTCCACCGCATCTCCTTCGATGCCGACTGGAAGTGCGAATACTACGACCTGCAGTACATGTACCAGAAGCTCTTCGGCGGTGATCTGGGCTGCCAGCCCTCTCTGGAGAAGGCCGTGACCGAGCTCCATATGGACACGGATCTGGATTTCCACAGCGCCTGGAACGACACCTACTACACTGTGTTGGTCTATCAGACCATGCTGGACCGATTTGAAGATCTGACCTTTTTCCACAAGCCTCCCAAACAGAAGGGACTGCCCCCCCTGTGGGAGATGGATCTCGGTACCTATGACACCCGCTGGGCCTGCAAGAACCGGCGCGAGGTGTCTCAGCCGGTATGTCCCTTGTGCGGCGAGCCTCTCTCTGCCGGGCGCTGGGTCCGTACCACGCCCACAGAGCAAGTCCTCCGCTGCCGCTGTAAGGAGCACCGCCGTCTCTACATGGCCATTACCGCCCAGAAAGAGGGCAAGCAGTGGTCCAGTAAGGCTGCCATCTACAAGGACGCCGGCCCCATTGCCGAGCGTTACCGTAAAACCTGCCGCAAGCTACAGGAGCGGGCGCAGCAGGAAAAATCCACCGCGTGACAGAATAATGTCAGAAAAGGCCGCCCCGCCGGGAATACCCGGCGGGGCGGCCTTCTTGATGTATTTCCTACTTTCCTACTTAGGACGGCCTACGCAGCAGGCGTAGATGGCAAATTCCGTACCTTTGTCATCCGAAGGACCGGAAGGCAGTCCCAGCAGCTCATCCAGACACTCCTGGTCATAGGCAGCAATGGCGCAGCAGCCCAGCCCCAGGTCCTCACAGGCCAGATACACGTTCTGGCAGGAGTGGCCCGCATCCAGCAGAATATATTTCTGCGCCTTGTTGTCGTACCGCCACTCCGTCCGATAGGGCACCGCTGTCCACGCCAGGCACACCGGCGCATTACCGGCAAAACGCTGTCCCACCAGGGCGTAAGTCAGTCGTTCCGCCTGGTCAGGCCGCTGATCCAGCAGTTCCAGCTTGTTCTCCAGCGCCAAATAGTGGTAGAGGCCAGGCTCCAGTCCCTCCACTTGGTTAACAAAAGCATACAGCTCCAAGGGATGGCGGGCACCGGCAGAGGGCGCCGTACGGAGAGTCGCCCTGTCCTTTCTAAAACCTTTGACGCCCTGGGCCGCCCAGAGAAGATAGGAAAATTCTTCCCGGGTCAGAGGACTGCCGTCATAAGCACGGCGGGAACAGCGGTTTTCCAGCAGGGCCGAGAGAGGAGATACCTCCCACTCCGGCAGGCTTATCGTCGCTCCACTCCCCCGCACTACGAACATAGGCGGCATGGGCAGCTGCTCCTGCTGATCCGTAGGGCGCTCCTCGTCCTGAGCAGTATACCCCTTCATCATCTCCCGCAGCGCTGCGGTGTCTTTATGCCGCATGACACTCCCCCTCTCCTTCTTTCAGCCAACAAACCAGCCTTGTCTTTGCTTCACTCCTATCAGCGCAAAGCTAAGCTTTGCGCCAAAAGTTCTTTTTGGTTCTTTTTCTTTCAAGAAAAAGAACATATCGTCTCTCGCCTACTGGTCCTCCCAGGGGATAACGTGCTCGCCATCGTTCCAGTTAACATGCTTCATTCCGGCCAGCTCGTCCGGCGTCAGGTCGCTTCCGCCGCCCTTGGCCATCTGCATCTCCTGCCATTTTTCCCGGGAAATCAACAGCTGCCGGGGCTTGGAACCCTCAAAGGGGCCTACGATCCCCCGCTCCTCCATCTGGTCCACCAGACGGGCCGCCCGGGAATACCCCAGTTTCAGCCGCCGCTGGAGCATGGACACCGACGCCTGGCCAGTCTCCAGCACCACTTCCACAGCGGCCGGCAGCAGTTCATCGCCGTCATTACCATCACTGATATCCGCAGAGGAACCGCCGGAGGAGGAGCCGCCCTTCTTGTCCTTTTCCTGGATGGACTCCTCAATCTTCTGCATAACCTCATCGGAATACTGCGCCTCGCCGTTGGACTTCACATAGGCCACCACCCGCTCGATCTCCTCGGGGGTGATGAAGCAGCCCTGAACACGCACCGGCTTACCGGAACCCAAAGGAGCATAGAGCATGTCGCCACGGCCCACCAGCTTTTCCGCGCCAGTGGAGTCCAGAATGATCCGGGACTCCAGGCTGGAGGCCACCGCAAAAGCGATACGGCTGGGGATGTTGGCCTTCATCAGGCCGGTGATCACATCGGCAGAAGGACGCTGGGTGGCAATCACCAGGTGCATCCCGGCGGCACGGCCCATCTGAGCCACCCGGCAGATGGATTCCTCCACCTCCTTGGCAGCCACCAGCATCAGATCTGCCAGCTCGTCGATGACCACCACCACAGAGGCCATATGGGGCAGATCCTCCCGCTTCTGAGCAATGGCGTTGTACTCCTCCAGCTTCTTGACGCCCAGCTCAGAGAAGGTCTTATAGCGCTTCATCATCTCAAACACGGCCCACTGCAAAGCGCCCGCCGCCTTTTTCGGATCTGTCACCACCGGGATCAACAGGTGAGGGATCCCGTTATAGGGAGCCAGCTCCACCATTTTCGGGTCCACCATGATAAAGCGCACCTCGTCCGGCGTAGACTTATACAGCAGACTGATGATGAGGGAGTTGGTGCACACGGATTTACCGGAGCCGGTGGTACCGGCGATCAGCACATGGGGCAGTTTTTCAATATTGCCGATGATATTCCGTCCGCCGATGTCCCGGCCCAAGGCGAAAGCCGTCTTGGAAGGATGCTCCATAAAGTCACGGGACTCGATCACATCCCGGATCAGCACCGGCGTCACCGTCTTGTTGGGCACCTCAATACCCACCACAGAGATTTTATTCGGCACGGCGGCAATACGAACGCCGCTGGCGCCCAGCGCCAAGGCGATGTCGTCCTGCAAATTAGTGATCTTGGAGAGCTTTACCCCCTGATCCAAGGTAAACTCATACCGGGTGACCGACGGCCCGTGGATCACGTCGCCTGCCTTGGCGTCCACGCCGAAGCTGGCCAAGGTCTCCGCAAGGCGGCGAGAATTGTTCCGCAGCTCCGCCCCGGCAGCCATGTGGTTCTCCCCGCCATTTTCATGCAGCAAACTCACCGGCGGGTAGCGGTATTCCGCCTCGCTCCCCGCCATATTTTCGGCGATTTCCGCCGTAACCGCAGCTGTCTCCGCAGCTACGGCCTGGGCCGCCGCCTTTTTGGTCAGCGGCTCCTGCACAGCAGGTGCGGCAGCAGGCGCCGTCCCCTGCGCGGGAGTATTTACTGCGGCAGGAACCGGGGCATTCTCCGGCTGCTCCGCCGGCGTAGACACCACCACCGGCTCCATGGTGGGGATTGCCTTGGCCGGGGGCTGCTGGCCGATAGGCACCGGAGCCGGTGCGGGAGACGGATGGACCCGCGCATTAGCAAAGGGATCGCCCTCGTCCTCCATCACGCTGACCACCGGTTCCGCAGTCCCGGACTGTGCCACCACCTGCGCCGGGGTTTTCTGCTTATCGGACTTATGCCGGAAAAAGCTGGTAAAGCCAGTCTTTTCCGGTTTGGGTGCCGGAGCATTCACCGGATCGTCCACCGGAATATCAATCCGGGACCGGGCGCTTTCTGCCGGGATGGCAGCAACGGTCTCCTGCGGCCGCTTCGCCTCTCTGACAGGCTTCTCCGGTTCCGGCTCCTCCTCGTACTTGGGCCGCTCCCGGTGCTTCTCGATCAAGGCCCCCACGGTGAGCCGCAGCGCCACCATCAGCAGTACCACAAATAGCACCGTAAAGATGATTATTGACGCAATTTTGGAAAATACCGCCACGGCCCCCTGGCCCAAAGCGCCGGAGATCACGCCGCCGCATTTCAAGGCCACGCCGTCGTTCCACATGGCCGGGATGATCCCGATAGAGGAGGCATACGCCTCCTTCACCAGCAGCATGTGGCACAACGTCCCCAGCAGCACCGGCAGCAGCAGCGCGCTGGTCACCCGCAAAGTCACAGGCCGTCCATGATGGAACAGCAGAATACAGCCCGCCAGCACCAGCGCCGGTCCAAACAGCCAGTAGCCATAGCCCAGCAGCCCCTTGATGAGAACAGCCAGCCAGTCAATGAAGATCGCGCTGATTCCAAAATAGCTGACAAATACGCACAGTGCCAGGATCAGGCATACCACGCCGCCTACCTCCCGGCGGATAGGCCGGGGCTGCGGCTTTTTAGCGGTAGTCCGGCTGCCGGATTTGCCGCTTGTTTTTTTTGTTGTTTTCTTCTGTGATGTGGAAGCCACAATCAAACCCTCCGCATATTGAAAAATCCATGGATGTGCCGAATCGACCCACCGAATACGGCATTACGCCCCAACCAACGTCAAGATCACAGTCAGCAGACCCACCGCCCAGCAGTAATAGGCAAAGGCTCCGAATTTTCCCTTTGCCGCAATCATCTTCAGCAGCCGGATGCAGGCATAGCCCACAACAGCCGCCACCAGAACGCCCAGCAGGTACACCGGTACATCTTTCCAGATGACCTCACCCCCCAGTGCGTCCTTCAGGCTCAGAATATTCGCACCTAATACAGCAGGGATCGACATGATGAAGGAATAGCGGACCGCAAACTTCCGCTCAAAGCCAAGGAAGCAGCCCACGGAGATCGTCGTACCGGAGCGTGACAATCCCGGACAGGTAGCCAGCGCCTGCGCAGCACCTACGATCAGTGCATCGGTCATCCGGGCACTATGCTCATTCTTGCGTCCCTTCCGCACCCGGTCCGAAGCGAACAGCAGGCAGCCTGTCACGATCAGCGCACCGCCTACCACATACAGATTACTGCTCAGACTCTCGATCCAGTCCTTGATTCCCAAAATTGCGAACAAGGGCAGTGTACCCACGATCACCAACAGGATCATCCGCCGCGCCGGAGGCACCGGAGTAGGCGTTGTGCCGTGGATCAGGTCACTGATCCCCCGGAAAAACTCCTGGATCATCTCCCAGATCTCCGGCCAGTAAGCCACAAAGACCGCCGCCAATGTGCCCAAATGCAGCAGGACGTCAAAAAATCCAGGCACCTCCGCAGCACCCTTCACACCTAATATCTGCTCTACGATTGCCAGATGTCCGGAGCTGGAAATTGGCAAAAACTCTGCCACGCCTTGAACCAAACCCAATAAAATGGAATGTAACAGCGACATAACATCACTTCCTCGCGAAATTTCATAAGTAAATTCATGATACCACACTGCGCGAAAAATTTCCAGAAGATTTTGGCAGTTTACATAAGTTTATCGCTATCATTTTCTTTGAAAAAGTCCGCTATTTCCAAAAGGAGCAAAAAAGCGACGGTCAAAAGACCGTCGCTTAGTGTTGGCGCTATCTATCTTCCCAGGCCGTTGCCAGCCAAGTATTGTGGACAGAAATGAGCTTAACTACCGTGTTCGGAATGGGAACGGGTGGACCCTCATCCTAATCAGCACCAACTATATGTCATCGAGCACTGCTCGAAAACAAACTATATTATATTGTCCTTCGCGCCTTTTGTCAAGACACTTTTTAAGTGGTGACCCGTACCGGATTCGAACCGATGTTAACGGCGTGAGAGGCCGCTGTCTTAACCACTTGACCAACGGGCCATGGTGCGCCTTCACGGACTCGAACCGGGGACCCACTGATTAAGAGTCAGTTGCTCTACCAACTGAGCTAAAGGCGCATACTGAGACTACCTTCATGTACCCTCAAAACCGAACAATGCAACTTCTCGTTTTTCAGGCCTTGCCTGCTTCATTCGTAGGTCAAGCCCTCGGGCTATTAGTACAAGTCAGCTACACACATTACTGCGCTTCCACCTCTTGCCTATCAACCAGGTAGTCTTCCTGGGCCCTTACTCCATGAAGGATGAGAGATC
>OODG01002784.1_pt1 | contig 10225 bp, 7 predicted proteins | sample 1671621 | NCBI WGS metagenome assembly OODG01 (sample SAMN06348175, study PRJEB24527) | human gut metagenome | biome: human gut; feature: ankylosing spondylitis patient; material: feces | host: Homo sapiens | place: China | collected 2015-10 | reverse complement strand
TTTGTGCCGCCCTTATCCTTATGGGCGGTTTTTCTGTCCCTGCCTATGCACAGGGCGCAGCCACAGAGCCGCCCGCCGGGGACGCGACCAACGACAGTAATGTAGTTGTGGAGGAAAAAGAGGAAACGCCGCCCCTTACCCCAAAGGGAAACGCTACACTGGTTGACGATTACGGCGGCAATAAGCAACTTATCACTGTTACCACCAAAGGCGGCAACTATTTCTATATCCTCATTGACCGCGCCGCCGAGGGCGAACAGACCGTACATTTCCTAAATCAAGTGGACGAAGCCGACCTTATGGCACTGACCGAAAACGGCGAAGCTGCCAAAAAGCCGGAAATCTGTAACTGTACGGAAAAATGCGAAGTCGGAAAGGTAAACACGTCCTGCCCGGTATGTGTTACCAGTATGACAGGCTGCACAGGCAAAGAACCTACCCCAACACCAACGGAGCAGCCGGAAGAACTGAAAGAAAAAGGCGGCAATCCCGGTGTGGTGCTTGCCTTAGTCCTCTTTGCCCTGCTTGGTGGCGGCGCAGCGTTCTACTACTTTAAGTTTCTAAAGCCGAAGCAGAATGTAAAGGGCGATACCGACCTTGAAGATTTTGAATTTGAGGACTACGACGAGGACGAGCCGGAAGCAGATACCGGGGAAACTCCCGAAGATGAAGAAACGGAGGAAGAAACCCTATGACCCTGTTTACCAACAATCCCTTTGAAAAGATGATGATACAGAAACCGAACGGGCGGCGTGATAATGCGCCGCCTGTTCCTTATCCCCCTGCTTGTGCTTCCTGCCCTTACAAGGGACAGTCCCCTTGTGTGGGGTACTGTCTGAAACAGGTACAGGAGAAAAAGAAAACCGAGCCGGAACGCTGAAAGGAGGAACTTATATTTGATTTTAGTTATCGCAGAAAAGCCCAGTGTGGCACAGACAATCGCTGCCGTACTGGGGGCAAAGGAAAAGAAAGACGGATTTCTCACAGGAAGCGGCTATATCGTTTCTTGGTGCGTGGGACATTTGGTAGGGCTTTCCGAAGCTGCCGCCTACGGGGAGCAGTATAAAAAGTGGAGCTATGACAGCTTACCGATTTTGCCGCAGGAATGGAAGTACACCGTTGCTTCTGACAAGGAAAAGCAATTCAAAACCCTAAAAGAGCTTATGCACCGGGCAGACGTTTCCGAAGTCGTCAATGCCTGCGACGCGGGGCGCGAGGGCGAACTCATTTTCCGCTTTGTCTATGAAATGGCGGGCTGCAAGAAACCTATGCGCCGCCTTTGGATTTCTTCTATGGAGGACAGCGCAATCAAAGAGGGCTTTTCCCGTCTGAAGAACGGCGAGGAATACGACGCGCTCTTTGCTTCCGCATTGTGCAGGGCAAAGGCTGACTGGTTAATCGGTATCAATGCCACCCGCCTTTTCTCTGTCCTTTACAATCATACCTTGAACGTGGGACGCGTACAGACCCCGACCTTAAAAATGCTTGTTGACCGGGACGCAGCGATTACCACATTTAAGAAAGAAAAATACTACCATGTGCGCCTTGTCTTATCCGGCGCGGAAGCTGCAAGCGAAAAACTATCTGACCGTTCCGAAGCTGACAAGCTGAAAGCTGCTTGCGAAGTGTCAAAAGCAGTCTGTGCTTCCCTTGTGAAAGAGAAAAAGACCGCAGCCCCGCCGAAGCTCTTTGACCTTACTTCTTTACAGAGGGAAGCAAACCGCCTGTTCGGTTATACCGCAAAGCAGACCCTTGACCTTGCACAATCTCTGTATGAAAAAAGACTTCTTACTTATCCGAGAACAGACAGCGCATTTCTGACCGACGACATGAGCGACACAGCGGCGGGCATTATCAAGCTGCTTTGTGGGAAATTTTCTTTTATGGCGGGCATGGACTTTGCGCCGGAGCTTGCAAAAGTGCTGAACAGTAAAAAGGTATCAGACCACCATGCCATTATCCCGACTATGGAGCTTGCAAAGACCGACCTTGCCGCGCTGCCGGAAAGCGAAAGGAATATCCTTACCCTTGCCGGGGCGCGTCTGCTCATGGCGACCGCTGCACCGCATACCTTTGAAGCGGTTACAGCAGTTTTTGAATGTGCCGGACAGTCTTTTATCGCAAGGGGAAAAACGGTGCTGTCCGACGGGTGGAAAGAGATTGACCGAAGATACAGGGCAGCCTTAAAGAACAAGCCCGAAACGGACGACGCAGACAGTGACACAGAAAAGACCCTGCCGCCATTTACCGAGGGACAGACCTTTGAAAATCCGACGGCAAAGGTAACGGAGCATGACACAACACCGCCAAAACCTCACAACGAAGCGTCGCTGCTCTCTGCTATGGAGCACGCCGGAAGCGAGGACACCGACCCGGACGCAGAACGCAAAGGGCTTGGAACTCCCGCCACCCGCGCCGCCGTCATTGAAAAACTGGTAAAGGGCGGCTTTGTGGAGCGAAAAGGCAAGCAGCTACTTCCCACAAAGGACGGTATCAATCTTGTGTGTGTCCTGCCGGACACCTTGACAAGCCCGCAGCTTACCGCAGAATGGGAAAACAATCTGACGCAGATTGCCAAAGGCAAGGCAGACCCCGCCGCATTTATGGAGGGTATCGAGGATATGGCGCGGGAACTGGTAAAGACCTATCCGTTTCTTTCTGATGATAAAGCGCAGATGTTCAAGCCGGAACGGGAAGCGTTGGGAAGCTGCCCCCGCTGCGGTTCTCCTGTCTATGAGGGAAAGAAAAACTACTATTGCAGCAATAAGGAATGTAGCTTTACCATGTGGAAAAATGACCGTTTCTTTGAAGAACGAAAAGTAACCTTTACCCCCAAAATTGCCGCTGCACTCTTACAATCCGGCAAAGTAAATGTGAAAAAGCTCTATTCCCCAAAGACGGGCAAAACCTACGACGGAACTATCGTATTGGCTGATACAGGCGGGAAATATGTCAACTACCGCATTGAACTGTCGAAGAAGAAATAACTGAATAGCAAGCATAGGAAAAGAGTACCCTTTTCCGTAAAATCCCTGCTTTCTCTACCGAGAACGGCGGGGATTTTTGCTTGTTGGGAAGTTTCCCAAACCCTCTGTTTTATGGAGGGTTTTACCCTCTGAAACCGAAGAAAGGAGGTTACACATGGCAAGTTTACGGGACACCGTAAAGGACTATCAAGAAGAATTAAGGGACGGTATCGCTTGGGTGGCGTTTTGGAAAACGGGACGTTCTTGGAACGCCGAATATTTCCACCTTGAAATGAGCGACTACATTTACCCGGAGGACAGAAGCCGCATGGAAGAAATCAAACAGGCTGACCCTGCCGCCGTTGTGGTAAACGGCTATTATTCCGGCTATCTTGGCGAGGATATGAACCTTGACGAGCTGACCGCCGGGGTGCGCCGCCACTACGAAAACGGATATAGCAATATCGGGGAATTTATCGAAGCCCACGACGACAGGCTGCCGCCGGAGCTTATCGAGGAAGCAAGAGCCGCCGCCCACGCTGCGGGGCTTCCTTTCTCTGAAAAAGCCTACCGGGACGGCGAAGAACCCGACCCCTATCTATTTGACGGGAGCATGAGCATGGAGGACTACGAACTTATGCACCGTATGATTGAAAACGAAAGGAGCGAACGCATGGTAGAAACGATTTTAAGCGGGTATCTTTCTAATCTTGGAAAGTACACCGAGGGCAGACCTGCGGGCGAATGGGTATCATTCCCCACGACTGCCGAGCATTTGAAAGAAGTCTTTGACCGTATCGGGATAGACGGCAAAAACTACGGGGAGCTGCACATCACAGAATATCAGTCCTCTATTCCGGGACTGGCAGGGAAATTGACCGAGCTTGAAAGCCTTGACGAACTGAACTATTTGGGCGAGCTTTTGAAAATGCAGTTTGACGACGACCGGGAAAAATTTGCTGCGGCTATCACATACGGCGACCATACAAGGGACTTGCAGGACATTATAAACCTTGCACAAAATCTTGACTGTTACTGGATTTATCCGTCCGTAAAAACCGAGGAAGATTACGGGCATTATCTGATTGAAGAACTGGACGAGTTGGAGCTGCCCGAAGAAGCAAAAAAATATTTCATGTATGAGGAATACGGGCGGGACGCTGCTATCAATGACGGGGGCAGCTTTACCGAGCAGGGCTATATCTACAATAACCGCAACACCTTTACACAGTGGTACGACGGGCGCGACGTGCCGGAGGAATACCGGGTAACGCCGCAGCCGCCAGTACAGGAAAAGGAACAGGCAGACCTTGACGCTGCCGCAGCCATACCGACCACTGCCACAGAGCAGCCCCCGGTTCTCCCGATTATCCTATCTTCCGAAAAGCCCGCCAACAAAATGAAAGAGATTACCGACCGACTGGAACAGGGAATTTTAGGACTGTATGAAAGCGACCGTTACGCCGATTATCTGCGTACCATGTCAAAATTCCATGATTACAGCCTTAACAATACAATCCTTATCGCCATGCAGGGCGGCAATCTTGTGAAAGGCTATAAACAATGGGAAAAGGAATTTGACCGCCATGTAAAGCCCGGAGAAAAAGCTATCAAGATACTTGCACCGTCCCCGTTTACCGTTAAGAAACAGGTGGAAAAAATCGACCCGGACACGCAAAAGCCTGTTTTCGATAAGAACGGGAAAGCCGTTACCGAGGAAAAGGAAATCCAAATCCCCGCCTTTCGTGTGGTATCTGTTTTTGACGTGTCGCAGACCGAGGGTAAGGAGTTGCCCGACCTTGGGATAAAGGAGCTTACGGGCGACGTGGAACAGTATCAGGATTTTTTCGCTGCCCTTGAAAAAACTTCCCCCTTTGCTATGGGATTTGAAGCACTAAGCGGCGGCGTAAAAGGACGCTGCAATTATGAGGAAAAGCGTATCTTCATCAACGAGGGCATGGACGAATTGCAGAATATCAAGACCGCAATCCATGAAATCGCCCACGCCACGCTGCATGATACCGCCCTTGCCATGCCGGAACGCCCCGACCGCCGCACCCGCGAGGTACAGGCGGAAAGCGTCGCCTATGCGGTCTGCCAACATTACGGGCTTGATACGTCGGACTATTCTTTTGGGTATATCGCCGGGTGGAGCAGCGGAAAAGAACTTGCAGAACTGAAAGGCTCTCTTGAAACAATCCGCAGCACCGCCGCAAGTCTGATTGATACCATAGACGGACATTTTGCAGAAATCCAAAAGGCACAGGATAAGGAACAGACCACCGAACAGGCACAGCCCGCACAGGAAGCCGCCAAACAGCCCGAAACAAAAGCAGCCGCGCCGGAGCTTCCCGAAGAAACAGCCCCGGTACAGGAAAAAGAAGCACAGCCGGAACAGGCTGCACCCGCCGCCCCTTATTATACTATCAATGAAGCTGCCGCCAAACGTGCAAAGGATATGAACAGTTTTTCCGATTATAAGCAAGGCAGCGCGACGGCTGAATACAGGCACTATGTAGATGAAGCCGTACAACTTGCAGAAAGGCAGAAACAGCGGGTAGACCCGATGTACCATGAGAAAATCGACAGCCTGCTTGACACCTACGCCCGGAAACTGGCGGCGAACATGAACAAAGGCTATGAGATTGACGCGCGTGTTCCCTCTATCCTCATTGCGGGCGGCTCTAACTTCCCCACAAGGAAGAAAGAAAAGCAGAACGCAGCCCGCGACAGCAATTACCGGGAATGGCAGGACATACAAGGGCTTCTTGATAAAATCCGCAGTACCGGCATGGGCGGTATCAGCGCAGACGACCCGCAGGCAGTACAGAAGTTAGAAAAGAAACTGGAAAGCCTTGAAAAATCACAGGAAACCATGAAAGCCGTAAACGCCTACTACCGCAAGCATAAGACCCTTGACGGCTGCCCGCATTTACCGCCGGAGGAACTGGAAAAATTGAAAGCAGACATGGCGAGCAGTTGGCATTTGGAGGACAAGCCCTTTGCGACTTGGGCGTTATCCAACAACAGCGCAGAAATCCGGCGCGTGAAAGACCGTATCAAATCCCTTTCACAGCAAAAAGAAATCGGTTTTGTAGGTTGGGAATTTGACGGCGGCAAGGTGGAAGCAAACACCGAAGCGAACCGACTGCAAATCTTCTTTGAGGATAAGCCGGACGAAGCCACGCGGGAAGCCTTAAAAAGTAATGGCTTCCGTTGGTCGCCAAAAGCCGGGGCATGGCAGCGGCAGCTTACCAGTAACGCCTACTATGCGGCTGATTATGTGAAAGCGATTGCTCCCCTTACCGGGGAAAAGCCTACCGAGTTACAGCGGGCGCATATCCGGCAGCAAAAGGTAGCTGCACAGGAACAACCCGCACAGGAGCAGCCGGAGCAGGAAGCCCCACAGGACAAAGACACCTTTTCCATTTATCAGATAAAAGGCGGGGACGAAACAAGGGACTTGCGTTTTGAGCCTTACGACCGTCTGATTGCCGCCGGACACCGGGTAGACCCGAAAAACTATGCCCTTGTCTATTCCGCACCTCTTACGCCGGGGACTTCCCTTGAAGATATTTACACCCGCTTTAATATCGACCACCCGAAAGATTTTAAGGGACACAGCCTTTCTGTTTCCGACGTAGTGGTGCTTCATCAGAACGGGCAGGACACCGCCCACTATGTAGACAGCTTCGGTTATAAGAAAGTGCCGGAATTTTTGCAGCCGGAAAACTATCTGAAAACTGCCGAGCAGACCACCGAGCAAAACTACAACATGATTGACGGGCAGATAAACAACACCCCGACCGTCGCAGAATTGGAAGCAAAGGTAAAGACAGGAGAAACCATTTCCCTTGTTGACCTTGCGGAAACTGTCAAGGCTGACAAGGAACGTGGCAAGGCAGCAAAAACGGAAAAGAAGCCCTCTATCCGGGCGCAGCTTAAAGCAGCGAAAGAACAGACACCGAAGAAACAGGCAAAACAGAAAACACAGGATTTGGAAAGGAGCTGACGCATGAATAAGTTTGAAAACGTGGATATTTTCGCTTCTCTTGACGCTATCATGCGGCAGAATACAGGATTTTTCCAAAGTGATTTTGACATTGACAAGGAGATTATCGCAAAAGCAGCGGCAAGCCCTAACAGAGAGGATAAGACGCTGCTATGGTTTTGCCGCCCGTCCGGGACGCATTGTTTTAAGGAGCGCGACGTGTTCCTAAAGGATACCGCCGCCCACAATACATGGTGTTTTTACAAAGAGCAGACCTGCGACTGCGTTCTTGCCTATGCCGTCGAGCTGACGGGCAGGGAGCGCGGGAAAATCAAAGGCAATCTTTATGAGCTTGACTATGCAAGGCAGTATGAGCGCGTTAAGGACAATGCGCTTGCCGCCGACACAGTCAAGTTGATTTATGAGCATGGGACAAGGGAGATACCCGCCGGACAGCATTTTAACGGAAATCCCGATACTTCTTTAGGGAAGTTTGAACACTTTGAAGCAGTACCCAACGACCCGGACGCGCTACAATTCCTTTTACGGGAAGAAAAGCAAAAACGGGATAAACTGACACCGGGCGACTTCAAGGAACATACCGCCGCCCTGCGTGCTGGGCTGATTGAAGCCGAAGCGCGGCGCATTGTGCAGGAAATGAAGCGCAGGGACACGCCCAATAGCCCTAATAGGACACATTTCATGGTGGAGCTGTCCCCGACATTTATGCAGCTTGCGTCCTCTAAGGACACCGACCGTCTGTTTTCCATGTTGCCCTATAAGACACTTTCCTTTTCCAAAATCGAGGGCAGACATGGAACATACGCCTTGATTGATAAAAATGAAAACCGGGGCACAGATATTCGCAGGGTGCGCCCCTCAATCCGGGCGCAGCTTGCCGCTGACAAAAGAAAAGCCGCCCCGAAAAAGGCGGCTGTAAAATCAAAAAATCACGAATTGGAGGTATGAGCATGATTAGACTGACAGTTGAAGAAACAAACCTGTTGAGCATTTACAATGAGGACGGCAAACGTGGGCTTACAGAAAACATCAACGCTGCGCTGCCGTTCATGGACGAGGATATGCGGGAACTGGCGAAACGCACCCTTGCGAAAATCGCACCTCTGACAGAAAATGAGTATGCGGAGCTTGCTATTTTCGCCGCTGATGAGGTATGACCGGGATAAAGCGGCTTACACCACCCCAAAGCCGGAAAGTCAACAGCCTTATAAAAAAGGAGTGCTGCAACTGCGATAACGGACACTGTATTTTACTGGACGACGGGGAGGAATGTGTCTGCCCGCAGCTTATTTCCTATTCGCTTCTTTGCAAATGGTTTCAGACCGCCGTATTGCCCCTTGATAAGCTGCTGTATGCAGAGCTTTTCAAGACCGAGGATAAAAAGCGTTGTACCGAGTGCGGAACTTCTTTTGCGTCCACCTCTAACAGCGTCAAATACTGCCCGGACTGCCGGAAGCGTATTACCCGCAGACAGGCAGCGGAGCGCATGAGAAAACGGCGCGCCCTTGTTACGTAGTAGGGGCAAAAAAAGCCTTGATTTACGGGGCTTTCAGTGCTTGAAAATGACGCGGCAAGGGTTTTATACCTTATCCCCTAAAAATGACGTTCTATTGCGTAACAGATACCAAAAACGCACCTACATAAAACAGGGCGCGGACAGTCTTTTGTTGGCTGTCTGCGCCCTGTTCTTTTACTTTATTCGTGCAGTTCTTCTATATCCTTTATTCGGTTTTCCAATAGGATATACAGCTCTCCATTCTCTCCCCTTATAACCAGAGTATCATTTTCATCGGAATAAGTTCCATATTCCACACATTCTATATATCCGATAAGTGTATTTCCGTCCTCAAAAGTAATTTGGATTTTACTGTCTGCGTTAATATAAGTTTCTACGCCATAACTGCCATTTTCTAATGTTATTCTGTAACATGGTGTAATACCAACCATTTTCATAATTATTCCCGTTCCTTTCCTTTCTTCCGTTCCGGCTCTTTGCCTTGCCGCAAAATATTGTCTATGTTCTGTTTGATAACGTCGTATTCCTTGACCTGTTTTTTCAGCTTGCCATAATCAGCGTAAAGGGCTTCTTTTTGCGCTTGTAGTTTCCCGTATTCTTCCTGCATGGCGGCAAGATTGGGGAGTTTAGTAACGCCCGCCGCTTTCAGTGTCTTTACTGCCGCTTCATGGAGTATCAGACTGCTTTCCTGCTTTGCCCGGTATGTGTCCTTATCCTTTGCCCTGCGGTATGCTTCATAGACGGTTTTTGTTTTTTGGTAGGTGGTAACGTGCTTCATCAGCACCGCCATGTCTGCAAGACGTTTCTCCACGCTCTTTAATGCGTCTGCTGTCTTTTCATTTTCCGCATTTACTTCCTCAATCCGGCTGACTAAATCTGCGTACTGCTCAATCTTATGTTCTGTCAAGAAATTCATAGTCTTTGCAGCCAGTTTCAGATTATGGATTTTCGCCCACTGTTCATAGCCCCGGCTCTCTTGTGCCTTGATACTGTTTTCAATGTCAATAAGCAGCGATACGCCGCGCTGCTCTTTGGGAGCTTTCGCTGCCTTTGTGCGTTTGCCCTCTATCCGTTCTCTTATGGCTTCCTCTGTATAATCTGTACCGAGAGTTTTCAGACGGGTAAAGCGTTCCTGTCCGGGAGCGCGGCAGGAGATATATTTTCCCGGCTTTATCTCATAACCCGCTGCCTGTAACCGCTGCAACAATTCTTCAAAACTTGCTACTTGGGGGATAAGCGTATCAACGGCAATTTTCAGCTTGCCTTTCCAACTTGTACCGACCTTTTCCGCTTGATATTCTGCATAGCTTTTTCCCTTGCTGCCTTTGCCCGGAACGACAACAGACAGCCCGTTTTCCCGGCACAGCTTATCGCTCATGTTCCGTATGCCGTAGTAACTGCGCTTATTGGAATTGTACTTATGGTAGTCAACAAAATTGACCGCACAAAAAATGATATGGTTATGGATATGCCCTTTGTCTATGTGGGTAGTTAAGACGTATTCATGCTGTCCCTTTGTTACCGCGTCGGCAAGCTGTTTTCCGATTGTGTGGGCTTTCTCACAGTCCACCTCTCCCGGTTCAAACGATTGTATCAGATGAAAGGCTAAGTTGTTCCCTTTCTGCCGAGCCTGCGACAAAGTATATTCAAACTCAATATCTGCCGTTTCATAGCTGCACCCAAAGGAGGACACAAGCGTTTTCCCGTCTGTCTTATCCGGGTTTTGGATAT
>OODG01002781.1_pt1 | contig 10233 bp, 9 predicted proteins | sample 1671621 | NCBI WGS metagenome assembly OODG01 (sample SAMN06348175, study PRJEB24527) | human gut metagenome | biome: human gut; feature: ankylosing spondylitis patient; material: feces | host: Homo sapiens | place: China | collected 2015-10 | reverse complement strand
TTTGTTAACCTTAAATCTAATACTATGAAAAACACATTGCAAAGATACGGACTTTGAGGATATCTCCAAATTTTCAGGTCCAGACAGGGACATTTATAACATGGTTTAATAGAATAAAGGAGGTTGTTAACTATTTAGATTCATTATGTTAACAATTAACATAATTCAGATAATATGTTAAAGAAGAGATCTAATAATGCTTTTTACTTCCCAAGAATCATTGCTCTTTTTCACCTTCAGCCTCCAAATCTTTGATTTCTCTGTTTAGAAAGACGGATAAGATAGTTCTCAGAACGACTATACCACCTAAAATTGCCAGTTCATTCAAAGTTGGTTCCAGTACGGTTTTTAAGATATCTGATGCGATAAGAAATTCAAGTCCAAGTAGCAAATAAGTTCCGAAAGTAGCCCGTAACTTCCGGATATTGGTAGTTGAGTACTTGCCCGTGAATCTTTTAAACTCATTGACCAGAAAAGAAATTATCCCAATTAATGCCCCATAAGTGACGATGAGAAGACTTGTCACACTGATTATAGTGGCTAATGCATTTAAGAACGTAGTAAGCATGTAGATTGAAGTTTATTAATATAACATCGTAAAAAGCTTTAATGTTTGAATTTTAAAGAAATCCCACTCAATTGCACAAAAAGACAGCAATTCTGAATGATATTCCATTCGCAGAGACTCAAATTTCACCTATTTTTGCACCAACAAAGAATTAAGGTTATAGAAAGATGAATAAACACACATTTTACAGCTATCTGATTTTAGGAATGACATTCGCATTTGTTTTCTCGGCACAGGCTCAGAATAAGGTATCTGCACCGATGAAGGATGTCAACCAGGTGATTGACAATACACTGGACAGTTTGAATAAGGCCCGTTGGCAATGGTCGGAGCAATAAGTCCGAATGGCCTGAATAAAGCACGTACCTCGCGACCGGAAGCCGGTTCGAGCCGGAAAGGTGACAACCCTGTTCTGTTCCTGGTAGGTAACTCTACCATGCGTACCGGAACCTTGGGAAATGGGAACAACGGTCAATGGGGCTGGGGATATTATGCCGGTGATTATTTCGATTCAGACCGGATTACCGTAGAAAACCATGCATTGGGAGGAACAAGTAGCCGTACGTTCTACAACCGTTTCTGGCCGGATGTTATAAAAGGGGTCCAAGCTGGCGATTGGGTGATCATCGAACTGGGACATAATGACATTGGCCCTTATGACAGCGGGCGCGCACGCGCTTCCATACCGGGAATCGGTAAAGATAGCCTGAATGTAACCATCCAGGAAACCGGAGTGAAGGAAACTGTATATTCCTATGGAGAATATATGCGTCGCTTCGTGCAGGATGTAAAGGCGAAAGGTGCCCACCCTATCCTGTTCTCACTGACTCCCCGCAATGCTTGGGAAGATAAAGACAGTACAATTATCACACGCGTCAACCAAACTTTCGGCCTGTGGGCCAAACAAATAGCCGAAGAACAAGAAGTACCTTTTATAGACCTGAATGATATCACCGCATCCAAATTTGAGAAATTCGGCAAGGAAAAAGTGAAATATATGTTCTACTTAGACCGCATCCACACCAGTGCCTTCGGGGCAAAAGTGAACGCAGAATCTGCAACTGAAGGTATCCGAAACTATGAAAGGTTAGAACTGGCCAACTATTTGAAACCGGTTGAGCAGGATACAATTACCGGTTCCAGCCGGAAAGAAGGATGCCCGGTGGTATTCACTATCGGTGACAGTACGGTAAAGAATAAAGATGATGATAAAGACGGTATGTGGGGATGGGGAAGTGTAATAACTGAGATATTTAATTCAAAGAAGGTATCTGTAGAAAATTGTGCCATGGCCGGACGCAGTGCCCGCACTTTCTTAGACGAAGGACGCTGGGACAAAGTGTATGATGCACTTAAACCGGGAGATTTCGTACTCATCCAGTTCGGACATAATGACGGAGGAGATATCAATATCGGAAAAGCCCGTGGTGAATTACACGGTTCGGGAGATGAAAGTAAAGTCTTTCTGATGGAAAAGACCGGAAAATACCAGGTAGTCTATACTTTTGGCTGGTATCTCCGCAAGTTCATCAGGGATGCACAAGAAAAAGGAGCAATCCCGATTGTATTGAGTCACACGCCCCGCAATAAGTGGAAAAACGGACAAATAGAACGCAATAGCGAAAGTTACGGTAAATGGACACGTGAAGCGGCAGAAGCAACCGGAGCCTGCTTTATTGATCTGAATAAAATATCCGCAGATAAACTCCAAAAGATGGGGCCCAAGAAATCAGCTGTTTTCTATAATACAGATCATACACATACATCTTTGAAGGGTGCGCGAATGAATGCCCAAAGTATAGCCGAAGGGTTAAAAGTTACGGACTGCCCGCTGAAGAAGTATCTGAAATAAAAGCGATACGGAAACATTGCAGAAGTGTCGGAAATAAAAACTAAGAATAGAAAATAAAATAGACAAGGTTAATTAATCCAAAAGAATAGCTTCATCAAACAAATAATCACTTCTTTTGCTCCCGTCAAAAAACAAAACCGGACCATAAATGAGCAATAAGATTGATATAAAAACCTTGGAGGCTTTACGACAAGATAGTCATGAGGCCTTCGAGGAGGTTTTTATCACTTATTACGGTAAAACAAAAGCCTTTATCCAGGGCTATATCAAGTCGAGTCCGGATGCTGAAGAACTGACAGAGGATTTATTTGTAAACCTCTGGATGAACCGCCACTCTGTCGATATCTCCAGATCATTTGATTCTTACCTGCATACAATTGCCAGAAATTCTGCCATCAACTTTCTGAAGCACAAATATGTAGAGGATACTTATCTGAGTAGTGTCCAGCAGCAGGAATGTAGTTCTACTTCGGAAGAAGATCTGATAGCCAAAGAACTCGGATTACTAATAGACGACACGGTAGAAAAAATGCCGGAACAACGGAGAAAGATATACATGCTAAGTCGCAACGAGGGCCTAAGCAATGAAGAGATAGCCGTACGACTGAATACTACCAAGAGAAATGTGGAAAGTCAGTTAAGCCTCGCTCTGAAAGAGATACGGAAAACTATTTCATACTTCTTCTTATTACTGGCATAATGGTATGGTAATGAATCTGTGGTGAATAAATTCATAACAGAAAAGAGACAAACAACATACAATATTACCTTTTGGTCAAAAGTTCTTCCTCTTTATACCCGGTTCGCATTTCCTTCGCTCCTATACGAGGAACAAAATAGCGAAGTTGGTACGAGGAGGGTACGAAGAAGATACAAGCCTGGTACGAAGCAGATAGTTCTGTCCTTTTTCTCGTTTATTCAGGTAGCCCCCTATTTCTAAAAAGAAAAAATAGGAAAAAGATTCATTCACTTACTGAGTTTTTCATCCGTTGACTGTATATATAGTAAATGCAACAGAATGGAGAAAAATAATATTGTTAGAATCATCGGAACATATTTATCCGGCCGCTTCTCTCCCGAAACGGAAGAGAAGGTTCAGAAATGGATCATTAAAGATAGAGACACTGAAGAAAAAGAAAAAGCTTCATTGGAATATTGGGATCAATTGGAGGCAAAAACAGACCCGGACACTAAACTTGCATTAAACAGAGTAAACCAAAAGATCGGTTATAAGAAAATAGTGCCCCGACCTTTCTATCAGAAACGAATGAGCATCGCGGCAGCCCTGATTCCGCTACTGATTATTGCAGGAAGTTATCTGTACTATACTTCCACGAAGGATAAATGGGTTGAGATATCTGTTGCATACGGTGATAAAAAACACTTCCTATTGCCTGATAGCTCCGAAATATGGCTGAATGCAGGAACAGCAATCAAATACCCGGAAAAGTTCTCGAAAGCACAGCGCCTTGTGTACCTTGACGGTGAAGCCTATTTTTCTGTTCGGAAAGATTCAGCGAAACCGTTTATTGTAGAAACGCCCCAACTTTCAGTCAAAGTATTAGGAACCCAATTCAATGTAAAGGCATACGCTGATGATGAACTGGTGACCACTACCCTGACAAGTGGCAAAGTTGAAGTCACCCCTCCCGTTCAAGGCTCGCAGATACTGAAACCTAATGAACAGTTGACGTACGATAAAAAAACATCTGCTGTCAACATTACCGAAGTTTCTCCAACCGATGCAGATGGCTGGATCACGGGAAAACTGATATTTACCGATGCGCCTTTCACCGAAATCCTGCAAACATTAGAGAGACGTTATAATGTAACTATCAATCATACAATGAACGTTCCCGCCTCCAAACGATATACCGTCCGGTTCCTGAAAAATGAAAATCTGGAAGAAGTTCTGCCTGTATTGAGTGAGATGATCGGCTTCAGTTATCAGATACAGAAAGACAAAGTAGAACTAATCAAAAAACAATAAAAAGAAACTGCCTATGAAGAAAAGGAACCGGATTGCAGCTTGAGACCCTCAACCCGGTTCTGAAATGCTAATGCTCCATCAAACCGTAAAGTAAAACAAAGTATTAACTATACAAAGATAATGCAAATTGAGTGCAGAACTTTCATGCTTGCATGAAAAAGTTATGCCGAAATGCAGCTTATCTTATAAAAACATACAACAATGAATCGAATAACCATTAATAAAGAAACAGATAAGATACTCCTTTTTTTATTTTTTGCCTTTCTCTCATTGAATGCCACAGCACAGAATGAGAGAAAGCAAATCACTATACAGAATAAAAACATATCACTGAAAGAAGCTTTTACCGAGATAGAACTACAAACCGGATATAGCATAGCCTATGAATTATCGGCCGTAGATGTAAAGAGAAAAATATCCCTGTCCTTAGAATCCCAAAGCATTGACAAGGCGTTAGCGCAAATTTTGAAAGACACCCGCTATTCGTACAAAATAACAGGCTACCATATCATTATCACTCCGTCCGGCAACGAACTACAGAAATCCACCAAGGAAAAAACAGAGAAACCTACCCAAACAGTCAGAGGAATTGTACTGGATTCCAAAACCAATGCACCCATAGAGTTTGCTGCTGTAAGAATTATGAATGTCGGTTCTTTAGGCAGCACAACAGACAGTCTGGGGAGATTTCGGATAAACAATGTTCCTGTGGGACGATGCAATATACAAACCTCCTATGTAGGATATAATGCCAATATTTTCAATGAGATACCTGTAACCTCTTCCAAGGAAGTATATATGGAAATCACTCTGGATGAAAACATTCACTCGTTGGCGGAAGTCGTCATACAACCGGAGATAAAGAAAGATAAACCTCTGAATGCAATGGCCATTACCGGCGGACGCATGATCAGCATGGAAGAAGCAGGCAGGTTTGCCAATGGTTTTGATGATCCGGCACGTCTGAGTTCCGCATTTGCAGGTGTGGCTGGAGATGTAGGAACCAACGCTGTAGCTATCAGAGGAAATTCACCCCAGTTTACCCAATGGAGGTTGGAAGGGGTAGAAATCCCCAATCCGACTCACTTCGCCGACCTTACCGGACTGGGTGGGGGCTTTCTTTCGGCCCTGAGTACACAGGTGATCGGTAACTCCGATTTCTACAACGGTGCGTTCCCTTCCGAATACAGCAATGCGCTATCAGGTATCTTCGACATGCAAATACGAAATGGCAACAATCAGAAGTATGAACATACATTTCAGTTAGGTATTCTGGGTATTGACCTAGCATCGGAAGGCCCGATAAGCAGGAAGCATGGAAGTTCCTATATCTTCAATTACCGCTTCTCCACCACTTCCTTGGCTACAGGAAATGATATGAATCTGAAATATCAGGACTTATCATTCAAATTAAATTTTCCTACCCGGAAGGCCGGAACTTTCTCTATCTGGGGAATCGGGCTGATTGACCGTTATAAACCGGAAGCCATCGACCGTGATGAATGGGAGACACAAGGTGACCGGCAGTCCGGAAATACAGCTTTTGACAAAGCGGCAGGAGGACTTACACACAAGTATCTTATCAATGCAGATACGTATATCCGTTCTTCATTAGCCGCCACTTACTCGAAAGATCGCACGAGAGCTGATCAGATGACAGAAGATGACAAACTGGTCCATGTAGGAGATATCCGGAATTCCAAATGGGATATAGTCTTTAATTCCTATCTGAACAAGAAATTCAATTCCAACCATATCAACCGGACAGGTATCACAGTTACAGGGCTCCAATATGACTTGGATTACAAAATCAGTCCTAATTTCGGTTTAGATGTACCTATGGAACAGATTTCAAAAGGGAATGGGGGAAGTTGTGTGCTCTCGGCATACAGCAGTTCTGTCATCAACCTAAGTAACCATCTTACTACCAGTCTGGGCATCACCGCACAGTACTTCACCCTGAATAAGAACTGGACCGTAGAACCCAGAGCAGCCCTTAAATGGAGCTTTAATCCGAAACACGCCTTGGCACTGGCATACGGTCTGCACAGTCGCAGGGAAAAGCTTGACTACTACTTTGTGGAACAGGAAGCCAACGGAAAAACCGAATCCAACAGATACCTGGATTTTTCAAAGGCTCATCACTTCGGGCTTACATACGAGTGGAACATCAACTCGTACATGCACTTAAAAGTGGAACCCTATTATCAATATCTATTCCGAATACCTGTTGAAGAGAATTCTTCCTTTTCCATCATCAACCATCAGAGTTTCTATCTGGACAGGATATTAAAGAATAGAGGCTCCGGAGTGAACTACGGTATAGACATTACATTAGAGCAATACATGAAAAATGGTTTTTACTATATGATAACGGCTTCTCTTTTTAAATCAAAATACAAAGCCGGAGATAACATCTGGCGTAATACACGGTTGGACAAAAACTATCTCCTGAACATACTTGCCGGAAAAGAATGGATGGTAGGACGTAATAAACAAAATGTACTAAGTCTCAACGGGCGTATCTTTTTCCAAGGTGGTGACCGATATACCCCTGTAGATGAAGGTAAAAGTATGATAGAACATGATATCAAATTTGATGAAACCAGAGCTTACAGCAAGAAGTTTGATCCCTCCATCAACGGTGACATCTCTTTCAGTTATAGAATTAATAAAAAGAAAATATCTCATGAGTTTTCCATTAAAATGCTAAATGTAGGTATGCGCACAGGTATGCACTTTTACCAGTACAACGAAAAAACTCATAAGATAGAGAAAAAAGACGGATCGGGATTGATACCGAATATCAGTTATAAAATTTACTTTTAGTACATAAAAGAGAACAATCATTGTTTGCACTGTTATCCCAATAAAAGCAAAGAAGATGTATTTGGAAATTTCCCGATACATCTTCTTCTTTCTATTTACTCAGAGCATCCTCAACGGAATACTCCCATCATCCGATAATAATTCTCTATCAGCTTGTTGAAAATCTTTTCACCTGCTCCGACTTCAATAAGCCACGATCCTTCATCTGCTCCGAAGCCACCATAAGCTGCCGATCGAATATCAGGCAGATACATCGGCCATCTTCCGTTGTTCCAGGTATATCCGAAGAAGAAAGGAATAACATGATCGGGTTGCATTTCCCGTTTCCAATCAATCTGGAACTTGATGAAAGGTTCACCGGGAACAGTGGCAATGGCAATACGGTTATTAATGGATATTACGGAGAAATGCACATTATACTTCAGGTTCTTGTCATGTCTGCCGATAAAATGCAGAGAGTCAGTCTTCACCTTGATATTGGGTACATCATACGGGTTCGGATATATTTCTTTGGCCAGTTTAACGGCTTCAATAGAAAGCAATTTACCCATACGGTCTATCAAATCATAATTGGACGGGCGAGGGTCATCCGGCCCGGTACGTCCGCCATCCTTAAATAAAGGTGCCTGGTTTCCTGCACCGCCTTGTACAAAGAGGCAATATACCTGATTGTTAAAAGCTTCTTCCGTATATTTAGTGGCATAACCCACATAGTCGGCAGAGATTTCAAAGTTATTCCAGGCCACATCCGGATGGCAGGCATAATTCATTAGAATTACTTTCGGATTGCCTTTCGTGTCCTCCAGTTTAATGACACCTACAGAATTATCAACAGGCCCATGAGGAATACGCTCCGGATTCACCGCCCTGTAGTGGTCATCTCCTACCCATGATTCGCGGGCGCGACCGTCTTCACGAAGAAGCAACCGGTTGAAACTTAATTGAGGAAAACTACGATAACCGGCTGAAATACGAGCCTCGAACATAGAAGAAGAAGCCTGTTTCAAAGCTTTGGTTATCTGAGCATCGAGCCACTCTTTGGGCCCTGCCTCACCGGAATGTGTATGCTGGGGACAAAAATAGACTTCCTGCAAACCAAATTGCTTTTTTAGTTTCTCGGCTAACGGAACATTACTGTACATAACCAAATCCAGAGAGACAAAAGCAATACGCGAAGCTCCCGCTTCAAGAATAAGAGTTCGCGCATAGAGTGAATCGTGAACCGGATAGCGGGGATTAGGCGGGGTTATATTCACTTTGCCGGTACCAGCCATTAACTTTTCTGCAGCGTTGGTATTCACTGTAGAAAAAACACCTAACAGCACTAATAGTGCTGTCAACCAAAAGCTTTGTGTTTTCATTTGAATTACATTTATCAGATTCATACTAATTACTTTTTTCATGGTATTATTACTTTTTAAATTTACTTTTACGCTATTATTCGGCAATAATACACGAGGAGTATTAATAAAGCTATTAATTCTCTATTAACTTAGAGAGGAATTATTATTTTTTGTATGAACTAACCGTTCATAACAGACGTTATATTAATAGAACTTTAAATACCAACGATCATGGAAAAGTATCTGATTCATAGTAATGAGTTGCATTTCATCAACAAGGAACGCATTCACAGGGAAGTAGAGAAAATGGTAGAGTCATTAGACATGGCAGCAGGTTCCACCAAAGGATTCGACCTGTATACCGTAGTAGAAAGTTATTTCACTGACCTCGAAAAGCGAAGGGAAATCAATCGCTTACTGCATATAGAGAAAGATGAATGTGAAGCCATAGAGGAAGAACTCGGAGTATATGAAATGTGATTTACAATAAAAACTATCACGAGTAATTAACTATAAAGAATAAGGGGGCATAACAACAACCTGTTATGCTCCCTATTTTTTACAGTAATCAGTTCCAGACCACTATCAGTCCTTCGCCTGATGTACCGTCAGTTGTGGGAAAGGGAAACCGATACCCTCCTTATTGAATACAGAGTAGATGGTCTTGTTCATATCGAAATAAACTCCCCAATAGTCCTCACTCTTCACCCAGGCACGGATAATCACATTTACGCTACTGGCATCCAGTGCATGAAGGGCTACAAAAGGAGCCGGATCACTAAGAATCCGCTTGTCTTCGGCAATGATACGACGGGTAGTTTCTTCCACCTTATCAAAATTTTCGCCATACTCCACACCGATTATCCATTCTACACGACGGGTAGCTTCACGACTGTAGTTAGTCACAGTACCACTGCTCAACGCACCATTCGGGATATAAATAATCTTATTATCACCGGTAGTCAGAATCGTATGGAAAATCTGGATCTCACGAACCGTACCCGTGATGCCTTGGCTTTCAATCAAGTCACCTACTTTATAAGGACGGAGCAGCAATACAATCAGACCACCTGCAAAGTTCTGCAAGTTACCGGACAATGCCATACCGATAGCCACACCGGCGGATGCCAGCAAGGCAGCAAATGAAGTTGTTTCTACTCCTAATTTACCGATAACGGCAATAATCAATAAGATAGTCAGCAAGATGTTCACCAAACTCTTTACAAAACTCTGGATACTGGCATCCACATGCCGCTTAGCCAACAACCGGGCCACCATTTTATTAAGGAAAGATATCAGGAAACGTCCTACTATGAAAATCAGCACAGCGCTGATGATATGACCACCTGCATTTACTCCCCAGTCTATCAGTTGTTGGAGAAAGACCTGCAATTTACTAAAACCATCTTCTACAACAGTTTCGGCAGCAGGAGCTGCCGCTTGCAATAATAATAACATAATATTTGTTCGTTTGAAGTTAATAATTACACTTTACCAGCAGGATTAAAAAATACCCACCGGCCTACAAAATTAACAAAAATTTCCGGTTATCGTTCACTCGATTTGCGTGTTTCAGCGAAAACACTTAATTTTGCCCCCGATTTCAACTAAGGGGTGCCCTAATACGACGGGCTGAGATCATACCCATTAA
>OODG01002764.1_pt1 | contig 10268 bp, 7 predicted proteins | sample 1671621 | NCBI WGS metagenome assembly OODG01 (sample SAMN06348175, study PRJEB24527) | human gut metagenome | biome: human gut; feature: ankylosing spondylitis patient; material: feces | host: Homo sapiens | place: China | collected 2015-10 | reverse complement strand
CTTGCCTTGCGCGCGTTCCGCAGAACGGGCTTCGAGGCGGAGACGCTGGCGTTTTTCCTGTGCACGATGGGCCTTGCCGTCGTGTCAAGCTCCGCGCCGGAAAGTCTGATCAAGGAGCTGCTTGCTATCGTCGCGGGCGTGTGCGTGTTCCTCGTCGTCTGCTGGTCGCTGCGCGATCTGGAGCGGGCAAAGACCGTGCGGTATCTGGCCGCCGTAGCAGGCATCGGCCTGCTGGCGTTCAATCTGCTCTTTGGCGTGGAAAAATTCGGCGCGCGCAACTGGATCCAGCTGGGCGGCGTGTCGTTCCAGCCGTCGGAGTTCGTCAAGGTCTGCTTTATCTATGTCGGCGCGTCCACGCTCTCGCGGCTGATGGCAAAGCGCAATATCGTGCTGTTCATTGCCTATTCCGCTGTGATCTGCGCGTGTCTGGCGGAACCGCGATCATTTTCTTTGTCGCGTTCCTTGTCATCGCGTTCCTGCGCTCCGGCAACTTTGCGACCATCGCGCTGGCCATCGCCGCGACGGGCTTCGCAGGCGTTCTGGTACTGCGCTTTCTGCCCTACGCGCGCAACCGCTTTGAGGCGTGGGGCCATGTGTGGGACTATGCGCTCACGACCGGGTATTCCCAGACGCGCTCGATGATGTGCATCGCCTCGGGCGGCCTGTTCGGCCTCGGGCCGGGAAAGGGCTGGCTCAAATACGTCGCGGCGTCAGACACCGATCTGGTCTTCGCCTTCGTCTCGGAGGAATGGGGCCTCATCATGGCGGTTCTGATGGTCGCGTGCATTGTCATTCTCGCCTGCTTCGTCGTGCGCTCCGCGCCTGCGGGCAGAAGCTGCTTTTATACCATCGGCGCCTGCGCGGCTGTGACGGTCATGGTCACGCAGACGATCCTGAACGTGTTCGGCATGGCGGATTTCCTGCCGCTCACGGGCGTGACGTTCCCGTTCGTGTCAAACGGCGGCTCAAGCATGATCTGCGTTTGGGGGCTTCTTGCCTTTATTAAGGCGGCGGACACACGGCAGAACGCGAGTTTTGCCATCCGCCTTCCCGGCAGAAAGGAGGCGGCCGCATGAAAAAAATCTCCAAGCGTGCGTGGATGGCCATGGCGCTGGCCATGGCGCTTCTGGCGGGGCTGCTCATTTTTGTGGGAAGTTATTTTGTAAACGCGAAAACCTGGGTGACGTTTCCCGGAAGCCCGCACGTGTATACGGGCGTGAACCCCGACTGCGGCAGAATTTACGACCGGTCGGGCACGCTGCTTCTGAATACCGATGATGGGCGCGTATACAGTACCGACGAGACTGTTCGGCGCTCGACCATGCACTTACTCGGCGACCGGGACGGGTATATCAGCGCCAGCAGGCTGCGCAGACGCCTGCCCGCTCCCTGCTGCACCGCCCGACACAGGCTGTCCGTCCCGTATAAAAACAGCGCCAATCCGCCGAATACCTGTAACAACACTTGGAATCCCTGCTCCATCTGCACCCTCCGTTTCTGCCTGTCCTTTATTTTTATGCAGCGAGAGCCGGTTTGCGCATTGACAAAACCTACAAGTTTTTTGTGAATTTTTGTTTAATATTTCCCTATTCCCTTGCAATCCGGCTGCAAAAGGAATATGCTTATCAGGCGTTAATACTTAACAACTGTTAAGTATCCAAAAAATGCAAACGAGGAGGGACTGTCGTGTCCGAGCCAAGCACCCCCAGCTTTCAGGGGATGTGCCACTTTATCGGGCAGCTGAGCAAGGCATCCAAGACCGGAATGCGGGCGGCGCTGGCCGATTGCCCCAAATGCCACTTCAATATGCTGGAAGGCCTGCTGCACGCCATCAACTGTCACGGAAAGGACGGTGCCATTTATGTCTCCGACCTTGCCCGGGAGATCCGACAGCCGCTGCCGGCGGTCTCGCGCGGGCTGCGGCTCATGGAGCAGGACGGCACTGTGGTGCGGGAACCGGACCCCGCCGACCGCCGCAAAACGCTGGTGCGCATCACCCCCAAGGGGTACGAGCTGTGCCACCAGTGTGAGCAGGCTCTGCGCAACTACTTTGCCAGCGTGCTGGCACGGTTAGAGCCGGAGCAGGCAGCCCAGATGGACGCGCTGCGCGGCGCGCTGATGGATGCCATTCTTGCGGAAAATGCCGCGCGCAACATTGACCCGAAGGGAGAAACGAACCATGACAAAGATCTTTAAGCAGCTGGCCCGGCACTGGGCAGTCTGCCTTGTGGTGTTCGCACTGCTGTTCGTGCAGGCGTACTGCGACCTTGCCCTGCCGGACTACACCAGCAAGATCGTGGACACCGGCATCCAGCAGGGCGGCATTGAAAGCCCCCTGCCCCAGACGGTGCGCCAGAGTACGCTGGACGCGCTGAGCCTGCTGATGAGCGAGGAGGATGCGCAGAAGCTGCAAAACGCCTACCAGTACTACCTGCAGGACGATGGCGTATTGCAGCTGCGCTCCGACCTGACCGAGGACGAGCGCACCGCACTGGAAGAGGCCGTGACCACCCCGGACATCGTGCTGTATATGGCTGCCGCACAGGCCGCCAACACCCCCGCCGGGCAGAACAGCATGGGCATGACCGGCCTTGCCGAGACGCCCTCTGCCGCTGCGGACGCGGACACTGAAACCGCCACCCCTACGGCAGCGGATCTTGACACCGTTTGCAGCCAGTTTGCCGCCATGAGCCAGATGCCCGGCTTTGACCGCAGTATGCTGCAAAAGCAGCTGGACGGTGCCATGAGCCAGCTGGACAGCACCCTGCTGGAAAACCTGAAAAGCCAGTCTTTGCTGCTGGTGCAGCTGGAATACGAGGCGCAGGGCGTTGCGCAGGATGTGCAGATGGGTTACCTCTTCCGGGTGGGCGGCCAGATGCTGGCGCTCACCCTGCTGATGGTAGCCGTGGCTGTGGCCGTTGGCTTCCTTGCCTCCCGGGTATCCGCCGCCATCGGCCGCGACCTGCGCCGGGAGACCTTCTCCAGCGTTATCGGCTTCTCCAATGCAGAGATTGAGAACTTCTCCACCGCCTCCCTCATCACCCGCACCACCAACGATATCCAGCAGGTGCAGTTCGTCTGCGTCATCCTGCTGCGCATGGTGGCCTACGCGCCCATTCTGGGCATTGGCGGCGTGCTGCACGTTGTGGGCAGCAGCAGCGGCCTTTCCTGGATCGTGGTGCTGGACGTGGCACTGCTCTTGTTGCTGCTGCTCTTCCTGATGAGCGTTGCCATGCCAAAATTCAAGGTGATGCAGCAGCTGGTGGACCGGCTGAATCTGGTCAGCCGCGAGATCTTGACCGGCATCATGCCGGTGCGCGCCTTCAGCCGCGAAAAATTTGAGGAGCAGCGCTTTGACAAGGCCAACCGGGAGCTGATGGGCACCCAGCTGTTCACCAACCGCGCTATGGTGGCTATGATGCCCTTTATGACCCTGATCATGAACGGCACCAGCCTGCTCATCGTCTGGTTCGGCGGCAAGGCCATGGATGCCGGCACTATGCAGGTGGGCGAAATGATTGCCTTTATCACCTACACCATGCAGATCGTCATGTCCTTCCTGATGCTGGCCATGGTGGCCGTCATGCTGCCCCGCGCCGGTGTGGCTGCGGATCGTATCGACGAGGTCATCCGCACCAAGGCCACCATCCGCGACCCGGACGAAGCCGCCGCAAAGGCTGCACAGGCGCACACCGACTGGCAGGGCGTGGTGCAGTTCGAGGATGTGAGCTTCCGTTACCCCGGTGCAGACAGCGATGCGCTGGAGCACATCAGCTTTACCGCAAAGCCCGGCGAGACCACCGCCATCATCGGCTCCACCGGCTGCGGCAAGTCCACCCTGCTCAACCTGATCCCCCGCTTTTACGATGTGACCGGCGGCAAGGTGACCGTGGACGGCATTGACGTGCGCGAGATGCCGCAGGCACAGCTGCACGACCTGCTGGGCTATGTGCCCCAGAAGGGTGTGCTGTTCAGCGGCACCATTGACAGCAACCTGAAATTCGGCGGCGAGGATATCACCGACGCACAGGTGCACAAAGCCGCCGCCATTGCACAGGCCACTGATTTTATCGAGGCAAAGCCCGAGGGCTACCAAAGCCCCATTGCACAGGGCGGCTCCAACGTATCCGGCGGCCAGAAGCAGCGGCTTTCCATTGCCCGGGCAATTGCCAAGGACCCCAAGGTCTATCTGTTTGACGACAGCTTCTCGGCGCTGGACTACAAGACCGATGTAACCCTGCGCCGCGCTTTGAAGGCACAGACCGACAACGCCACCGTGATCATTGTGGCACAGCGCATTTCCACCGTGCTGCACGCAAACCAGATCCTTGTACTGGACGAAGGCAGGCTGGTGGGCAAGGGCACCCACGCCCAGCTGATGGTCAGTTGCCCGGAATATCAGGAGATCGCCCGCAGCCAGCTGAGCCAGAAGGAGCTGGCGCTGGATACCCTGAATACAGAAAAGGAGGGTGAGTGATATGCCCAGACCCGGACGTCCCACCACTGAGCGCGCCAAGAACTTTAAAGGCACGCTGCGGCAGCTCATCCGCACTATGAGCCACTACAAGCTGCCCCTTGCGGCAGCCATGCTGTTTGCTGTTCTGTCCACCATCTTCAACATTGCAGGCCCCAAGGTGCTGGCAAAAGCCACCACCGCCCTTGCCACCGGCTGGATTGCCCGGCTGCGCGGCACCGGCAGCATCGATTTTGTGTATATCGGCCGCATTCTGCTGTTTTTGCTGGGAATGTACCTGCTGAGCAGCGCCTTCAGCTTTATTCAGGGCTGGCTGATGACCGGCCTTTCCCAGAAGGTCTGCTACGACTTCCGCCGCCAGATCAGTGAAAAGATCAACCGCCTGCCGCTGGCGTACTTTGAAAAGCGCACCGTGGGCGAGGTGCTCTCCCGCATCACCAACGATGTGGACACACTGGGCCAGAGCTTGAACCAGAGCATCACCCAGCTGATCACCAGCGTGACCACCATGATCGGTGTGCTGGTGATGATGTTTTCCATCAGCCCCCGCATGACCCTGATTGCCCTGCTGATCTTACCGGTATCGCTGGCGCTGGTGCTGGTGGTGGTCAAGTTCAGCCAGAAGTACTTCAAGGCACAGCAGGCTACGCTGGGCGTGGTCAACGGTCAGGTCGAGGAGATCTACGCCGGCCACAATGTGGTCAAGGCGTTTAACCGCGAAGCCGTGGTACTGGCAGACTTCAACGCCGCCAACGATAAGCTGTACGAATCCGCATGGAAAAGCCAGTTCCTCTCGGGCCTTATGATGCCCATCATGAACTTTGTGGGCAACTTGGGCTATGTGGCAGTGGCCATCGTGGGCAGCATTTTTGCTGCAAACGGTGTTATCACCATTGGTGATATTCAGGCTTTTATCCAGTATGTCAAAAACTTTACCCAGCCCATCCAGCAGCTTTCGCAGGTGTCCAATATGCTGCAAAGCATGGCTGCTGCTGCCGAGCGCGTGTTCGAGTTTTTGAACGAGCCGGAGGAGGCGCAGTTGGCCGACCCTGCCCGCCGCGCCGACCCCGCCGACATTGACGGACAGGTCACCTTTGACCATGTGCGCTTCGGCTACACCCCGGACAAGACCGTCATCCACGACTTCAGCTGCACGGTGCAGCCCGGCCAGAAGGTAGCCATCGTGGGTCCCACCGGTGCGGGCAAGACCACCATGGTCAAGCTGCTGATGCGCTTTTACGATGTGGACGCCGGTTCTATCACCCTGAACGGCCACAATGTGCGGGACTTTGACCGCAGCGCTCTGCGCGAGGGCTTTGGCATGGTGTTGCAGGACACATGGCTGTTCAAGGGCACCATTATGGAGAACATCCGTTACGGCCGGCTGGACGCCACCGATGAAGAGGTGATTGCTGCCGCAAAGGCTGCCAACGCCGACCACTTTATCCGCACCCTGCCCGGCGGCTACCAGATGGAACTGAACGAGGACGCCTCCAACGTCAGTCAGGGACAGAAGCAGCTGCTTACCATCGCCCGCACCATTCTGGCAGACAACCGCATCCTGATTTTGGACGAGGCCACCAGCAGCGTGGATACTCGCACTGAGCAGCGCATCCAGACCGCCATGGACCGCCTGATGGAGGGGCGCACCAGCTTTGTCATCGCCCACCGCCTTTCCACCATCCGGGATGCCGACCTCATCCTTGTGATGCGGGACGGCGACATTGTGGAGCAGGGCACCCACGACCAGCTGATCGAGGCCGGCGGCTTCTACGCCGACCTGTACAACAGCCAGTTCGAGGATGTGGTGGATTAAAGCACCTGTCATCACGATATAATTGCAAAAAGAGCACCTGTCGCCTTTTTAGGGCAATAGGTGCTCTTTGTTTTACCCTCTCAGTCATCGCTGCGCGATGCCAGCTCCCCCCGAGAGGGGGGAGCTTTTCTACATCTGTCGGTACCTGAGAGGGTTTTCGTCTTTTCTTTATGATTCCTCCACCGGTTCCAGCTTCAGGCCGAACAGCTTTTCCGAGAGGGACGGCAGCTGTTGCTGCAAGGCGCGGACATAGGCCATCACCACCGAGTCCGGCTCCGCTTTCGTAACAATACCAAACCGCATTCCCTTGTTCCAATCCAGAATAAACACCTGTGAAGGATCCGGTCTGCGGTAGTACACTGCCGGGGTCAGCATCAGGCTGGGCAGTTCATACTGTACACTTTTTACGCTGCGAATGATTTCTGCCTGTCGTCTCGCAGCCTCGTGCAGCAATGCGGTCTCATACAGTGACTGCTCTGGTGTTTCTGCAAACATCCACCGATACTGCACCGCCTGTTCCAGCGTAATATATCCACGGGGCACCTCCGGCGGCGTATGAAATGGGACGCCGATCTCTGGCATATACACTACCGGATAAAAGTGCAAGCCTCGCGCCGCGATCTCTGCACACTCGATCTGTAATGAAAGATCGATCTCATCATTCAGCAACGCCCTCCAGACATCCTTTATGCTGGCACAGCGGTGCATTATAGGAGAAAAGCGGTTGCTCAACTCCCCTGTAGCGGCAAACAGGTCAAAGCCTAGCATTTGCAGCGGCATATTCTGATGTCCGATCAGTAGATGCCGTTTGGGTGGATTTGCATTCAGCTTTACTGCCTGCGCATGATGCACCGCCTCATCGTACAATTCCAGCAGCTGCTTTGCCTTGGGGTAAAAATCCCATCCCGCCGGGGTCAGCACCACACGGCGCGGCACATGCTGGAACAGTTCAAACTGCAATTGCCCTTCCAGCGTGCGAATCTGCTGCGAAAGTGCCGACTGTGAAAGATACAGCGCCTCTGCCGCCGCAGAAAAGCTGTTCATCTCCACGATCTTTACAAAGCCCGCCATCGCGCTCTGGTTCATTCTTTCCTTCCCCCCAAATACATTAGGTTTTCCTTAATTATAATATGATAAACTTGAATTGTAAACAGCATTTTTCTACGCTACAATTGTTAAGGATTCAGCAAAGTGGCCTTCACCTTGCTGCACAACAAGAAGGAAAACAAGAAGAGAAAAAAGAAAGAGAGCGTACCTATGAACAAGATTTCCCGTAAGGGCTTTATCAAGATCGCCGCTGCTGCTGCCATGAGCGGTGTGACCGCCGGTGCTTTGGCTGCCTGCAATGCCGCCTCCGGCTCTGCTTCCGCTTCCACTTCCGGTGCTGCCGGCCAGTACACCCCCGGCACCTACGAGGGCACTGCCGAGGGTATCTCCTCCACTGTCAAGGTCACCATGACCTTCTCCGACAGCGCTGTCACCGATGTGATGGTGGACACCTCCGGCGAGACCGCTTCCTACGGCGCTGCCGCTGCCGATGAGCTGCGCGAGCAGCTGATGGCTGCCGGTTCTGCCGAGATCGACGGTGTTTCCGGCTCCACCGTCACCTCTAACGCCGTGATGAAGGCCGCCAAGAGCTGCTACGCACAGGCAAAGGGCGAGGCCGTGGTCTCCAGCGTGCAGCTGCCCACCGGCGATGAGAACGACTGGCTGGGCAAAGAGCCTGACATCGACGAGGCTTCCATCACCGAGACATTGGATACCGATATCGTCATTGTGGGCGCTGGCAACGGTGGTATGTGCGCAGCCGCTTATGCTGCACAGAACGGACTGGACTTCCGCATCATCGAGCAGAATTCTGCCGTTATGGATACCCGCCACTGGTACGGCACCATCGACAGCAGCGAAGCAAAGAAAAAGGGCATCGCTCCTGTTGACCGCGCCGAGCTGCTGAGCGAGATCTCCCGCTCCATGGGCGGTCGCTGCGACCAGCGCGTAGTTAAGACCTGGATCAATGAGTCTGCCGCCATGCACGATTTTGTTTCCGGCATTCTGGAAAGCGAGCCCTACAACTATGTATGCAACCTGACCTCCGGCGATGAATCCAAATGGCCGGATGATACGCAGGTGAGCCAGAGCAAGCTGATGTTCCCTGTGCAGCAGGTCGACTACAGCAGCGCCGAAAAGCCCCGCAACGTGGTATTTCAGGAGTATATCGAGAGCAAGGGCTACAGCATCGACTTTAACACCGGCCTTGCCAAGCTGGAAAAGGATGCCGACGGCCGCATCACCGGCGTTATCGCCCAGAGCACTGCCGACGACCACTTCATCCGCATCAACGCAGCCAAGGGCGTACTGCTGGCCTGTGGCGGCTATGCAGGCAATCCCTACATGATGGAGCAGCTGGACCCGCTGGGCACCAGCGTGACCACCGCCTGCTCCTATACCCCTGCTGACAAGGGCTATGGTATCCGCGCCGCTATCTGGGCAGGTGCACATCTGGATGCAGAGCCTGCTCCCGTGCTGTTCGACCGCGGTCTGGTGGCACCCGGTGTGGATGCCGGTTATGCGGACAACGGCTCTGCCTTTGGCGGCAAGGCCTTCCCCGGCACTGTGGGTCAGTACAACCCCGGCAGCCAGCCCTTCCTGAAGGTCAACCGCCATGGCGAGCGTTTTATGAACGAAAGTCAGGAATACGACAATGCCTCCCATGCTTCTTTCCAGCAGCCGGGGCACGTTTATGCCATGATCCACGATGCAAACTTCCGCAGCGACGTAGATCGTTTCCACACCATCGGTTGCTCTGCACTGACCCGTTACATCCCCGGCATGATGGAAGCTCAGCTGGAGCAGTACGAGGGTGAGGGCCTGATCATGAAGGCGGACACCATTGAAGAGCTTGCCGACAAGATGGGCTTTACCGGTGCTGACAAGGACAACTTTGTAGCCACCGTTGCCCGCTACAATGAGCTGTACGACAAACAGAACGACGAGGACTTCGGCAAGCCTGCAAGCCGCCTGAGCGCCATCCGCACCGCGCCCTTCTACGGCTGCTGGCTGGGTGCCTCTCTGCTGTGCAGTATGCAGGGTATTTCCATCACTGAAAACTGCCAGGCGAAGGATAGCAACAACGAGCCCATTCCCGGCCTGTACATTACCGGCGATATGTCCGGTAGCTTCTTCCAGAACAACTACCCCTGCGTCATGGGCGGCACCGCTTGTGGCCGCACCCTGACCTTTGCCATCAAATCCGTCAAGCAGATGGCTGGTCTTGAGAACGCCTGATAAAGCGCAGTTCTCCGGCATACTCTAAGCGTTTCTTCTTTTTCATGTGAAGAGGGGCGGTCCCATTTGGGGCTGCCCCTCTTTGTGTTTTTGCCCCGCACGCCCTCTACACAAATGCCCGCGATTGTGCTATGATAAGCGTGGAACCGGGCAGTTCATCCCGCCCGGTCAGAGATCGAGGTGTTTGTACAAATGTCGGATATTCTGGATACCTTACGGCAGGAAGGGGTGGACCCCGCCCTGCTTGCGGCAGTGCAGGAATACCGCGCCGCCCATACGCTCAGCGAGGCGCTGCGCCCGCGCATCCCCGCCCCTGCCTTTACCTACTACGGCAAAGAGGTGTGGGAGCAGGCGCTGGCGGCTATCCTCTGCGGCGAAAACCTGCTGCTGGCCGGCGGCAAGGCCACCGGCAAAAACGTGCTGGCCGAAAACCTTGCCGCCGCCTTTGGCCGCCCCGCGTGGGACATCTCCTTTCATGTAAACATGGACGCCGCCTCCCTCATCGGCATGGATACCTTTTCGGGCGGGCAGGTAGTGTTCCGTCCCGGGCCGGTGTACCGCTGCGCACAGTGCGGCGGCTTTGGCGTGCTGGACGAGATCAACATGGCCAAAAACGAGGCGCTGGCGGTGCTGCACGCGGTGCTGGACTTCCGCCGCGCCATCGATGTGCCCGGGTACGACCGCATCCCGCTG